>JACCDP011432587.1_pt1 | contig 20654 bp, 12 predicted proteins | sample 7445841 | NCBI WGS metagenome assembly JACCDP01 (sample SAMN15323441, study PRJNA562643) | freshwater metagenome | isolation source: river surface water | place: USA:Blue River Watershed | collected 2017-08-17
ACTCCGCTAAAACCTCTACATATATAGGGTTCTGAGCGTCAAGAAAGCGTTGGAACGGATCAATTTTCATAGACAAAAGCGTACACGAAACTGCTGGAGCGCCAAGCCTGTGGCGGGTTGTAGCGGAGTCGGTTTTCTTGTAAAATCGGACGCTACGGCGATTTAGCTCAGTCGGTTAGAGCGACGGAATCATAATCCGCAGGTCCGGGGTTCGAATCCCTGAATCGCCACCACTGAATTCAAAAAAAATTTCTCAGCGCGGATCAAGTGTTCGAATCCTTTGCGTTCCGCCAAAATTACCTGTACTAACTTGCTCATGGCCACATGAGCATGCCCTGAGCCCCGCACCACGCGGGGCTTTTTGCTTTGGGCTGCTGACCTCGCACCGCCGAAAAAGTTTACATACAGCATGACAATGTAAATCCAGGCGTCGAGTGAACAAATAACGAACGTTAAAATTAAGACTACCCGCAACAAAATACTTTTTAATCGTTTTACGACTGAGTGCGCAATAGGCAGAGTTTTACTGGCATCTGGCTTGGATGTCACAGCTCTATCGGAATAAACTTTCCCGCAACTCCCAAGACCTTCATATTTTTTGCCTCAACACCAAAATCTCGTGCCATCTTCATATCCAATTCAAAAATAGAAAATACAACATAATCTTTTCTGGTAGTCGCCTCATTGAGTACGTTCGTAATGATCATGTTGCCAAACCCGGCAATCGTTTTCTCAATTGCGGAGGTTCCCTTATCTACCTTGAAATCTAAATCTGGATACTGCTTTTTGATCTGTACAGTTGCATAGTCAATAAATTCATTTTTACTCGGATTCATTACATTAAGAACAAACCCAATAGCAACTAAAACCAAGGTTCGAATAATAAGTTTCATTTCCCCTGCCCCCATAAGGCAATAGTGTGTAAGCGCGAGACCGTCAGGAAGAATTAGGTTAATTAAAAAATGTCTCAGAGTTTTTTTAAAACCTCTTGCTTGGCTCGGATCTTACACGACTTGACAATCGAACAGCACTGCTCTAGCTTTGCTTGGAACACTCAAAATTTATTCTATGCGAAGACTTTCTCCAATGTGGATTGAAGCAAATGAGCGATAACTGGGAAGTAAAGGCCATCACGAAATCTGGAAGCGGATTCAATATTCGAATCGGCCCAAAAAACGAAAGTGAAGGTGTGGGCCTTGCTATCGTCGCAATTGTTCTGACACTATTTACAATGGGCGTCCTCGATGTTTCGGGCTGGATATGGGGCATCGCTCTTTTCCTGATCTATGCTGTTCTAACTTCAATTTTCCCGATTCTTGCAGGCATTTCCTTTGTTTCGATAATTTGCTGGTTTTTTCTAAAGCCAGAATCGGATCCTCAGTCAGTGCAAGATAAACAGAATACCGAAATTCAGCGGTCTCAGAATACCGAGCGCCCAAAAACAACGGGTCTGAAATATGAGACTAGATCTGATTCAAAAGAGTTTTCCGGCGCAAAACTAGGCGGGAAAATCAAAGACCACATGTTTGGCGACCGAATGGATATGGATGGAGGCCCTTACTTTTTCTCAAAAAATAATGCCTTGTTATCTTACAGTCTTGACGATGGCATCGATAGTTGGGCCCACGGGGTCGAAGGAAAAATTACAACGATAACGTTTTATTGTAGTACTACCGTTTTTCGACAAGGACTCGGCCATGCAAGCATAGACAATATCTCATGCGACTCGTCAATCGCAGATATTGAAAAAAGCCAATGGAGTAAACAGTGTAATACTTACCACTTTGGATCGTATAAAGATGCGTTAGACGTTGTTTATCTCAAAGGGAATGCATTCGTATCAGTTTCCCAAAAAAGAGGTACGCCAAAAATTACAGGCTTAGGCCTTTATGAAAATGTAGCGTTTACAACCGGATTCGAGGATTGCCAACATGCAGAAATTTTGAAAAATAAAGCGATGAAACAGGGCTACAAGAGTCTCGGCGACATGATGATCGAAAATAGACCCTAAGATTGCGATTAGCTACCCACTCATGATTGTTTTAACCGTTTTTATTTGGCTGTCACGCGGGGATCAAAAACGACCTTTGTGATTCGAAGATTTCCTTGCCGGTCTCTTGCTAGATGTAACTTTATCTCACGGTTCTCTAACAGACGTTTACGTAAGTTATCGCTTCTTGCTGTGAACAAAAAATCTGCTGACTTAACTATTGAGGTCATAATGCTAATTATCGCCACGGGGTTTCTTGCGATTAACTCGTCTTCAGGTAATACGAGATCTACTTTTCCGCCAAGCGCTGACACATGCGAAATCCAACGCTCAAGCCTTGGCGGAATCTCATTAGGGCTCGGCAGGGTAACGAAATTTACTTCAATTGGGGTCTTTATGGCACCTAAAGAGTGGCTAAGCTCATCATCAAATTGTTGTAAATCAATAAAGCGAATCGTATCCTTTGCCGTAATTAAACTACCTGTAGTGCAAGCAATAAGTGTCGCCGCAATAGTGCAAGATGCGACCAATCTTAGTATTCTATAGTTCACAAATGCCCTCCTAATTGACTTAATTAGTAAAGATTTTCAGCCCCTAGTTAGTGCTAATAGTCAAGAAACAGAGACCCGAAGTCGACATTATTCATTTCTAGCCTGACTATCTTAGCTCGCTATCTGTTTAACGCGGCCATTTCTTCGAATGTCTTCCGGGTCGTAACAACGTTTGGGTGTAGGTCCCCCAAAGTATCCGACAAGATAATCAGCGCCCTCTTTTGTAAATTGATAGCCAGCAAATTATTCTCTTTTTTTACTGCGATACGCGCTAGGTGCTTGAGGGTTGTAGCGACATCGCTATGCTCTTGACCTAGATTATCTTCTGCTATTCGGAGCGAACGCTCAAGTATCCCTTGAGCTTCATCAATACGGTCCAAATCAATCAGTAGCGACCCAAGATTGCGCAATATAGTGCTGGTGTGTGGATGACTTGAACCATAAGAGGACTCATACGCAGCCAAAACGATCCGATAGAGCGGTTCGGCATCACGGAGTTTTCCATTGCTCTGCATTAAATAAGCTAGATTATTACGAGATTCATTCGTAAGAATGTGATTCCGCCCAAGACATTTCTCTCTGATTTCGAAGGCAGAGCGAATTAATCGCTCTGCTTCTTTAAGGTGTCTAAGGCGGAAAAATACATGTCCCAAAGCATTAAGTGATGTAGCTGTATTAGGATGTTCAGATCCTTTTGAGCGTATTGCTGTTTTTAAAGCCTGTTTATGTAGCTTGAGAGCTTCTGAGTAAGACCCACGCTTATTGAGAATACAGCCTAAATTATGTAACGAGAGCCATTCGTCCCCTGAGTGCTTATAAGGTTCTCGTCGAGCCAGCTCTAATGACTCTCGAGCACTTTCCTCAGCGCTTTCAAGTTTATCCTGGTTCTGGTAAAGCACTGAAAGGTTTGTTAGTAAGAGGGCAATATCATTCTCTCGTTTAGATCGCCTTAAACGAGCAAGTACTTGAAGGTAAGAAGATTCCGCTAGTACGAATTCATAACGGTGTGAGTATAGAATCGCGCTCCTATTGACGGCTTCAAGGTAAACCTTAGTATCGCATCTACCGATAGCGCTCGCGAGCTTAACAGCTTTTTGTGACACTGCTACTGCAAATTCGTCGACAATCCCGGCGTGGTCAAGAAACTCCTGCAGTCTTTTGAATACGTCGAGCATAGTTGCACCTGGCCGTCGACGCCAGCTTCTCTTAAATGCGTTTTGATAACTATCCGAGATTGAAACATTTAGATTCTGCTCGATCAAAATCCAATAACCCATCAATTCGCCAGCGCCGCTATAAGAATGAATTGCCTGGAACATTTCTAAATTTGTCAGACAGTCACGTAAGAGGCGCCAACTTAAGCTATGTTGCCACTGAAAAGGCTCCTCCTCGGCCCGCCGAGAGCCAATCGGTAGCCTACTAAAGTATCTCGCAAGTTCGAGGTGCGCTAACTGCTGTGACTCTGGGGTGTGTGCGTACCTATCCTTTACACCGATACGAATGTAATCGTGCGCAAAGTTAATGCGGCCATTGATTTCCAGTAATGGCTCATCGAGCATGTGGCGCATCGTGGCCCATAGTACTGGGGTGATCTTGGCGACCCCAAGGATCTCCTTTTCAGTGAGTCCCGCCCGCGAGGCCCAGAGCGCTGTCATCGCCGCCTTGACCTGCTTCTTGCCGCAGTCCTTCTCCACCCGCTCGAGCACCCTCTCGAACAGGTCATCGATCGTCTGGCTGGTCAGGTAGTGGTCCAGCCTCTTCTGCAGTTCCTCATGTACCCCGAAGAGCCTAAGTTCCTCTGCCAGCGTTCGGAGGAACAGCGGATTCGTGGACAAGGAGTGCGCCTGCACCTGCTTGACCATCTGCTTGGGCAACTTCTTGTTGAACCGCGCCAGGTAGGTGTTCAGCAGGGTTGCGCTTTGCGCCTTGGTCAGCGGTCGCACCGTCACCGTCTTCCACTGCGGTGGCTTGTCCTGCTCCGGCAGCGCCTCTGTCTTGCCCTTGAGCGCGTCGTGCACGGGCCCCGGCAGGCACGACACGAGCATCGTGATGCCCCGGGGCAGGAACGCCGGCCACCACCGCAGGTCTTGCTGCTCGGTCAGGCTGTTGAGCGAGTCCAGCACAAAGATGAAGCACGTCTTGCGCTTGCGCGCCCAGGCGCTGGCCGTAGCCAGCCAGATGGGTAGGCTATCCATGAGCTTTTGCGGATCACCAGGAATGTCCTCTGTGCTGCCCGTTGCACGCTGGATGAACTCGATGAGCCGACGCACCAGCGCATTCGGGTCGGCCGCGTCGGCGCTGGCACCCAGGTAGTGCTCGTGAACCAGATGCATGCCATGGCGCTTGCGATAGGCCCCGAAGAAGTTGGCCAGCAGCGCGCTCTTGCCCCCGCCTGAGGCTCCCTCAATGACGACGCGCTGCTCGCCAGACTCAAGAGCCGAAGCCAATTGCGCCTGGTAGCGCTCGCCACCTAGGTACAGCCGCCTGCGTGGCGTGGCATAGGCCTCATGGCGCATGGCCTCGCGCTCGAAGGCATCGGGCACGGAGGCGGCGGGGAACTCTGCATCCAGCAGCTTCCAGAGATCCCGCTCGAGCCGTTTGGCTAGGGACTCTGGATCTCGGTATCCCGCCACCGGGTAGCCGCTTGCCTGGATGCGGCGTTTGAGGTCGCACTGGCGAGACCGGTCCTCAGGCGAGGCGGGGACGTAATCCCCGCCCTTGGCCTTGGCATAGCCGGGAGAGCGGAAGTAGAAGAAGGCCCGGCCCTTCATGCGGCGGTTGTTGAGCACGCCATGAAGGATCTCGAGTTCGGTGACGCTCTTGCCGCCCTGGTGTCTCTTCAGCCAGGGCTGGCGCTCGATCAGGTCAGGCGCAAAACCGTCAGGCGGCGGAATCCAACCATAGCGCTCGCCCAGCATACCGATGAAGTAAGGCCGTGCGCGATCGATCTCTGCCAGGCAAATCGGCAGCACCTCGCCGCGTTCGGCTTGCTCGACTGTGATGCCCCAGCGCAGGTCAACATCCACCAGTTCAACAAAGCGGTCATTGAGCCGGGCGCGCAGCGCGGGGAAGACCTGACGCACAAGCAGATCCCGTTCCTCACCGAAGTCGCGAAAGGTGCTGGAAAGGAAGAGGCGGATGGTTCGGGGCACGGATATCCTTTCGGCGCGCTTGTCGCTAACAAAAGGCGGCTTTGGCTTTGTGGGCATTGCTGGTCCCTACAACGCCTTTCACAGGCATCAAGTGCAGAATAACTCGAGAAATTTCACATGTCGCCCTGCTTCTACGCCAATGATTCCTTGCCGAGAAGCCGATAGCAACTTGCCTAAATCATCATCGTGCCAATAAATTGGAGAAGCACTACCATGGCGACGTACAACCAATCGACGATCAATCCATTGACCATCGAGATCGGCGGTCGAAAGCCCGTTTACAAAGCCCGCCCTCCAGAAGGGCTTGAACCAGTTTGGGGCAGTGTCGATGATGTTGTGAAGATCAGCCTCCTCGACCGTGTCTCGATCGAGACTCCAGACGAATCCGCGGTCACTTCGGTTTTTCACCAAAATCACGCCGGATTTAAGTTCACTCATAGATTTGATCTCGCCCCAATCCCGTTTCCAGAAATCAATAAGATTGAGCGAATCCAAGCACCATAAGCACACTTCGCCATTTGACGACCAAGAAATCAGTCTTCCTGATTCGACGGGTAAAGTACCTCGGATTGATTGCTTATGCTTACCCAGAACATCTATGCACTTGCCCTCAGTTATGTCCCAGACTCGGAGACGTGTGTCGTTTGAATTTCCTTCATAATTACCCGCGTGAGAAACAATGCGCCGCGAGTCAATTACATCAAAATGAGTTACCCAGTCGGAATGGCCACGCATGACGTGCCGACATACTCCGTCCGGATGACTCCAAACTCTGAGCGTCTTGTCTTTGGATGCAGTCACCAGGAGGGATTTCGAAATCAGTTCCGCACGGAAAATCGTATCTTCGTGGCCATCTAGAGCATAAAGCCGGCGGGCACGGCTGCAGTCCCACACCTCCGCAGGCTTTTTGTTAAGCTGAAAAATTTCAAGTCCTGCATATCGATCTTCGTGCAACCCTGAAGTTCGAGATTCCGCATCGGGAATCGATTTCAATTCTTTACCCGATTCTGCATCTAAAATCAGAAACCCGTGTCCGATCAGAGAGACTAACACCGTTCGTTCGCAAGTTTGCCAAGCACCGAATATATGTAGCCCCGTTGCGTGCTTCCATCGACATGTTCGGGCATTTAAATCAATGAATCCGACGACGCCGTCCTCGCACACGCTGACGACGACATTTCCGATTCCAGGTGCTAGTCGCTTGACCCTTTTGTCATGAATTGAAACTATCCCTGCGGGCCGTCCCTCAACTGAGTCCAATAACGCGACGTTACCGTCCTGATAACCAGCGATGATGCAATCCCCAACCACGCATGTCGCGGTTACAGGCGCCGAATCAGATATGGCGAGTGGCTGGTCAAACTCCCCTCTCACGTTCACTAGTCGCATCGATCCGTCGAACTGTATTACTAAAACTCGGTTCCTTGGTGCCGGAATGCAGCCTCTCGCATGGGAAAGGTCGTTCAATGTTGCGATTGGCTGGCTAGATTCGATGTCCCATACACGAATATCGTCTCCTGAAGCGACGATGCGGTTAGTTCCTACTGGACACACCCCCCAAACTTGGGATGGTCCCCGGAATGTACCCAGTTCAGAGCAATTCTCTAGATTCCACAGTCGAGTCTCACCGCTGTTGTCATAACTGATCAGTCGATTTCCGGGGGCGACCTTCACCCCTTCTATGGTGCTCAGATGGCCAGAAAGTCGACCACGCAATCCGCGACCATCGAGATCCCAGACCTCGATTTCATGTTCATGCGTTCCGCAGGGGACTATCAACTCTTGCCAGTAAGCTATTTGACTGGGTGCCACCTCAAGCGCATGAGTTGGAACAACCGCGGAGACTACTTCCAACCCGGCATCGAAGGCATGTTCGAATTCTTGTAGCCCCGGGGCAGCCCGAAAGAACGACCCACTATCGGTCCAATACACAAGCCGGCCGTCCGCTGGAAGCAGCGCGCCCGACACAGATGAAGCCACCATTGTTGCGGGCTTTGTCGAGGCGACCGGATCTACCGGACTCCAGATCCAAAGCTCGCCAAGCCTCGACCATGAGGCAACTCTACCGTCGTTCAAGACGCAGGCCCCGGCAACGGATTTAGTATGACGATCGAACAGGTACTCCTCTTTACCGGTCGCAGCGTGCCACACACGTAGTGTTCCGTCTTCGGACCAAGTTAGAGCGCGACCTCGCGCCAGCCAAGCGCTACCGGTTACCGCCTTCTGATGCCCAATAAGCTCGGCGACTTTTTCGCCTGTCTGTACATTCCAGACCATACAGACGGGCAACTCGTCATAGCACGCTGTCGCTAAGTCGTCATCATTAATTTCGACCTTTAAAAGATCTCCATCATCAACTGCCATCGAGTTTAGGCATTGACCACTACTCGTATCCCAAAGCTTGAGGCTGCCATCGAGTGACCACGAAAGAAGCTGGTCGTTAGACAGGAAAAGAGCTCCGTGTACAGCCCCCTTGTGCCCTTCGAAGATGACCTCAGTAGCACTTCGTAAGCTAGTGGTTGGCGTCGCACTGGCGTTAGGAGAGAGCCGTAGCCAGTCCCAGTCACAAAGACCAAGTTCGAGCCAGTTACGCGCGGCAATAAGCATCGGTTGCTCGAGCCCTGACTCGCTTGAGCGCTGAAGAAGGATTCGATGCGCGGGCCATGCAGTTGTACCGCGTCGCAAGACGTGGCCCGCTGAAATACATATGTGTATGGCTGGGTTTAACTGGGATTGATCGGCTCTTGCGGCGATGCAATCTAGGCTAAGGTCGTTGCTCCGATTCGCCGCGCACTTGCCCATGCAGAACCCGAAGTCAGTGAGCAGTTTCTGCAGGTATTCCTGTCGATTAGCGTGTGCGAGCTGCCATGGTTGTTCCATCACCCGCCTGAGCGCCGCACTCACCTGCTTGCCGCTGGCATCAGTCGCCTTGAATAGCGCGTCGTCGTTAGTTTCTTCGGGCCTGAGTTCACGCTCCAGTTCAAGGAAAGTGTCTGCCAATGCGCCGTGAATCGTCATACGGTCTTCGTCGCTGGCTAAATACCGCGCCTTGAGCACCTGCCCGAACTCCCGGTGAAACCACCGCATCAGCAACGCACCGTCAACTTGCGCCAAGCCGAGATACGGCTGTAAGTCGAAGAACAGCCTCGACCAAAGAATCGGCGGTAGTTTCTTGTCGTCCTCCCACCTCTTCTGCGTCTTCTCGTCGGCCTCGAACTCGTCTCGCACGGTCTTGTCGGTGCCAAGCGCCCTTCCGAGCTCGCTCTCCGACAGACCGAAGCGGCCTGCTGTCAGATAGGCCAGCGCCCGCTCGGTGAAGACCTTCGGGTGGTTCTCGTGTTTGATCAACCTACGGTCGATGAGGTCCTCGATCAGCCCCGGGATCGTGTTTGGCAGTTGACGCGGCGCATCCCACGACGCCCAGGCCGCAGCCTCTTCGTAGGCGAGCTTGAGCCACAGCGCCGAGCCGGTGTGGTTGAAGGCGGCCAGTACTGCCTGCTCCTGTTGCGGCGTCAGAAGCCTCCCAGTCGATGGGACAATGCCTGCGTTGAACCAGGCGGCGCGCTTATCTTTAAGCCAAGCCCTCAGCATTGCTCGCCCCTCCGCGGGGTTCATCGCTGGCACCTCGATCAACTCCTTGGCGTAGCGCCTACGAGCCGATTGCTCAACATTCGTGTCCGTCCGGACTGAAGTCACCACACGCACGTGCGCGGGCAGTTCCTTCGGCAGCCACTCCAGCATCCAGGCACTGTCGGCCTTGTCGAGTTGATCCAGGGCGTCTAGGTAGAGGATGAGTGGTCGTCTTGAGTTGGCGTGCCCCAGCGCCGCCTGGAAGTTTTCAGCCAGCGCCTTGACGTTCTCAGGTATTGGCGGCTCAGGCTGGCCGTAGAAGCTGGCAATGTCGGCCGTGAGCGCGGTGAGCATGGTCATCAGCGACTCGGTGCCAGGCACGCCGCCGATGTAGCGCTGAAGGACGATGGCACCGGAGCGCTTCGACCGCTGGACAGACTCCTGCGCGGCACGGGCCAACAAGGCAGACTTGCCGCTACCGCCCCCGCCGAGCAGGACGAGCGGTGCGGCTTGTGACTTCTTCCTTGCGGTGCGGCTGGCCCTGGCCTCGGGGGCAGTCTCGGTATACCGGGCGATCTTCGCCAGCAGGGCCTGGCGTCCAGCGAACACGCGCGCCCGCTCAGCGCCAAAGTCCTGGTGCGCCTGCTCGCGCTGTTGGCGCTCGTCGGCCTGCTGTAGAGAGTCGAATTCGGCGTCGATCAAGGCCTTCTGATGGCTGAGGAAAGCATCGCAGAAGCGCTTGAGATAGGCCTTGTTCACCGCGCCGTCCCGACCATGGCGACTCCATGTGGTGTACAGGTCGTGGACGTGGCCGGGCAACCGCTCGCGCAGCGTCTTGTCCAGCCCGCACAGCCTGTCCCGCGCGCCTGGGATCACCAGAGCTGCGCTGGCGTCCCAGTCGATGAAGTCCTTGGCTGACTCGTCCTGAGGCAGCCCCGAGAGGTGGCGCACGTAGACATGCACGTGCTGCTCGGGGTGCAGCGGCTTGCGCTTTTCGTCGCGTGCGGACAGCGCGCCCTGCGCAATCTCCTGGTGGGTCGCCGAGGCGAAATAGGGCAGGCGTGCGCCGCCACGGAACCCACGTGCAGCTCGGCGCAAGGCTTGCAGCAGGCTTGCTTCCTGCCGGTACGCCTCTGCCTGGTCAGGGGCTCTTTCGCGCAGACAGTACATCGGCGGAACCGCGTTCTCGTCTAGGCGGTAACTCTCTTCGATCAACTCCAGATCAACTCTACTGGCTGCCTGACTCAGCCGCCTCCAATGGTCCTGCGGGATCCGCGCGGGCACCGGCTCCCATCCGTACCGGTCCCCCAGCAACACCGCGAAGTTCGGCCGCGGGGACAACTGCTGACAGCGCCGCACCTCCTCCAGGCAGATGCGCATGGTGTCGTGCTCGCGCTGCGCCTCCTCGGTGATGCCCCAGCGCAGGTCCACAGCTTGGAAGCGCGCACCCTTCTTCGCGCAGTATTGCTCCAGCGTCGGAAAAACTTTTCGCTGCAGGATCTCCCGTTCAGCAATAAAGTCGCTAAACGTTGAACTTAAAAATAAACGAAATAAACGCTGCCCGACCACTGCAGAAAGCTCCCTTAAGTTGACATGCCTATCCTCACTAACTTAGCACCACGATCACTAACCCTCGAAAACATCGCTCTGATCTGGCCACGGTCTTTTTCAATCTCCTTTATCGGATCGATAAGACCCTCATTAACCACGATCTCAGAGTAAGGTATCAGGAGCCAGTGCTCTTTGCGCACCTTGGCTAAAGCCATCTTCTCTCTCTGGTCACGTATTTTTTCCGCCTCATCTGTGCCCTCGCCGACTGGGACTGGGATTTTTTTCCAACCGCTCAGTATCCTTCCTTGCCACCAGAAGTTATGTTCTAACTCCTCAGCCAGCCTTTGCTCACTCAGCGTGAGTGCTTCCCAATCAACTCCAAGCCGGTCGTCATCTTGCAAGACCTCCTGTAACCCAAGCGCCCGAAGGAAAACAGGAAGAAAGTCCTTACGATAACGATTTGACTCTCGCATTGATTCATCCAAATCTTTCCAATCACTAGGATTGACAATATTCCCCACCTTCGCCTCTGAAGCTATATAGGTATTGTGATAAAACTGTGCCTCGTTATCATCAAAAAAAACATCCAGTCGATCAGTGCTCCAGTGATACATCGGTACGCTTTCAAGTGAATTAGTAACCTCGATTGAGACACGGCCTTTTCGCGCCACATGAGGCTCAGCAGCACGCCTAGTCAGTGAAAAAATCTTAACCCCTCCACCGTGCGAACTATCAAACCCACCCGCCTCGAGCAATGTACCACCGGGCGGGTCCAGCACCACGATGGGGATGGATGAGGCCAATAGCGGAGCTTTTAAGATTGCCGTGGGATCCCGCATACTATCTAGGATTTTTGCTACCCTAAGATTTGTGAATTCGTTTTTTATACAGACATAGATTGAACTCAATGATGACCATTGCGAAGAATCGCGATGCATAATTTTTTCTAAGGAACGGTCAGAAATTTCAAAAAAATCTGAATTTATTCCTTTCAATCGCGGACAACGATGGTTTAAGTCGTTAAAACAATTATTGCTCGCTTGCAGCTCCTTCACGGCTTTTTCGGCATCCAGTGAAATAACTGTGAGGGATAAGGGCGTTTGAGATCGAAACTGTCCGATTCGCGCGAGATGAAGAATTAATGCTTTTCCCACAGAGCCCATGCCAATAAGCAAGACATGAACTGGTTCAGAATTTAGCCGATTACCTTCCGGCGGATATTCTTTTAAGATGGCTCGTGCGATCAATTCTGATTCATTGAAAAATCGGAGCCTGTACATATCATTCTTATGAAAAAGATGTTCTTCCATCAACTTAAACCTAAGATCGTACGGCTCTATCAAGGATCGAACTTCTAGATCGCCCTTCTTTCGAAGAAAGAGCTGCGTGTACTTCACAGCCTCAGCGGGATCATCACGCATTACATAAACAGCACTTGCTCGGTCCGCTCCAACGGCAATAAATAACTCGTCTACTGAGTACCCACCCTCTACAACACAAACTCCAGCCCGCCAGAGAAGCTGCCTATCTGACTGGGGAATTACTGGAGCAGAAAAAACCACCTTTGTAGAAAAAACCGATCTCAAATTCCGAAAAAGTCCGCCTTTACCGCCCGAGCTGCGTGCTGTGCGGCCCATCCCCTGGGAAACACTCTCATCAGACAGGGAAATTGATCGGGCAAAATCAACAGCCGTTAAAAACGACGTTGCCAGGCCAGCAATTGCTGCTTTCTGCCGATCTTCATAGCGATTCTGTAGGTTTAGAAGTGCGGAAATTGGGCTTCTGATAGCATCAGACTCTTGCGTAACTCCTTCAGAGCCAGCAACAATCACCACATGCTTACGAACAACATATTTCGCCCAAAGCTTGTCCACGCTGAGACCCAAGGCAAGAATATAAAGTTGCAGAACGGCGAAGAACAGAAACGCTTTTAATGCTAGATCTAACGTAAACCTCAGACCTGATTCTTCGGTTGAGAACTCACCAACAAAAAAGGTCAGACCAAATCTGTAATAACTCCAAACAACTAAACCGATTACGAGACTGAGTAGAAGTGATGGGAGCGCAGGAATAAGTATCCGAATAAGTAAATCGTTAATAAAAATCCTGAGATTAAATCGAAAATGATTCATCTTCTTACTCCCACGAAACTCAGATATAAATTTAATACTGAAGTCCATTATCTTACACTGCCGTAGCTTAAAATAACGGGAACTGTTACTACAGTCAACGCTCTCAATCAAACATGTCTCAAGCAGAACCCAAGCAAACAACTGAAATCAGATGGTTTTCGGCTGCTTTTGATTTAGATTTTGAAATTAGACTTGACATTGGCGAGCAAGTCTCAGAAGACACTCTGTTACGTCGAATCCGACCATCTCGGGCCTATGCCAAATCAACGAATCAAATAAGCAAGACAGATGCAGAATCACTATTCGAGTCAAAACACTATATTGAAGTGCTTGTACCTGTTGAGATTTACCTCTCGAGATACCCGATCAGACGCGATCAAGAAGATTGGGGTAGGAATTATTGCATTGATAAGTTTTACATCACAGAACACAGCCTTGTCACACTCGACGATTTTATAGAAGATAATATTGTTCTACGGATAGGGCGTCTCGAAGGAATGGCTTTGCTTCGGGAGCAAAAGCACCCGAGTCCCTCTGCGCCGATGTCGGGTAACTCAAGGGCCAAATATCCATTTGATGATGACGCTAATTTGTCAGAGCTGACTTTTCAGTACGATTCATTGAACCCGCCGGACGATAATCCAGCAAAAAGTAATACTCGTTTACGATGGGGCTTTAACTCAGCAGAGAGCCCCGATCAGGTCCGCATGGAGAAATCACCCTCCTATCGGGAAAAAACCACGCGGACTCAAACCGGGCTCGATGCAGATCGCTCAATGTCAGTCTTTAGTGCTGCAGAGTCTACTTCTGCTACATCTCCCAGGATCGACCCTGCGCCGGTTAAGGCCAAAGAGGTTCTAGACGAGCAGAAATTAGACGATGACACCCAAAAGCCCAAATGTTTTTTTTGCAGTCTATTACTCATAATAATTCTCTCCTGCATCATCTATCTCGAACTTAATTTGTTGAGTGCAGTTACTTATGCATTCGCACAATTTGTCGTTTGCTACTACAGATCTTTAGTAAGAAATCGCTGGCAGAGCAACGCGATTTCTAATGTTGTAGGTATTTCTTGGGCTCTGATAACACTTTTTTCGTTAGAACTTGGGCTTTCATTCCTTTGCGTAATTGATTCAAAAGAACTGTTGTTAAGCATGCTTGCCGTTTTGACAATTTTGACAGCAATTGCTGCTACTGATCGGCTCTTCTGCTTAGTGCAACCTGTTCTGGTGTTTCTGCTCGTTTCCGCCGTCGTCAATTCGTCATTTCTTTGTTCTTTCAAGGGAAATCACAGCGAGCCAGCGACAGAGCCTAGTTCAAATTCAATTCATCAAACATCGAAGACAGGCAAGTCGGATGCGCTCCTTCAAATGGATTCGAATAGATACGCACCGCAGGGCCGCGAGACTTTTTTCGAAAATTTAGCCTCTCAGGTGCGAGAGCGTTTATTCCCGGGTGACGACGTCTCCGAATTAGAACTCGCCCGCATGCAAAGGCTTATTGGTGACACATCAACTCAATTGCATGTTCTCTCCGAGCTTGAGGGCTGGTTTCCGAGCCACAGGATCTGCAACGCTGGTTCGAGAGAGACGGAGTCGATTTATCTTGGCGCCTCAGCAGCCTTTGACCGTGACTCAGCTACCCTCTCTGACTCTGCCAAAACAACAGTAAGACGCGTCGGCAAACTCTTAAATCGAGTTAACTTCTCGGAATTGTTAATAGTCGGGCACGCTGATACCTTAGGAAATCAACTATACAATCAAGAGCTAAGCGAGAAACGCGCCCGTGCGTTCTTCGAGGCCCTGATTAGAGAAACAACCCTGCCCCCAATGAAAATAAGAGTCATAGGCCGCGGAGACGCCAGCCCGATCTTCTCTCCCTCTACCTCCCTATCAAGCTACAATCGTCGGGTTGAACTTTTGGTAATTTGTGAGCAACGCAAATGAGAATTCGAAAATTTCTAGCAGAACCTAGGATCGAACTAAGGTTTGATGAAGCATATGCAATGCGGCAATTCTTTGATCATGTCCTAGAGATTGAGACATCGGGGTTCGGCTTAGTGAGCGTAAAGATATCAAGCGGCAAAAACAGCCGCATCATGTTCTATTCGGCAATCAACAGCTCAAACCACATTGTTAAAGTTAGGATCAAGCCCGAAACAAAAGTACAAGTATGGATGTTCTCGCCACGCGGCTTCCGAAATGCCGAACTGAAAGCCCCCAGCCCTGAAGCAGTTGTTAACTTGGGATGTCAAATCACTCTCGACCAGCTCAGTTCTGCTCCGAGCTACCGAGTTAAAGAAAAACCATTAGAGAGCTCGCCCGAGACATATCGGATCGTACCCAAAGAACCGATAAGAAACTCATTTAAAGCTAATATACCGAGCCGTAAAATCTTACTGAGAACTATCCCAATAACCATGAGCCTAGCAACGAAGCCTAACTTAGTACTTGAGAATAGCAACGTAGCACAATTGATCACCATGAATCGAGACAAATTAGAGCCTCATAAGAATGTTGTACAAATACTTTTATCAAGGTTCAACTAATTTTTAACAGAGCATTTAGAAGGAGAGTAAAAAATGTCAGAGACGACTAACATGTACGTACCCGAACATTACCCCTACAAAACAGAATTCAACGCGATCGAAAAATTTTTATTTTTTTGTGCAGGCGCGGATATTGAGCTCTTGAAAAAGTGTCCCCGATATGACCAAACTAAGCAGATCGGTCTCGGCGGCATCGTTTTAGCGACTACTATTATCGCTATGGCAGTAGGCTTCTATGCTTTTAAGATCATATTTGAACCTAAAGATCTAAGTCCAGACGCACCAACTGGTTCAGGTTTGTTTACCGTTGCGGCATTCGTGGTGGGATCTATATGGGCGCTAATAATTTTTAACCTAGACCGATTTATCGTATCAGTATCCGGAACGGGAGACGGATCTGAAGGCGTCTCACCTAGAGAGTTTGTTCTAGCCCTACCCAGACTTTTCCTCGCAGCCGTTATCGGATTTACATTATCAAAGCCTATAGAAATCAAGATAATGGAATCGGAACTTAATATCCAGCTCATTGCGGAACAAAAAGAAATACAAGCAAAATTGTTGCAAAGTAACATAAAGGAGTACGAGACCCAGCGAAGCGATTACGAGAAATTAAAAATAGAAGCGTTAGAAGAGAAGAAAAAACTCGAGTCTTATCGAGACAGCTTTAGAGCAACCAGAGACACTGCCGAGACAAACTACAGAAACGAAGAGAGGGGTGCTGCAGGTACAGGTAAAGCTGGCTTTGGCGAAGCGACAAAACGCCGAGAAGCAACCTACAAACTCGCCCAAGATGAGTACGATCGAGTTTCAAAAGAAACTGCAGCAAAACTTGAGATTTTAGAGAAACGTATTAATTCACTCGATTTAGATCTGGAAAAACTAGCTTCCAAGAGAGATAAAGCTGAAAAAACTTCAAAAGTCGAATCACAACAAAATGATGGCCTAGTAAAGCGGATAATGATGGCTCACGAGCTCTACCCGACGGCATCATGGACGATAACCGCCCTATTCATAACGCTTGAACTCTGCCCGGTTCTTTTTAAAATGCTCATCCCGGCGAGCACCTATGACTACCTCAAGGAAAACGCAAAACGGTTGAGTTTGGCTGAAAATGGTATCGAAATACAAGCAAACTACACGGATAACGAAAAGCTGAGTAAACAAACACTTGAGCTTGCGACTTATAGCAAGCCGGACACTAAAAATACAGAGATAACCAAGCGATTGAACATCGAACGGCAACTTACGGAACAAGCGCAAGAAGAATTCAAGAAGATGGTAAGCGCAGATATTTCCGCCAACCCGGAAAAGTATGTGAAGCTTGAAGAAAAAAGTCCAAAGACGTAGCAAGCGAAGATGGAACAAGTAATATAGGTGATTCTTATTCGAGATGAACGTCTATTACGAGGCACTCGGGTTACGCAGCGACGTGATGCTACTTATGGGCAAGCCTCACAGACGTGGGATGGTCATGTTTGCAATCTGGCGCATTTTCGTCATGCTGCTTTTCTGCCTCGCAATGTATCTCGCAATCACCTGGTCGCGCTCTGAGCTAAACAATCCGACTATCAAGATTGTACTGGTTGGACTAGTCGGCTTAATAACAATTGCTGCGAGGAATAGCTTATTCTACAACTGGACAACGAATCTAGACCGAAGGGTTAACTCAAAAACTTTTCGTGGGTTTTATCTCGAGGGGTTATTTGCTCTTGCAATCGCCCTCTTCACTGCCACGATTATTACTAGCTGGTGGTTGTACACGCAACAAATAGAAAGGTCGATGAACACAAAACAAGCCGAACGACTCGCGCTTTTGAAGTACGGAACGGATAACCAATTAGAAAAAATAATCTCTCAGAAGCGCGAATTACTAAGTGCAATCCAGGAATTTGAATACCGACTTAATGGCGGTGCGCTAGCAATTAGTGAAGAAAAGTTTAGACTTAGACGGAAAGCTTTAGTCGTCGGAAATAGCGACTATAAATTTTTGGAAGATCTTCCGGGCGTCCGTAACGACATTAGTCAGCTGCCGAAAGTATTTTCCTCAGCAGGATACAGTATCACGCTGGTAAAAAATGAGTCGTACGATGAAACTGAGCTCGCAATTTCGCAGTTCGTTAAAGGCATCAGCGAGCAGGATATTGTGATCCTATACATTGCTGGGCACGGTTACTCATTGGGTGGTAGGAATATGTTAGCAAGTACGACATACAAAAAAGACGAAGACCGCGCCGCAGCCAGCGGACATCACATAGAGAATTGGTTTAATCAGATTTTGAGCAAAAAGCCCAAATTCAGCTTTTTTATCCTAGATGCGTGTCGAGACTTAGCGCAGGAGAACCGCTATTTGGAGGGTCTCTCAAAAGCATCAGCACGCCAAGGTTTTGATCCAATCATTTTCAAGACATATACACCGTCATCTAGAATGCCTTTTATCATTCTCCAGTCGGCCCGAGCAGGGCAAGAAGCGAACGACCATATCGGCGACTGCCTAATCGGTAAGTCATGCCAACCTGAAAACCGAATGAGTCCTTTCGCATCGGAGTTTATTAATAATTTTAAAATTGATTCTCCTGTTAGCGTGATGATAAGAAATACAGAAAAAGGCCTTGCACAACGAATTGTCGCGGCGAGACAGAATCCTCCGAGTGGTGTGGATGTCAGCTACATTACTGATCAGGATATAGAAGTGCGCTCAAGCAGTGGTGGCATGGTGATAAGGCATATCGCTCCTGAGAGTAAGTTAGCGGTTCGCCGGGAGAAACTTCAAGATGACGTACTTTTTGACGAACTAAAGGCATGCAAAGACGCAGAGCCATTGACACTAAGCTGCCTCGAACGCGAAAAAGACAAATTAACTAAACAAATCAATTTCTTAGAATCAAATGCCGTTGATATCAGCGGGTTCAACGCAAAGGCGTTGGCATACACCGTTGACAATAGCGGTACGTTATCGTTAGTAATTCGTGAGACAGCAAAGAATGTTGCATTTCTCCCAATGATGCTGTGTCTCACGCTCTTCCTATGCCTCGACATAGTCATCTGTTTTATTGGGCACCGAACAAAAGTTTCCAATGAACAAAATCGATTTTCACTGGCGAGAACACTCAACACCGCAGGTATATTAAGTGTCTTATATAATGCTGTTTTTATGTATCGAATCGTGTTACATAAAATTGATACCCTGAGGAATGTTGACTTATGAGCTTTAATTTATTTGCCTCAGTGCGGGTACGAACGTATTTCGTGTTTATATCTTGCTTAATTTTTATCACGTACTTCCTTTTTTTTCTTGACTACCTTGGAGTCAGTTTCTGGATTGAAGATTTTCTGAACATCCTGAAAGCTGCTGCAGCGGCATCTGCTGTCACCCTCCTCTTCGCCTGTCTATATCTGATTATTGTGCTCTGCGCCCAGTCCCCAGTTGGGCGCGAGTACTGCCTCACCAAACGAGCATTTATCAATCCAATAAGGGGAATGTTTGTACTGAGCGTTTGCCTTGTATTTTCATTTATACATGGAACAGTGCTGATAATAGCGCTGTTTTCAAATGAGATAACTCCAGAATTTTTCTCAAAATTTTTGTTGAGTGAGTTTACCGCAGGCACGTCTTTTCATGTGTATGACCCAGGATCTCCAGATACTAGGGTTCTACCTTCAGAGTATTTTAAAGGCTTTTTCTTCTATCGAGCATCACTAGTTTTTCAACATACTGACGAATTCGTTCTATTTGTCTTCTACATTTTATTTTCAATGTTTTTCTGCGCCCCTTATGTAAGCGCTTGCGTGAACATTCGACGCGAAAATTTGGAGAAATATATTGAGATGAAATGGTACTGTAAGCGTGTGGGCATTGAGGTTGACTACGACTATGTTTACAGAGCATCCCTACCTATTTTCCTTACTAGATTTCCATTGGTTGAAGAAACGCTAAGAAAGAAGGTACCTGAGAAGATACCTGATGGTTCGATTGCAAAAAACCGGTCGGATGTTCAACCCACTTCGCCGATGATCCATGACATACCGGGCAAGTACGTCTGTCGTTTAACTTTGGTTGATAATAGGTTAGGGCAATGATGTTTAAATACCTTAAAACTATTTTGTATATTTCGTTAGCGCTTATTTCTTCGCCAGCACTTTCAAACTCTTTAGGATTAATTATTACCATAGGAGAATTTAAGTCGAGCGGAATTCCTCCGCTTCCTGGAACTCAGCATGACAGCGAATCAGCCAGAAAAATTGCAACCAACCTCGGGTTTTCGGGCGATAACTTTATTCACTTAAAAGATGCTGATGCAACTCGCTCAAAAATCATCGAGGCATTAAAAGTACTTTCATCAAAAGCGGATCCGGATAGCGACGTATTCGTCTATTTTTCTGGTCACGGGACAAGATTCACAGATCCAAAGACCCAGACATGCCAAGAAGCTTTTGTTCCCTATGACACAGTCTTTACCACGTCAACTCTCACCGAATCTGATTTCGGGATGTATCTGAATTCTATTGCTAAAAGAGCGCGGCGAGTCTTCTTCATGGTAGATACCTGCCACGCAGCAGGTTACTCACAAAGAGGCGGTTCTCGCACGCTTACAAAGACAGATTTTCTAGTACCGAAGTTTTCACTCCTCGACAGCGCCGATCAGTGCGGACAGACTTCCAACCTCGACACCAAGCGTACAAACTCTCGATCGTTAAGTGCTCTTCGTACATCCTTATTTGAAAACAATGTAGTCAAGATAAGCGCTGCGCGGGTCGATGAGGTAGCTTGGTCTAGTCCGAGGATTGGGGGGCTAGCAACCCACGCATTCCTTAAGTGTATCGAGGGCGATGCTAGAGACTTGGATCGAAGTGGATCGATTTCAACGGCGGAGTTGCAAGTCTGCGCTCAGCAAAAGATGAACGATCCAAATTTTGGTGGGCGCTTTCCACCTGGTGGCGCGCCAAGCAATATTACAGTCTCTTCCAGCCAAAGAATAGCGTTTCCGGGGTTAGGAGATGGAATAAACGGGGTTGCTCCACCGCTCGCAGTCAGTGTACAGCAGGAAATGACTAAGATACTGCAGGAACACGAAAAGTCAGAGCGGCAACGCATCGCCCAGGAACGCGCAGAACTTGACCGAATTGAAAAACAGAAAGTCGCAGCCGAACGTGATCGCCAAG
>JACCDP011097084.1_pt1 | contig 20640 bp, 19 predicted proteins | sample 7445841 | NCBI WGS metagenome assembly JACCDP01 (sample SAMN15323441, study PRJNA562643) | freshwater metagenome | isolation source: river surface water | place: USA:Blue River Watershed | collected 2017-08-17
GGGCATGCACCGGCAAGTGCGGGGCACCAGCGGCATCCAAGGCTTGGACCGCCAACACCACGTCGGCCAGCGACTCGACTTTGGGCACCCTGAGGTGGCACAAACGCGCACCCCCGCGGCCTGCCATGGTTTGGATGTCGGCATGAAACGCGGGGTGGTCGACCGGGTGCACCCGCACGGCCACGCGGGCCTGGGGCGCGGCAGCCAAGGCGAGTTCGGACACCAGCGCGGCATGCTCGGCCTCGCCGCCCACCGGCGCGCCGTCTTCGCAATCGAGGGTGACGTCGAACACGCACACGCCAAACTCTTGCGTCATCTCGGCCTGCAATTGCAAGCTTTTGCGCATGCGCACTTCAACGCCGCTGTAGTGGTCACAAACAGGCAGCGTGATGGCACCCGCTTGCGCACCTTGCAGCACATCACGCGGGTGCGCACCCACCCGAACCAAAGCGTCAGGGGGTGCTGCCAGACTCATACAGATCGTCCGATGTGCGCGGGTTACTTGACCAAGTGGGCCACGCCCGCTTGCTCGTCGGTCAACTCTTTCAAAGTCTTGTCGATGCAGGTTTGGCTGAACGCGTCGATGGCCAAACCTTCCACCACTTTGTATTCGCCGTTTTCACAAGTGACGGGGAAACCAAACATCACGTCCTTGGGAATGCCATACCAACCTTGTGAAGGAATGCCCATGGTGACCCATTTGCCGTGCGTGCCCAGCGCCCAGTCGCGCATGTGGTCGATGGCGGCGTTGGCAGCAGATGCAGCTGAAGACAAACCACGCGCTTCAATGATGGCGGCACCACGCTTGCCCACGGTGGGCAGGAACACGTTGGCGTTCCATTCTTGGTCGTTGATCATGTCTTTCACCGACTCGCCCTTGATGGTGGCGAAGCGGTAATCGGCGTACATGGTGGGCGAGTGGTTGCCCCAGACGCACAGTTTTTCAATGTCGGCCACGGCTTTGCCGGTTTTGGCCGCGATTTGCGAGAGTGCACGGTTGTGGTCCAAGCGCAGCATGGCGGTGAAATTGCCGGGCTTCAAATCGGGCGCGGATTTCATGGCGATGTAGGCATTGGTGTTGGCGGGGTTGCCCACCACCAGCACTTTGACGTTGCGCGAGGCCACGGCGTTCAGGGCCTGGCCTTGGGCGGTGAAGATGGCACCGTTGATGGACAACAGTTCGGCGCGCTCCATGCCGGGGCCGCGAGGACGTGAACCCACCAACAAGGCGTAGTCGGTGTCTTTGAAGGCGGTCATCGGGTCGGCGTGGGCTTCCATGCCCACCAACAGGGGGAAGGCGCAGTCTTCCAACTCCATCATCACGCCCTTGAGGGATTTTTGGGCTTTTTCGTCGGGGATTTCCAGCAGTTGCAGGATGACGGGCTGGTCTTTGCCCAGCATTTCGCCTGAGGCGATGCGAAACAGCAAGGCGTAACCGATTTGACCTGCTGCGCCGGTAACGGCAACGCGGACGGGCTTTTTGCTCATGAGGAATCTCCGAAATTGAAAAATGAAAGGACTGTAGCGGGGGTGCACCTGCCCGCCGGGGTCAGCCGGTAGACATGTGTCTTATAGAAGATATGATAGCGGCTCGACCATGACATGCGCCTGACGCGTCCACCGTGAGCCCTTCAACACCTGCCGAAATCAGCACCGATTCACCCGACACACCCGTGTTGGGCTCGCCTGCTTTCAGTCCACTTTATCAGCAGATCAAAAGCCTGGTCCTGCAAAGCCTGCAGCTGGGCGAGTGGAAGCCGGGCGACCCGATTCCCAGCGAATTCGAGCTGGCAGCCCGCTACAAGGTGAGCCAAGGCACGGTGCGCAAGGCGATTGACGAGCTGGCGAAAAACCATTTGCTGGTGCGCCGCCAAGGCAAGGGCACCTTCGTGGCCACCCACGCCGAGCAGCATGTGCAGTTTCGGTTTTTGAAGCTCAAACCCGATGACGGGGACATCATCAGCCAAGGCCCGGCGCAGCGCCACATCGTCGACTGCAAACGCCTCAAAGCCCCGAAAGACGTGGCGCAAGCACTGGCCTTGGCCAGCGGCGACCCGGTTTTCCAGGTGCGGCGGGTGCTGTCTTTTGGTGCCGTGCCCACCATTTTTGAGGACATTTGGCTGCCTGGCGCCCCATTCAAAGGCCTGACCGCAGATCGTTTGAGCACCGACACCGGCCCGATGTACGCCTTGTTTGAAGCCGAATTTGGCATCCGCATGCTGCGCGCCCAGGAAAAACTGCGGGCGGTGAACCCCACACCGGACGAGGCGCACCTGCTGCAAGTGGCTGGCAACACCCCGCTGCTGCGGGTCGAGCGCCTGTCCTTCACCTACCAAGACACCCCGATGGAGTGGCGAATTGGTGTTTACCGCACCGATCACCACCACTATTTGAACGATTTGAATTGATTGGTATTCCTTTGAATGCAAGCAACCCGTCATTTTTGTGCATTGCAATAGAATGATTTGTTCAGCCCCCCAAAAGCACGTTTACCGTCCCAAAAACGACCCCGAGAAAGCCTGACGCATGACCGAAAAAGCCCAACAACGGCCTGAGTTTCGCAACATCAACGCCTTCAACGACCTGCCCACCTACCGTTTGCCACCTGCCGGTTGGGTCTCCATCCTGCACCGTGTCAGCGGCGCGCTGATGTTCTTGTTGCTGCCTTTCATCATTTGGCTGTTCGACAAATCCGTTTCCTCCGAAATTTCGTTTGCCAAATTCAAAGCGGCCTACAACGGCGGCCTTGGTTGGTACCCCGGTTGGTTCTTCAGTTTGGTCACATTGGCGCTCATTTGGGCCTATTTGCACCACCTGATCGCCGGTTTGCGCCATCTTTACATGGACGCCACCCACTCGGTCAGCAAAGAGTTTGGCCGCTCCAGCGCCATCTTCACCTTGGCCACCAGCATCGGTCTGACCGTGCTGTTGGGCGCCAAGTTGTTTGGCTTTTATTGAATCAAGGAGCTCGAACATGACAGACAAGATTGGTTCCAAACGTTTGGTGGTCGGCGCGCATTACGGTTTGCGCGACTGGATGGCGCAACGCCTTACCGCCGCCCTCATGGCCTTGTTCACCGCCTTGGTGCTGGCCCAGCTGATTTTTTCTCGCGGTGAAATCGGTTACGACCAATGGGCGGGCATCTTCAGCCCGCAATGGATGAAGGCCCTCACCTTCACGATCTTTTTGGCCCTGACCTACCACGTCTGGGTCGGCATGCGCGACATCTGGATGGACTACATCAAGCCCGTCGGTTTACGCCTGGCGCTGCACCTTTTCACCATCGTCTGGTTGCTCTCATGTTTGGGCTGGGCGGTTCAGGTTCTTTGGAGACTTTGACAGATGACACGCTCTTCCCTTCCCCGCCGCCGTTTTGATGTGGTCATTGTTGGAGCCGGTGGCTCTGGCATGCGCGCGTCGCTGCAACTCTCACGCGCTGGCTTGAACGTGGCGGTGCTGACCAAAGTGTTCCCCACCCGCTCGCACACCGTGGCTGCGCAAGGCGGCATTGGCGCGTCTTTGGGCAACATGTCCGAAGACAACTGGCACTACCACTTCTACGACACCGTCAAAGGCTCGGACTGGTTGGGCGACCAAGACGCCATTGAATACATGTGCCGCGAAGCCCCGAAAGTGGTTTACGAGTTGGAACACATGGGCATGCCCTTTGACCGCAACCCCGATGGCACCATTTACCAACGCCCTTTTGGTGGTCACACCTCCAACTACGGCGAAAAGTCGGTGCAACGCGCCTGCGCCTCGGCCGACCGCACTGGTCACTCGATGCTGCACACCTTGTATCAGCAGAACTTGAAAGCCAACACCAATTTCTTTGTCGAATGGATGGCGCAAGACCTGATCCGCGACGCCGAAGGTGATGTGGTGGGTGTCACGGCCTTGGAAATGGAAACCGGCGACCTGCACATCTTGGAAGCCAAGACCGTGCTGATGGCCACCGGTGGCGCTGGCCGTATTTTTGCGGCCTCCACCAACGCCTTCATCAACACCGGCGACGGTTTGGGCATGGCGGCACGCGCGGGCATCCCCTTGGAAGACATGGAGTTTTGGCAATTCCACCCCACGGGCGTGGCCGGTGCTGGTGTGTTGCTGACCGAAGGCTGCCGTGGCGAAGGCGCGATTTTGCTCAACAGCTTGGGCGAACGTTTCATGGAGCGTTATGCGCCGACCTTGAAAGACTTGGCCCCACGCGACTTCGTGTCCCGCTGCATGGACCAGGAAATCAAGGAAGGCCGTGGCTGCGGCCCCAACAAAGACTATGTGCACCTGAAGTTGGACCACCTGGGCGTGGACACCATCATGAAGCGCTTGCCCTCGGTGTTCGAGATTGGTCACAACTTCGCCAACGTTGACATCACCAAAGAGCCCATCCCCGTGGTGCCCACCATCCATTACCAAATGGGCGGCATCCCCACCAACATCAACGGCCAAGTGGTCACCCAAACCGCCACCGACCACAACGCGGTGGTCAATGGTTTGTACGCTGTGGGCGAATGCTCTTGCGTCTCGGTGCACGGTGCGAATCGTTTGGGCACCAACTCCTTGTTGGACTTGCTGGTGTTTGGCAAAGCCGCTGGCAACCACATCGTCGAGTTCCACGAGAAAAACAAAAACCACAAGCCCCTGCCCGCCGACGCTGCCGACCGCAGCTTGGAGCGTTTGGCCCGTTTGAACAACACCACCAGTGGCGAGTATGCGCAAGACGTGGCCAACGACTTGCGCACCAGCATGCAAAAGCACGCTGGCGTGTTCCGCACCCAAGCCAGCATGGACGAAGGTGTGCAGCAAATTGCCGAACTGCGTGAGCGCGTGAAAAACATCGGCTTGAAAGACAAGAGCAAGATTTTCAACACCGCCCGCATTGAAGCGCTGGAAGTTGAAAACCTGATCGAGTGTGCACAAGCCACCATGGTGTCTGCCGCTGCGCGCCACGAAAGCCGTGGTGCCCACACCGTGGACGACTACGCCGACACACCCGAGCATCCGAATGGTCGCAACGACGAACAATGGCTCAAGCACAGCTTGTGGCACAGCGCCAGCAACAGCATGAGTTACAAGCCCGTCAAGCTCCAACCGCTGACCACCGACAGCATCCCACCCAAAGTCAGGACCTTCTAATGAAACGCACTTTCAACATCTACCGCTACGACCCCGAAAAAGACGCGAAGCCGTATATGCAGACCATCGAGGTGGAACTCGACGGTCACGAGCGCATGTTGCTGGACGCCCTGATGAAGCTCAAGGCGCAAGACCCCAGCTTGTCATTCCGCCGCTCTTGCCGCGAAGGCGTGTGTGGCTCGGACGCCATGAACATCAACGGCAAAAACGGTTTGGCCTGCTTGACCAACATGCTCACTTTGCCTGGCGTCATCACCTTGAAGCCGCTGCCCGGTTTGCCTGTGGTGCGCGACCTGATTGTGGACATGACCCAGTTCTTCAACCAATACCACTCCATCAAGCCTTACTTGATGAACGACAGCCTGCCGCCTGAAAAAGAGCGCTTGCAGTCCCCCGCTGAGCGCGAAGAGTTGGACGGTTTGTACGAATGCATTTTGTGCGCCAGCTGCTCGACCAGCTGCCCGTCGTTTTGGTGGAACCCCGACAAATTTGTCGGCCCCGCCGGTTTGTTGCAGGCCTACCGCTTCATCGCGGACAGCCGCGACCACGGCACCACCGAGCGTTTAGACAATTTGGAAGACCCCTACCGCTTGTTTCGCTGCCACACCATCATGAATTGCGTCGATGTGTGCCCCAAAGGTTTGAACCCGACCAAGGCGATTGGCAAGATCAAAGAATTGATGATCAGCCGCGCGGTTTGATGGGCGACGATGAACTCGTTGGGCTGCCCGCAGACGCGCCCTTGTCTGCGGCGGCCCTCAGCAAATTGCGCTGGCGCAGCCGACGTGGTTTGCTGGAAAACGACTTGTTCATCGAACGGTTTTTCACCTGTCACGCTGAAACCATGACTGTGGGCATGGCGCGTGGCATGTATGCATTGATGGATTTGGCCGACAACGATTTGCTGGACGTTTTGCTCAACCGCCCCTTAAAGGCCTTGTCCGAAGCCGATCCAGAAGCCCAAGTGTTGCAGCAGGTTCTGGCCCTGGGTGAAGTGCAAACACTGTTGCCCTTATTGAGAACGTGAATTTTTGAAATTGATTGACACAGGAAATGACCATGAAACTCGCCGACTACAAAGCCACCCTCCAGTTCAGCAACGGCCAACCCGCCGTGGACATGCCGGTTTACCAAGGCAACATTGGTCCGGACGTGATTGATATTCGCAAGTTGTATGGCCAAACCGGCATGTTCACCTACGACCCCGGTTTCTTGTCCACCGCTTCTTGCCAATCGGCCATCACCTTCATCGATGGCGACAAAGGCGAGTTGCTCTACCGTGGCTACCCCATCGAACAACTGGCCACCAACTGTGATTTCTTGGAAACCTGCCATTTGCTCTTGTACGGCGAGTTGCCCAACGCACAGCGCAAGCACGAGTTCACGCAAACCGTGACACACCACACCATGGTGCACGAGCAAATGCAATTCTTCTTGCGTGGTTTCCGCCGTGACGCGCACCCCATGGCGGTGCTCACAGGCTTGGTGGGCGCTTTGTCGGCCTTCTACCATGACAGCACCGACATCAACAACGCCGAGCACCGTGAAGTGGCGGCCATTCGCTTGATTGCCAAGATGCCCACCTTGGTGGCCATGGCCTACAAATACGGCGTCGGTCAACCTTTCCTCTACCCGCAAAATGATTTGTCCTACGCGGGCAATTTCTTGCGCATGATGTTTGGCACACCTTGCGAGCCTTATGTCGTGAACCCCGTGCTCGAGCGCGCCATGGACCGCATCTTCACCTTGCACGCCGACCATGAGCAAAACGCGTCCACGTCCACCGTGCGTTTGTGCGGCTCATCTGGCACCAACCCGTTTGCCGCCATCGCCGCTGGTGTGGCGTGTTTGTGGGGCCCCGCACACGGCGGCGCCAACGAAGCTTGCTTGAACATGCTCGAAGAGATTCAAGCCAACGGCGGCATTGCCAAAGTCGGCGAGTTCATGGAGCAGGTGAAAGACAAAAACTCTGGCGTGAAGCTGATGGGTTTTGGCCACCGTGTTTACAAAAACTACGACCCGCGCGCCAAGCTGATGCAAGAAACCTGTGACGAAGTGCTGAAAGAACTGGGCCTGGAAAACGACCCACTGTTCAAGCTGGCCAAAGCACTGGAAAAAATTGCACTGGAAGACGAGTACTTCGTGTCGCGCAAGCTCTACCCCAACGTGGACTTCTACTCTGGCATCGTGCAACGCGCCATCGGCATCCCCGTGAATTTGTTCACCGGTATCTTTGCCTTGGCCCGCACCGTCGGATGGATTGCCCAGTTGAACGAAATGATCAGCGACCCCGAGTACAAAATCGGCCGCCCCCGTCAGTTGTTCACCGGCTCTGTCAAGCGAGATGTGCCAGCTTTGAACAAACGTTGAGCAACCAATGAGCAAAGTCCGCAAAGCCGTTTTTCCAGTCGCGGGCTTGGGTACGCGGTTTCTTCCCGCCACCAAAGCCAGCCCCAAGGAAATGCTGTGCGTGGTTGACAAGCCGCTCATCCAATACGCGGTGGAAGAAGCCATTGAGGCGGGCATCACTGAAATGATTTTTGTCACCGGTCGCAGCAAGCGCAGCATTGAAGACCATTTCGACAAATCTTTCGAGCTCGAACACGAACTGGAAGCCAAACAAAAAACCGAGTTGTTGAACTTGGTGCGCAACATCAAACCCGCCCATGTGAACTGTGTGTATGTGCGCCAACCTGAAGCATTGGGCTTGGGCCATGCGGTCAACTGCGCTGCGTCGCTGGTGGGCAACGAGCCTTTTGCCGTGGTGCTGGCTGACGACTTGCTGGACCACCAACCCGGCGTCTTGAAACAGTTGGTGGGCTTGTACGAGCATTACCGCAGCTCGGTGGTGGCGGTGGAAACCATCGCGCCCGCCCAAAGCCGTTCTTATGGCGTGGTGGCAGGCTCCCCGGCGGGCGAACGCCTGACCAAGATGTCACAAATCGTGGAAAAGCCAGCGCCAGAAAAAGCGCCTTCCAACTTGGGCGTGGTGGGCCGCTACGTGTTCACGCCCTCCATCTTCAAACACATCGACCAGCTGCAGCCCGGTGCTGGTGGCGAATACCAACTGACCGATGCGATTCAAAGCCTGCTCAAACAAGAAGCGGTGTATGCCTATGCCTATGAAGGGGTGCGCTACGACTGCGGCAGCAAGATAGGTTTTTTGAAAGCCACGGTGGAATTGGCCTTGCGCCACCCCGAAACCGCCGAAGAATTCAAGCAGTATTTGGCAAACCTAAAATAGCCCGCTGACAAACTCGTCAGACCGACCAGGACCCCTCATGGGACGCACCCTCTACGACAAAATTTGGGACGAACACGTCGTCCACACGGAAGAAGATGGCACGGCCATCCTCTACATCGACCGCCATTTGGTGCATGAAGTCACCAGCCCGCAAGCCTTCGAGGGCATCCGCCAAGCGGGCCGCAAGGTCTGGCGCGTCAGCTCCATCGTCGCCACTGCCGACCACAACACACCCACCACCGGTTGGGAGTTGGGCTACGACGGCATCACCGACCCGATCAGCAAAGAACAAATCACCACGCTGGACGCCAACATGAAAGAGTTTGGCTCGGCCGCGTTCTTTCCGTTCATGTCCAAGCGCCAAGGCATCGTGCACGTCATTGGCCCTGAAAACGGCGCCACCCTGCCCGGCATGACCGTGGTGTGCGGCGACAGCCACACCTCCACGCACGGCGCCTTTGGCGCTTTGGCACATGGCATCGGCACCTCCGAGGTGGAGCACGTCATGGCCACGCAAACCTTGTTGGCCAAAAAAGCCAAGAACATGCTCATCAAGGTAGAAGGTGCTTTGGCCAAAGGTGTGACTGGCAAAGACGTGGTGCTGGCCATCATTGGCAAGATTGGCACAGCGGGCGGCACGGGTTACACCATCGAGTTTGCGGGCTCTGCCATCCGGTCTTTGAGCATGGAAGGCCGCATGACGGTCTGCAACATGGCCATTGAAGGCGGCGCGCGCGCAGGCTTGGTGGCGGTGGACGACAAAACCATCGACTACGTGAAAGGCCGCCCCCTGTCGCCCGGCACCGATGCCAAAACCGGCCAGTTTGTTGGTGGCGCGGAATGGGACCAGGCCGTGGCTTATTGGAAAACCCTGCACTCTGACGCGGATGCACATTTCGATGCCGTGGTCGAACTCCAAGCCGAAGACATCTTGCCGCAAGTCACCTGGGGCACCTCCCCCGAGATGGTGCTCGACATCAACGGCATCGTGCCCGACCCCGACAAAGAAAAAGACCCGAACAAACGCGGCGCGATTGAACGTGCGCTCACCTACATGGCGCTCGAGCCCGGCAAGGCCTTGAACGATTTGTTCGTTGACAAAGTGTTCATTGGTTCGTGCACCAACAGCCGCATCGAGGACATGCGCGAAGCCGCTGCGGTGGTGAAAAAACTCGGCCAAAAAGTGGCCAAGAACATCAAACTCGCTTTGGTGGTGCCCGGCTCGGGCTTGGTGAAAGCGCAAGCTGAAGCAGAAGGCTTGCACGAGATTTTCAAAGCCGCTGGCTTTGAGTGGCGTGAACCCGGTTGCTCGATGTGCTTGGCGATGAACGCCGACCGCTTGGAGCCCGGGGAACGCTGCGCCTCCACCTCCAACCGCAACTTTGAAGGCCGTCAAGGCAATGGTGGCCGCACGCATTTGGTCAGCCCCGCCATGGCCGCTGCTGCCGCCATTCATGGCCATTTCGTTGACGTGCGCAAGTTCGCCTGAGGAGCTACAGATGCAAAAATTCACCCTGCACAAAGGCATCGTGGCCCCGATGGACCGAGAGAACGTCGACACTGATGCCATCATCCCCAAGCAGTTTTTGAAGTCGATTCGCAAAACGGGATTCGGCCCCAACCTGTTTGACGAATGGCGCTACCTCGACCACGGGGAGCCCGGCCAAGACCCCGCCACGCGCAAACCCAATCCCGACTTTGTGCTGAACCAACCCCGCTACAAAGGCGCATCGGTGTTGTTGGCCCGCAAAAATTTCGGCTGTGGCTCTTCGCGTGAGCACGCCCCTTGGGCGATCGACCAATACGGTTTTCGCTGCGTCATTGCGCCCAGTTTTGCCGACATCTTTTTCAACAACTGTTTCAAAAACGGTTTGCTGCCCATCGTCTTGCCAGACGCCACCGTGGACCAGTTGTTCAATGACGTGCTGGCCTTCCCCGGCTATGAATTGACCATCGACTTGGAGCGCCAAGTTGTCGTGCGGCCCCAAGGCGAGGAAATTCCTTTTGAAGTGCAAGCCTTTCGCAAATACTGCTTGCTCAATGGCTTCGATGACATTGGCCTGACCTTGCGCCAGTCCGACAAAATCAAAGCCTTTGAAGCCGAGCGTTTGGCCACCAAGCCTTGGTTGGCCCACACGATGTAATTCTTTTCCTAGAAAGCTCCCATGAAAATCGCAGTTCTGCCAGGTGATGGCATTGGCACCGAAATCGTCGCTGAAGCCATCAAGGTTTTGCACGCGCTGGACATGAAATTCGAGATGGAAACCGCCTTGGTGGGCGGTGCTGCCTATGACGCCCACGGTCACCCACTGCCAGAAAGCACCTTGAAGCTGGCCAAAGAAGCCGACGCGATTTTGTTTGGTGCGGTTGGAGATTGGAAATACGACACCCTCGACCGCCCATTGCGCCCCGAGCAAGCCATTTTGGGTTTGCGCAAAAACTTGGGGTTGTTCGCCAATTTCCGCCCAGCCATTTGCTACAAAGAGCTGGTGAATGCGTCCAGCTTGAAGCCCGAGTTGGTGGCGGGTTTGGACATCCTCATCATCCGCGAGCTGACCGGGGACATTTACTTTGGTCAACCGCGTGGACGGCGCGTGTCACCCGATGGTGCGTTTGCCGGTGCCGACGAAGCCTTTGACACCATGCGCTACAGCCGCCCCGAGGTGGAACGCATCGCCCGCGTGGCCTTTGAAGCCGCGCGCAAACGCAGCAAGCGCGTGACCAGTGTGGACAAAGCCAATGTGCTGGAAACCTTCCAGTTTTGGAAAGACATCGTCACCGAGGTGCACAAAGACTACCCCGATGTGGCGCTGGACCACATGTATGTCGACAACGCCGCCATGCAGTTGGTGAAAGAACCCAAACGCTTTGACGTGGTGGTCACGGGCAACATGTTTGGCGACATCCTGTCTGACGAAGCCTCGATGTTGACCGGCTCGATCGGCATGCTGCCCTCGGCATCGCTCAATTCAAGCAACCAAGGTTTGTACGAGCCCAGCCACGGCAGCGCCCCCGACATCGCCGGCAAAGGCGTGGCCAACCCGCTGGCCACCATCCTGAGTGCCGCCATGATGCTGCGCTTCAGCCTCGGCCAAGAAGCGGCAGCGGTGCGCATTGAAGACGCGGTGAAAAAAGTACTGGCCCAAGGCCTGCGCACCGGCGACATCTACAGCGAAGGCACCACCAAGGTGGGCACGGCGCAAATGGGCGACGCGGTGGTCAATGCGCTACGCACTTGAGTCAAAGCCCTGCCTGACCCGCTAGAATGCACACCCATGAAACGCGCCCATCTCCCCCTGTCAACAGCGAAAGCCTCTCAAGCTGCTGCTGATGCGGCGCACGTTATCACCATCACAACGACCACCAAGGGCTGAACAGCTCAGGTTCGTCGTGCCCTCCCCGGCCAGACGAGCCGGGGGTCAAGAACACATTGATTGAAAGGGCAGAAAAATGAAAAAAGTAGGAAATCGCGTTGGTTTGGTCGGTTGGCGCGGCATGGTCGGTTCGGTCCTGATGGACCGCATGCAAACCGAAAACGACTTCGCACGCATTGAACCCGTCTTCTTCACCACCTCCAACACCGGTGGCGCTGCGCCGGCGATGGCGAAAAACGAAACCAAGCTGCTGGATGCCCACAACATCGACGCCCTCAAGGCCTGCGACATCATCATCACTTGCCAAGGCGGCGACTACACCTCCGAGGTGTTCCCCAAGTTGCGCGCTGCTGGCTGGAACGGCCACTGGATTGACGCGGCATCCACCTTGCGCATGAAAGACGATGCGGTCATCATCCTCGACCCGGTCAACTTGCCCGTGATCAAAAACGCTTTGGCCCATGGCGGCAACAACTGGGTGGGCGGCAACTGCACCGTCAGCTGCATGTTGATGGGCGTGGGTGCTTTGTACAAAGCCGGTCTGGTGGAATGGATGAGCACCCAAACTTACCAAGCCGCTTCCGGCGGCGGCGCAGCCCACATGCGCGAATTAATTACCCAATATGGGACGCTGTACGCCGAGGTGAAGTCTTTGTTGGACGACCCGAAAAGCGCCATTTTGGAGATCGACCGCAAGGTGATTGCCAAGCAGCGTGGACTCTCCGCTTCAGAAACCGCCAACTTTGGCGTGCCCTTGGGCGGCTCACTCATCCCCTGGATTGACAAAGACCTGGGCGCAGGCAAACAAGCTGGCGACGATTTTTGGGGCATGAGCCGTGAAGAGTGGAAAGGCATGGCCGAGACCAACAAAATCTTGGGCCAAGGCGAAGGATTTGGCAGCCCAGCGGTGCCGGTGGACGGCTTCTGTGTGCGTGTTGGTGCCATGCGCTGTCACAGCCAAGCCCTGACCTTCAAGCTCAAAAAAGACGTGCCATTGGCAGACATTGAAGCCATGATCGCGGCGGACAACGAATGGGTGAAATTGGTGCCCAACAACCGCGAAGCCACCATGCAGCACCTGACGCCCGTGGCCGTCACTGGCACCATGACCATCCCTGTGGGCCGTTTGCGCAAGCTGAATTTCGGCCCCGACTACCTGGGCGCCTTCACGATTGGCGACCAATTGTTGTGGGGTGCGGCCGAGCCATTGCGCCGGATGTTGCAAATTTTGTTGGATTCATAAAAAACAGCATTAATCACTTGGCTCGCGAAGTTAAAGTAGATTATGATGAAGGCTTCATAAATAGCACGAGAATCATTCTTTATGCTTCACTTGAACACTCCAAAATCTCCCTTGCGCGGCGTTGTGATGGCTTTGGCATTTTTGTTAACTTCCAATGCACAAGCCTTGCAACTGGGCCAACCTGCACTGCAATCGCAATTGGGTCAACCCCTCAAGTTGGAAGTGCAAATCAGTGATTTGACGGCGCAAGAAGCCCAAGATTTTCAAGCTGTGCTGGCCGATGAAACCGTCTATCAAACCGCCAAAATCAATCGTGTTGCGGGTTTGGAGAACATCACACTCACATTGACCAAGCGCAGTGAGGATGTGTATGTGCTGCAAATGCTGGGCACCGAGCCCTTGGTCTCACCTTATGTCGATGTCCTGCTCGAGTTCCGCTGGGCCACCGGTCGGTCTTTTCGCAACATTGGTTTCCCCCTCAGTGGCACGCTGAACAACACGCCCAAAGGACTGGTGGCGGCTGAACCGCCTCCCGCCCCGGTTGCCGCCAAACAGCCTGCGCGTCCCGCACCTTTGCCCAAGGCCAGCGACACCCCGAAAGAAACCGCATCGGCCTTGCCTGAAGCCGGCAAAAGCATTGAAGTGCAACGGGGCGACACCGCCAGTGGCTTGATTCTGGCCACCGACACCGACAGCGTATCGCTCGACCAATTGCTGGTCACCATGCTGCGCAACAACCCCAAGGCTTTCGTCAACAACAACGTCAACCGCCTGAAAGCCGGTGTCTTGGTCACCCTGCCCACGCCGGAAGAAGCCCGCCAAGTCGACCGCCAAGAAGCACGTCAAAGCATTCGCTTGCAAGCGCAAGATTTCGATGCTTACCGCGCCCAGTTGGCCAGTGCAGCGCCTGGCACTGCTTTGGCTAACGCCAGCCAACGCGAAGCCAGCGGTGGCGTGAAAGCCCAGGTCAAGAACAACGGGGCGACGGCCAGCGACCAACTGACACTCAGCAAACCCGGTGCCACCGATGCCGACAACATCAGCAAACAACTGGAAGCCGAGCAAACCGCCAAACGCAATGAGGAATTGGCCAAAAACACCACTGAATTGGGTGCCATTTCTGAAGCTGCCAGCAAAATGGCTGAAGGACAGGGTCCCAATTTCTCCAATTTTGAAGCCCAATACGAAGCTGCCATGGTCTGGATCAAGCGCCATGCTTTCGAGCTCATTGGTGCCCTGGCTTTGTTGGCTGCCGCGTTGGTCACGTTTTCACTCTTGCGTGACCGCCGCTTGACCCCCAGGGAACATGAAGCCGATGACGCCAGCGAACTGGACTTCATGCAAGAACCCCGTCATCACCATGCTGACGATTTGAAGCTTGATTTCGATCTGGATTTGCCCCCCAGTCAGCACAACAACACGACCCCACCCGCAGCACACGCACCTGCACCCACCCACACCCCCAGCAATGCTGCACCTTTCCAAGTGATTCAACCCACCAGCAGCAGTCGTGCGCCGCACATGGCCATGCAGGACAACGCCCCGATGGGTGAAGACCCCTTCAAGGTTCGCTTGGAACTGGCTGACGAACTCTGGAAACTGGGTCAAAAGCAAACCGGCCGCGCGCTGGCGCAAGAAGTGGCCGATCAAACCCACGGTGAAACCCGCGACCGCGCCATGCGCTGGCTGACCGAACGGGCTTGAGCGGCATGCGTTTGGCGCTGGGCCTGAGCTATTTGGGCTGCGCCTACGAAGGCTGGCAAAGCCAAGCTTCGGGTCTCACGGTTCAAGACAAGCTCGAAAAAGCCCTGCTCGAATTGGCCGGTCACAAGGTCAGCACCTTGTGCGCGGGCCGCACCGATTCGGGCGTGCATGGCTTGCGCCAAGTGGTGCATTTCGACACCTCCGTCGAGCGCGATTTGAATGCTTGGGTGCGTGGCACCAATGCGCACCTTCCCAACGACATCGCGGTGCAATGGGCGCGTGCAGTGCCCGATGATTTCCACGCCCGCGGCAGCGCACTGTCGCGCCGCTACACCTACATGGTGCTTGAGTCGCCGGTGCGCCCCAGCTTGGAAGCTGGTCGGGTCGGTTGGGTTTACCGCCCGATGCAGCTCGCACCCTTGCAAGCGGCCGCCCTGCACTTGTTGGGCGAGCACGATTTCACTTCGTTTCGCGCCGCCAGCTGCCAAGCCTTGAGCCCGGTGAAAAACATCTTGCGCATTGACATTCAGCGCGTGGGCCGCCAAGACGGCAGCGCCTACTGGCGGTTTGATTTCGAGGCCAATGCGTTTTTGCACCACATGATCCGCAACCTGATGGGCTGTTTTGTCGCCATTGGCCAAGGCTTGAAAGACCCAGATTGGATGCTGGACGTGCTGCATGCGCGGGAGCGCAGGGTGGCTGCACCCACGTTTTCGCCAGATGGCCTGTATTTCGCCGGCCCGGTCTACGACCCCCAATGGGGCATCCCCGCCTTCACGCCCTCTTATGATTGGCTACCCGGCCAATCACCATGACCCAGATCCCCATCAAAATTTGCGGCCTGACCCGCGCCCAAGACGTTTCAGCCGCCGTGGCCGCTGGTGCCCATGCCGTGGGCTTTGTGCTTTACGCGCCCAGCCCACGCCATGTGACGGCCGAACAAGCCGCCGAACTGTCCAAGCTGCTGCCCGCTTTTGTGACGCCGGTGCTGCTGTTTGTGAACGCCTCAGAAGCCGACATTGCCCACGCCGCCGCCCTGGTGCCCGGCGCTTGGCTGCAGTTTCATGGCGATGAAACCCCCGATTTTTGCCACCAAGTAGCCCACAAGCTCGGTCGCCGCTGGTTGCGCGCGGCCCGCATCCCCAAGGAAACCCCGCAGGGCGCGGCGGCTTTCGACCTCGTAAACTACGCGCTCAACTACGCGCAAGCCGATGCCCTGTTGCTCGACACCCTGGTCGATGCGTATGGTGGCAGTGGCAGCACATTCAATTGGTCACAGCTTCCAACAAACGTCAATGCTCACCTCGTTTTGTCTGGTGGACTCACACCTGCAAACGTGGCCGATGGCATCCGCGCCGTGCATGCGCGCGGACGGTCGTTGGCGGTTGATGTGAGCTCGGGCGTGGAAAGCGCCAAGGGCATCAAGGACCACGACAAAATCCGCGCCTTCGTGGCAGCCGTGCGCAGCACGCAGCTCGCCTCCTGATTTCTGGCTGCCATGCAGCCCCAGCCTCCAAGGTATTTCCTCCATGACCACCTACCAACAACCCGACGCCAGCGGCCACTTTGGCAAATACGGCGGCAGTTTCATCAGCGAAACCCTGACCCACGCGATTGAAGAGCTGAAAGCGGCTTACGCCAGGTACCAGCACGACCCTGCTTTCATCGCCGAGTTCAAAAGCGAACTCGCGCACTTTGTGGGACGCCCCTCGCCCATCTACCACGCGGCCCGCATGAGCCGTGAAATGGGCGGCGCACAAATTTATTTGAAGCGCGAAGACTTGAACCACACCGGTGCCCACAAGATCAACAACACCATCGGCCAAGCCATGCTGGCCAAGCGCATGGGCAAGCCACGCGTGATTGCCGAAACCGGCGCGGGGCAACACGGTGTGGCCACCGCCACCATTTGCGCCCGCTATGGTTTGGAATGCGTGGTCTACATGGGCAGCGAAGACGTGAAACGCCAAAGCCCCAACGTCTACCGCATGAAGCTGCTCGGGGCCACCGTGGTGCCCGTGACCAGCGGCAGCCGCACTTTGAAAGACGCCTTGAACGAGGCCATGCGCGACTGGGTGGCCAATGTGGACAACACCTTCTACATCATCGGCACCGTGGCCGGCCCGCACCCCTACCCGATGATGGTGCGCGATTTCCAAAGCGTGATTGGCGAGGAGTGCATCGCCCAAATGCCCAACATGCACAACGGCCAGCAACCCGATGCGGTGCTGGCTTGCGTGGGTGGTGGCTCCAATGCCATGGGCATTTTTCACCCCTACATCCGGTTTGAAAACACCCGCTTGATTGGCGTGGAAGCCGCCGGTGAAGGCATGGACACCGACAAGCATTCCTGCTCTTTGCAACGCGGCGTGCCCGGTGTGTTGCACGGCAACCGCACCTATGTGCTGCAAGACGCCAACGGGCAAATCACCGAAACCCATTCGGTGAGCGCTGGCCTGGACTACCCCGGCGTCGGCCCCGAGCACGCTTTCCTGAAAGACATCGGCCGCGCCGAGTACGTGGGCATCACCGACCAAGAAGCCTTGGAAGCCTTCCACTACCTGTGCCGCACCGAGGGCATCATTCCGGCGCTGGAGTCCAGCCATGCCGTGGCACACGCCATGAAGCTGGCCAAAACCATGAAGCCCACGCAGTCCATCTTGGTCAACCTCTCGGGCCGTGGCGACAAGGACATTGGCACCGTGGCCGACCTGAGCGGTGCCGACTTCTTCTGCCGCCCCAGCTGCCAAGGGCAAAGCGTGAAAGGCGACACCACCATTTCGCTGTCGCAACTCAAAGGGGCCAGCGCATGAGCCGCATCACCCCTGTCATGGCCGCGCTGAAAAGCCAAGGCCGCAAAGCCCTCATCCCCTATTTGATGGCCGGTTTTCCGCACCCCGATCACACCCTGGCGCTGATGCATGCGCTGGTGGAAGGCGGTGCTGACATCATCGAACTGGGTGTGCCGTTCAGCGACCCGATGGCCGATGGTCCGGTGATTCAAGAAGCGGGCGAAGAGGCGCTGCGCCACCACGTGGGCATGGCCGAGGTCTTGGCCATGGTGCGCGGTTTCCGCGCCACCGACAGCCACACCCCCATCGTGCTGATGGGCTATGCCAACCCGGTTGAAAGCTACAACCTGGTGCACGGCGAGCACGGTTTTGTGAAAGACGCTGCTGCTGCGGGCGTGGACGGCGTGCTGGTGGTGGACTACCCGCCCGAAGAATGCGTGGACTTCGCCGCCGCCCTCAAAGCGCAGCAGATGGACCTGATCTTTTTGCTGGCCCCCACCAGCACCGAGCAGCGCATGCAGCAGGTGGCGAAAGTGGCCAGCGGTTATGTGTACTACGTGTCGCTCAAGGGCGTCACCGGCTCTGGCGCGCTCAACACCGACGAGGTGGAAGCCATGTTGCCGCGCATTCGCCAACACGTGCACATCCCGGTGGGCGTGGGTTTTGGCATCCGCGACGCCGCCACCGCCCAAACCATTGGCAAGGTGGCCGATGCCGTGGTGATTGGCAGCAAGCTGATTCAGTTGGTCAAGGCCGCCAGCCAGGCCGAAGCGCCCGGTGCTGCGCGCGACTTCATGCGCGGTATCCGCCAAGCGCTGGACGCATAATCCCCTCTGCTTTTCCTGGAGACACCCCCATGAGCTGGCTCGAAAAACTGCTGCCTTCCAAGATCCAACAAACCGACCCGGCGGATCGCCGCACTGTCCCCGAAGGTGTGTGGGTGAAATGCCCCAGCTGTGAAACCGTGCTCTACAAAAACGATTTGCAGGAAAACCAAAACGTCTGCCCCAAGTGCAGCCACCACCACCGCATTTCGGCACGCGCCCGCTTGGACGCATTCCTCGACCCCGAAGGCCGTTACGAAATTGGCCAGGAAGTCTTGCCCATGGACCCCTTGAAATTCAAGGACAGCCGCAAATACCCCGAGCGCCTGAAAGAAGCGCTGGAAAACACCGGTGAAACCGACGCCTTGGTGGTGATGGGTGGCTCCGTGCACAGCATCAATGTGGTGGCCGCTTGCTTTGAGTTCGACTTCATGGGCGGCTCGATGGGCTCGGTGGTCGGCGAGCGCTTTGTGCGCGGCGTGCACACCGCCATCGAGCAAAAAGTGCCGTTCATTTGCTTCACCGCCACGGGTGGCGCGCGCATGCAAGAAGGCTTGCTGTCGCTCATGCAAATGGCCAAAACCAATGCATCCCTCACCCGCTTGGCGCAAAAAGGCCTGCCCTACATCAGCGTGCTGACCGACCCGACCATGGGCGGCGTGTCCGCAGGTTTTGCCTTCATGGGCGACGTGGTCATCGCCGAACCCAAGGCCTTGATTGGCTTTGCCGGACCCCGGGTGATTGAAAGCACGGTGCGTGTGACGCTGCCCGAAGGTTTCCAACGCGCCGAGTTCCTGATGGACAAAGGCGCTTTGGATTTGATTTGCGACCGCCGCGATTTGCGCAAAACCATCGCCAACACCTTGGCCATGCTGACCAAGCAGCCCGCTGATTCGGTGAGCTGAGCCCCAGGGCGGGGTGGCAGCCGCCACATAGCGGCAATCTCTACCCCTTTCTCGGGCTTTCGCAGCCCAATATCAAATTTAATAATTCAAAATGGGTCGCATCGCTAGACCGATGCACGTCCAATCCTTGGACGTCTACCACCCAACTTATGAATTGTTTTTTCAGGCCCACGGGACAACTGCTTTGGTTGACGCTTTTATGCAGCAACCCGGTCTGGTCGCAAAGCCTGCCGCAGTTGCTGGAAGCCGCCACCACCAGCCACCCCAGTGTGCGCAACCACCAAGCCCAACAGCGGGCCGCGCTCAAAAGCGTGGAGGCAGCCAAGTGGCAGTTTTTCCCGACGCCTTCGGTCGCGGTGGAAGGGGTCAATGCGTCCAAAGACGACCCCAGCTACCAAGGCGACGCGCAGGTGAGCTATTTGCGTTTGCAGCAGCCCTTGTGGACCGGTGGTCGACTGACCAGCAACCAAGACAAAGCCCGCGTGAATCTGGAACTGGCCCAAGCCAACACTGCGGACACCCAGTTGCAACTGGCCTTGCGGGTGGTGCAGGCCTATGCCGATTGGGCCACTGCGGATTTGAAGGTGAAGGCTTTTCAAAGCAGCGTCGACACCCATCAACAGCTGTTGGTGCAAGCCCGCAACCGCATTGCTGAAGGCGTGTCACCCGCGAGCGACTTGAACTTGGTGCAAGGCCGCGCCGACGCCACCGCAGCCGAGCAATCGGTGGCCGAGTTGCAGCGCCAACAAGCCTTGAACCGGTTGGTGGAGTTGACGGGCCAAAGCACGATCAGCCAAGCCTCTTTGCAAGCCCACAGCGCCACCGCACCGCCTTGGCCCACCGAGGTGGCCAGCCTCACCGATCAAGCCTTGGCCCACCATCCGGGCATGCGCCGCGCCCAGTTGCAACGCCGATTGGCCGAACTGACCGTGAGCGAACGTCAGTCTGAATTGCAGCCCGATGTGTACATCCGCGCCGAGCGCCAGTGGGGCCATTTCGGCATCAAAAACGCCGCCCCTGAGAACCGCGTGTTCATCGGCTTCAACAGCAAGCTGGGGGCTGGCCTCTCGAACTTCAGCAACCTGGAGGCCGCCACCGAACAACTGAGCGCCGCCGCCGCCGAAGTGGAAACACAAGAGCGCTTGGTGCGAGAGCAAGTGGCGGCCGAGCTGGCACAGGCGCAATCATTCGCGCTGCGACACCGTGCTTTGGACGGTGCATTGGCCTCTTCCAACACCGTGTTTCAATCTTTTGGACGTCAGTTCAACGCCGGGCGCAAGTCGTGGCTCGACCTGATGACTGCTGCCCGCGAACTCGCCACGGCCGAGGTGCAAATGGCCGAACTCAGCGGCGCTGAACTGCTGAGTGCTTGGCGACTTCAATTGCTGACACAAGGCTTGTTTTCCCTACCCACCCC
>JACCDP010870150.1_pt1 | contig 20634 bp, 19 predicted proteins | sample 7445841 | NCBI WGS metagenome assembly JACCDP01 (sample SAMN15323441, study PRJNA562643) | freshwater metagenome | isolation source: river surface water | place: USA:Blue River Watershed | collected 2017-08-17
CATTTAATTCTTTTATTTCATTTAAAAATGTTACTATTTTTTCATAGTAAAACAACTTAGCCATATTATTTATTCTTATTTTCTCTGCTACCTCTAAACAATCTGTCACAGACTTTCCTAACCCTTTGTTTTTAGTTATTATATCATTTACTCTTTTTATTCTCTCATTATATGTTGTTATCTCTTTAGATGATGAAAACTCTTTTACATTTGTTGCTACTTCTAACAATACTTTTCTTACATCATTCAACTCTGTATCATATACTTTGTACATCTTTGAATTTAATAATAATTCCATACTTTGTATTTCTGTTTCAATATTACTTGCTGACTTATAAAAATTTTCTAAGTCTATCATAAAATAAAATCCACTCTTATTAAAAGGTGTATTAAAACTAAATGTATTTATATCTTCATTATGTCTATCAATAAATACCAACATTTCTTTATCAACATGAGCTAGTTTGTAGTTTGACTCCTCTAATAAAGGTTTAACTCTGTTAAATGATGTTTCATATAATTTTCTATTACTTTTCATTTTACTATTAATAAATAAACTCTTGTCAATTGATGGTTCATCTTCACTTTTCATACTTATATGCATATAGTTTTTCACACTACTATCTATTTTCATATAATATTTTGATGGAATATATATAAATAAACTTATTCCTGTATTCATGAAATATATAAATAATATCGTTACTCTTTCTTCGTAACTAAAAATACCTCTTATATGTATATTATGTGTGCTGAAATATTTTAATAAATTTGTTATTGGAAACTCTTCTGTTTCATCTTCTTCGTCTCTATCATCATCTCTGTCATCTTCTCTGTCATATTTATCATCTTCTTTGTCGTATCTATCATCTTCTTTGTCGTATCTATCATCGTACTTATCATCATCAACTTTGTCATCTTTATATTTTGATGTTTCATATTTACTTCTATACTTAGACATTTTTTTTATAAAAAAACATATCTTTAGAGCAAAAATTTTAAAACAAAATATTGCAACTTTTTTTTTCTTATTTTTAATTGAAAGGTTAAATATTTTGTTTTATATTTTTAAATATTACTAATGGACTTTGGTGACAAAATTGATGACCTTCCTACTGATGAACAAACTCCTCCTTCTAATGAGTTACAAATGCTTATGAACATTTTTAAACCTGAAGAACCTTCAAAATTTAATGACATCTCTTACATTGCTAAAATTGGAGCTATCGCTGTTATATTATATATTGTATTAAATCAACAACCTATTTTAAATATAATTCAACAATACACTAAAAATCCTACCACTAATAAAGTTGTTATTTTATTATTTATTGTAATGTTTTTATATATCTATCATACTTATTTTTGATAACCAAATGAAAAACTTTTACCAAACTTACTATAATTAATTCTATATTTATTTAAAAATTTATTTTTTTTAATCTCATCTACTGTATTTGTTGATTTCACTCTTTTTATTATTTGGATTGGACTGTTCTCATCTTCTTCATAAAATGTCTTATATTCTAAATATTCATTTGACTCGTCTGAACGACTCATACTTATTGATTCAATCTCTCTACATCTTAAATTTGTCATATATTTATAAGGCTCTTGATAATTATATGAACTGTTTAGCAATTCAGTCATTACTTTTTAACTAAAATAAAGAAAAAATAATAAAAAATAAAGATTTATTTTTATTATAATTAATTATTAAAATGAGTCTTTCTTTGTTAAACTGGTTCTTTCCTTCTACTTCAAAATCTAACACTTTTTACTATCTTTTAATTTTTATTTTAATTACTGTTGTTGTCTCAATCGTATTATTATATATATATCGTGATACAGTTTTCTGTAAAAAAATAATTGAACTTTTCTTATTTGACCCCGCTCAAGAAGTTAAGCTTAAATACTATAAGAAAAAGAAAGATACTGAAAAAAATCAAGATTCCATTCCTGATGACTCTAAAAAATCATTTATCAAAGAAAGTAAAGGTGAAATAATTTGCAAAAAAGTTGCAGAAGAACTATTTAATAAAAAGTTTTCTAAAGTTAGACCTGAGATTCTCAAAAATGATGTTACTAATCATAATCTTGAACTTGATATATACAATGATGAACTAAAACTTGCAATTGAATACAGTGGAAGACAACACTATGAATACGTTCCATTCTTTCATAAAAATCATGAAGCATTTCTTAATCAAAGATATCGTGATGAAATGAAGAAAAATAAATGTAAAGAATCTGGTATTAAACTTATTGAAGTTTCTTATAAAGTAAAGCATGAAGATATTCCTCAATTTATAAGAATGAAAGCTATTAGTCTCGGAGTCTTAAAAGATGAAGAAAATAATAAAGATTAAAATTTATTATAAATATTTATAATAAATTTTTATTAATTACAACCATATGGATTACAATCACCTCCTTCATTTGTACCATACATCATACTGTTCATCATATTATTACGACGGTCACTACGAATATGATTTCTGACATGTTGAGAACCCATTATATTCATACTTGAACGAACACGAAAGCCTGGAATACCACCACCTTTTTCTTCATATCTTATACGTTGAGGTTGAGGTGGAGGTGGGCCTTGAGGTGGAAAATCTATATCTGCATAACGGTAACTAAAACCTTCAGATTTGTTCATGCACATGTAAAGAATAACACCAAGAATAACTATTATAATTAAATGTTCTTTTTCCATTTTTAATTATAGTTAAAGAAAAAAAATAATAATTTATAAAAATTGAATATTTTAAAATTTTATTGAATTTCTGTTTTATAATTATAAATAAGTTAGTTATGTCACAAGTAACTATTCTTCCGATTAATTTAGCATCGGTCAAAGACCTCGAAAATCCAACCTTAGTTGGACAAGGTAGTTTTGGTAAAGTATATTTAGATTCTAAAACAAATAAAGTTTATAAAAAATCTGATACTATTATTTATAAAGATAATGATTACATTATTATTGAAAATAACATAAGAGAGTTAGTATTTTATACTTATATAAAAGAAAAATTTGGAACATCTGCTAATGATAATCCGAGTCTATCTTATTTTTTAGATAGTGTTGAACATATATCTATTCCTGATAAATTAGAAGTTTCTAATAATATTAGTAAAATTTATTTAGAACATAATGGAATTCCTCTTTCAAAATATAAATATGAATCATTGAATGAACTTAAATTAATTTTTTCACAGATATGTAGTACAGTGTATTCATTTTATTCTAAAGGAATGACACATGGTGATATAAAACCATCAAATATTCTAATAAAAAAAGAAAAAATTCCATATGTAAAACTAATAGATTTTGGAAGTGTTCAGTTTAATCATTTATATAAAATAAAACAAAAGCATCAAAGATGTTCATTATTATATGTATCTCCAGAAGAATTAGAAGAATATATTTATAGTTTGTATAATGATTGGTGGGGAGTTGGCGTGAGTATGTTTGAAATAATAACAGGAAAAACATTTATTGAATGCTTATTAAATGAATATAATGTTGATAGTGGTCAAGTTAGACAGTTTTTTGAATGTGTATATAAATTAAAAAAAATAAATAACTTTAATCCTGTTAATTTTCTGAAAAGCTTATATAGAGAGATTAAGCAGTGTCACATTACAAAAACAATTAATGATAATATTAAAGATGAAGAGCTAAGAATATTATTATTAAAGTTTTTAATTAAGAATCCACTTGAAAGAAAAAACACAGTAGAACATGCTTTAAAATATTTATATATGCAGATAAAAAAATCATCTTACTCTAAAGAATATTCTCATATTCTTGGTTTATCAAAAATATTTGAAACTGAAGAGAAAGAATTACGAGGCAAAGCCGAGAGACTAATATTGGATAATGGAGCCCTAATAGATATTAGTTTTCAAAAGTTGATTGAATATAGATTAAATAGTTTTGAGTGTTATAGTTTTGATAAAAGAAAATGTATATTAGATATTATTTATAGAATATGTATAGACACAAAGTATCAATTTGGATATGAATTATATGGCCATACAGTTATGTTATTGGATAGAGTGTATGTAAATTGGAATAAATATTTGTTACATACAAACCAGCAAGATGATTTAGATGGTGTATTAATAGGAATAATTTGTTTGATAGTATCAAGATGTTTATTTAAAAGTAGTATAAATAAGATAAGAGAAATTATAGAACTATGTGACAATTACTACCCGACTTTAGGATGGAACCTAAAAGCAGACTCTATTAAAAAATATAAGGTAGAAGAAGTATTAGATTTATTTAATTTTGTACTACATATGTTAAATTTTGAACTTTATAATATAAGTCCTGATATATTATTAAAAACGAAGGGATACGATATAGACATTAGAAAGATGAATGATAGTTTCATTAAATATTTAATAGTTAATGAAACGACAGAGAAAGTGTTTAATTTACTTATCTCTGTATAAAATATTATTGTCAAGATTGACACGAACAAAAGATTCTTTTGCTTTATTGTGAGAAACTTTATATAAAATAGCTAAGAGTAATAAAATTATGATAAGATGTTGTATTTCCATTTTATAATTATAAAAGAAAATAATTAAAAATCTTCATCAAATCTAACTTCTTGTTGTTCTTTTGACGATATAACAGATGTTTTACTATAGTTAGAGACTCTTTTCTCAAAGAAATTTGTTTTTCCTTCAACACTTATTAAATTCATCCATGGAAATGGATTTTCTGTATTATATATTCTTTCATTTATCAAATTAACACATAAATGGTCTGCAACATATTGAATATATTGGTTCATTAACGATTTGTTCATTCCTGATAGTGAATAAGGAAGACTTTCGTTAATAAATTCTTGTTCGATAGTGACAGCACTTTTAATAATGTCTTTAACTTCTGATATCTTTAATTTATTTACAATATATTTATTATATACCAAGCAAGCAGCATCACGATGCATTCCTTCATCTCTAGAAATAAGTTCGTTAGAATGACAAAGTCCAGGCATTAAACCACGTTTTTTAAGCCAAAATATGCTGCAGAAACTTCCACTAAAGAAAATACCTTCAACACATGCAAAAGCAATAAGACGTTGGACAAAATTACCGCTTGTAATCCATTTTCTTGCCCATTCAGCTTTTTTCTTGATGGAGGGAATTTCAACCGTTGCTTTGAATAAATTATCTTTTATTTTATTGTCTTTAACAAGAGTATCGATAATAATTTGATACATTTGGCTATGAATGTCTTCCATCATTTCTTGATAATGTAATAGCATTTTAAGTTCTGGAATTTTAACTTGTTCGCAATAATCCTCGTCAAGATTTTCATTTACAATAAAATCACTGCAAGCGAAGAAACCAAGAACCATTAAAATAAAATGTTTTTCGTTTTCATCAAGCTTGTCCCAGTCATTTAAATCATCGGAAAGACTTACTTCTTCAGCGACCCAGAAAGATGCGACTGATTGCTTATACAAAGCCCATATATCTTCATAAATAATAGGATATAGGTTCATTCTAGATTCAGAAAGAATAGGTTCGTTCATTATTAACTTATTATATTAATAATATAATAAGTTTAAATTGTTTTAAAAAATTATTTTAACCCAAGAATTTCTTTAGGAGCATCACATATAGAGCCACAAATAAGCATACCGTAAATAACAATTGAAATAGTTACAAAACCACCGTATGTAGGAACTAAACTAAGTAAAATTAACAAAATAGGAACACCGATTGGCCATTTGTTTATAAAAGCGCATTTGAAAGCGTAATAGAAAGAAAGAATAAATAATATAAGATAAACAATTAATAGTGTAGTAATAGCAATTACAATAGCTTTTACAGCGGAGTCAATATCAGCTTGGCATTGTGTATTTTGTTTTATTCTTCTTAGATTGTTATAATCATTTAGTCTTGCTCTTATTGTTTCAATAAACATTTTTATATTTATAAAAGAAAAAATTAAATTAAATATATATTTTACTTATTTAATAATAAATGATTGTATGTAGTATTTCAACAATTCCTGGAAGATTAGAAAGTCTGATAACAATTTTATCAAGATTATTAGATTCTACTGTTTATCCTGACATAATTATTATAACAATAGCTAATTACTATCCCAGACTAAATAAGTTCTATAGTTCAGATGAAATGTCTAAATTGTTAAGTTATTTACAGACTTATAGAATAAATACAAAAATAACATATCAAGACACTGATATTGGACCTGTTGTAAAGATAAAATCAGCATTAGAATATTGGAATAATTTAAAAAAATCATCTAATGATATAAATGAGAAAGAAGATGTTATTATAATATTAGATGATGATAGCGGACTTTATGAAAAATCTATAGAACTATTGACAGATGCTTATATAAAACATGGAGACGCAGTTTATGGAATTATGGGAAAAATAGGAAATGATACATATGTACATGGAGAATTTCTTTCATCTGTTGGAAAAGAATATACAAATGTTGATTTATTAGGTGGTTACAGAGGTGTTTTATATCCAATACATCTTTTAAAAAAAAATGATACAGGGACGCCTGTTCCTGTTACAAAAGGTTCTAAAAAAATAACTTTTTTTGAATGGATTGATATGTTTATTAAATATCATAAAAAGAAAAATTTAATAGCTATGCATGATGATGATATATTTTATTATTGGGCTAAATATAATAATATAGAAAGAAGAGTTGTTAAAGTTTCTTGTGATATTCCAAACTTTATATACTATAATCCTATAAACAATACAAATGGAATTTTTAATGATAAAGATTGTAATATAGCTTTGGATATGATAAAGGAAACATTAAAAGAAAATAAACTAGAATACCTTATTTAAATTATATAAGAATTCTTCACCTTCAAGAAGGTGAGGCCAGTCTCGTTCAATTATTCTAAAAAAGCTTGATTTATATTCGTTCATATTAACAAGAGATTTGGATTCCCTCTCTTCAATTTGTTTTTTCGAAGAACTTCTTAAATTAGCATTATAGTTAGGATTTTTAATTTCAAGTTTAAAACTAGTAGAATCTAATATTTTATAAGATTCAAAATTAAAATTTGGATTTTTATAGAAGTCTTCAAACCATTCTGAAAAATCTTTAATTGAATATTTATTATAAGATTCAATAAATAACACACAAACAGATTTTGTTATTAAATCTTGAGGGATAGGCTGTACGAAATAAGATTCAGAAATACGTTCTTTTCCAAATATAACAGTGTTTGTTAAAACACTAACAATATTTTCAAAAAAATCTGAATCTAACGGAAGATTAGACTCTGACGCATATGGAACAAAAATAACAGAATTATTGATATATTCTTTATTTTCATTTATTATATTTATAATGTTATCATAGTCTATACTCATTTTATATTATTATAGTAATATATTTTTATATTTTTATATTTTTTAATATAAAAATATCAGTTTATTTTTAACTACTACAAGAAACACAAACTTCTTCAGTACATATAAATTCTTTACCATCTTTTATGTATTTTTTTCCTTGAGTATTAGATTCTTTGAGTAAAGTAAATTTGATTGCATCTCTTGCTGGTTTTGAACGAATATAATAACTTCCTGTTTTTAAGCCTTTCTTCCATCCATATAAATGCATACTACTTAATTTTGCTTGTGTCGGATGGTCAATAAAAATATTCATTGATTGAGATTGGTCAATGAAAGCGCCTCTGTCTGCTGCTAAATCTATTATAATTTTTTGAGAAATTTCCCAAACAGTTTTATATATTTGTTTTATATTTTCTGGTATTTCTTCAACAGTTTGAACACTTCCATTATTTTCTATAATCTTATTAACAATGTCTTTGTTCCATAAGTTTATTTCTTTTAAATCTTTGTATAAATGTTTATTTACCATCATAAAGTTTCCTGCTAATGTACTTCTTGAATATATATTAGATGTAAATGGTTCAAAACATTCATTATTTCCAAGAATTTGTGATGTTGATGCTGTTGGCATTGGAGCCACTAATAAACTATTTCTTATTCCTTTTTTACATTTCTCAATCAATCCTTCCCAATCATATGGAGTTAATGGAGTTGCATCCCACATATGAAATTGTAAAATTCCTTGAGAAACAGGACTTCCATCAAATGCACTGTAAGGTCCTTCTTCTTCTGCTATTTCAGCAGATGCCTCTAATGCAAAATAATATATTGTTTCAAATATAAAACGATTTGTTATTTTTGCATCAGAACTATCCCATGGCATTTTAAGTATTGCAAATACATCTGCAAGACCTTGAACGCCAATACCTATTGGTCTATATTTAAGATTATTATTTGATGCTTCTGAAATAGGATAATAATTGATGTCTATAATATTGTTTAAGTTTCTTACAATAATTTTAACTATTCTTCCAAGTTCTTCTAAATCAAAAACACCATCTTTTATAAATTGAGGAAGAGATATAGATGCTAAGTTACAAACAGCAACACTGTCAGGGTCTGTATATTCAACAATTTCAGTACATAAATTTGAGCTTTTTATAATACCAATATTTTTTTGATTACTTTTATTATTAATACTATCTTTATATAATATGTAAGGAAGGCCTGTTTCTATTTGAGATTGAAGGACTGCTTTCCAAACATCTCTCGCTTTTACTTGTTTTGTGAATAATTTATTTTTTTCTGCGTCTAAATATATTTTTTCAGATGTATCACCGTAAGTTTCTGTTAAGGATGGTAAAGCCGATGGACATATTAAACTCCATATACCATCTTCTTCAACACGCTTCATAAATATGTCAGGGATCCATAATGCTAAAAATAAATCTCTAGCTCTTAATTCTTCTGGAGGATTATTTAAACGAAGTGCCAAAAAATCAAATATATCTGGATGCCATGGCTGTAAATAGACCGCAAAGCTTCCTTTTCTTTTACCTGATTGATTAGAATATCTAGCCGTTGCATTTAAAACTTGACACATAGGAAGAATACCGTCACTTTGACCATTTGTTGTGTGAATTGGACTTCCTTTCGCGCGAACAGTTGAAATATCAATGCCGATACCACCTCCATGTTTAGATATAAGAGCACAACGTTTATTTGTTTCATAAATATGTTCCATTGAATCATCCATATGTAATAAGAAGCAACTTGACAAGTTTCCTTTCTCAGAACCAGCATTAAATAAAGTAGGTGATGCATGAGTAAATTTACCTAAACTCATTTCTTTATAAGTTTCAATCATTCTTTCGATGTTTCTATCTTTAAGATGAACTGTAACAGCTACTCTCATAATCATGTGTTGAGGTCTTTCAACAATTTTTCCATTTACTTTGATAAGATAAATACGTTGTAATGTTTTAAAACCAAAGTAGTTATAATTATTATCTCTTGAGTGGTCTATAACGGATTCTAATTGTTCTTTATTTTCTTCAATAAAATTAAAAAAATCTTTAGATATCACATTTGTCTTTTTACCAGTTTTTTCATTTGTGCTATTATATATAAACTTAACTGTTTCATAAAATAATGGATTTGTTGATTTATGTAAATTGCTCACACTAATTCTTGCCGCTAGTTTGTCATATTCTGGTTCATAAGTTGCCATATAAGCTGCTGTTTCCGCGCTAAGCTCATCTATTTCTGATGTTGTCATATCATTTTTAAGAGACTGGATAACTAATTTAGAAAGATATTCTATATTAATATCGAGGTCTTTTGAGAGTTCAACATTACGGTCTGTTATAGAATCGTAACGAACAGGAACACGCTTTCCACTACGCTTAATAACAAACATTTTTAATATATATTTTATATTTATTAATATTTAAATTAAATTAAATATTAATAATTTTTACAATGATGTAAAACTTAATTATTTTCCAGTGCTACCAAACCCACCTTGGCCACGGCAACTTGTAGAAAGTTCATCAACAATTTCAACTTTAATAGGAGAGAAGTCAGGTGCAACAATTTGAAATAAACGTTGTCCTTTGTTAAGAATAAAAGTATCAGAAACTTTATCAACACCAAACTCAGTATGATCGACATAAGCACAAATATTTCCGCGATATCCAGCGTCTATCATACCGATAGAGTTAGACATTCTAAGAGGAGTTTTAGAGATGCTACTTCTAGGAATGAGAAGATAAGGAATATTTTTAATACCTTGAGGAGTTTCTAAAACCATTTCACATTGAATTTGGAAGTCAATTTTTTGAGTGGAATTTTTTTCAATGACATAGTAGATAGGACAGAATAAATCAACACCGCTATCATCAGAAAAATTGACTCTTGAGGAGTAGAAGTCTTTTAAAGAAGGGTTTAATAATTTGATTTTTAAAACAGGGGAACTCATTTTATAAAATTTTTATATATAGAATATATAAAAATTTAAATTGTAATTAAGTAATTATTTATTGACTTTTATGCGGGGAGCTATTCCCATAGCCATAAGTTCTTGAAAAAGAAGTTTTGTTGCATAAGGAATATCAATTTTTACAATACTGTTTATATTTTTTGTGTTATCAGTTTTACAAACTTTACAATAATATGAATCTCTTTTCTTATTAGCAATAGCCATTAAACCACATAAACTACAGATATACATTTTAAATTTATCACTATCAATAAACATTTTGTCACGTAAAAAGTTAGCTGCACCATGAGAAATCATACAATCTCTTTCCATTTCACCAAATCTTAAACCACCATCTCTTGAACGACCTTCTGTTGGTTGTCTAATTAAATTTTGCAATGGACCATAGCTTCTAGAGTGTTGTTTATCTTGGACTAAATGTTTCAAACGTTGATAATAGACTGGACCAATAAATATTTTTGCATTTATTTTTTGACCTGTCATACCATTATAAAGAACCTCTGAACCATGTTTTTCATAACCTAAAGAGTGAAGTGCATCGCATATTTTATCAGTATCTAATTTTTCAAAAGGAGTTGCGTCTAATATACTTCCAGTCATTAAACTTACTTTTCCTGAAACAGATTCAATCAATTGCCCGATTGTCATACGGCTCGGAAGACAATGTGGATTGATAATAACATCAGGTGTTATTCCTTCTATTGTGAAAGGCATATCTTCTTGCTTAAACATCATTCCAATAGTACCTTTTTGACCGTGTCTTGAGGCTATTTTATCACCGATTTCTGGAATTCTTATACTTCTCATTCTGACTTTAACGAACTTCTTTCCATCTAGATTTGTTGATAACATAACTTGATCAACGACACCATCTTCTGAAGAGCGAATAGGAGTTGAACAATCTTTATGAGTTAATTTTGATAATAAACTTTTAGTAATTTGACTATCTGATTTTCCATCTGCAATATTAACAATTGGCATTATTTTTCCTATTAATATTTCTGAATTTTTATAAACACTTCCAATTGTTGGTAAGCCGTCCCTATCTAAATTATCATAGTTATTATTTTTTGTTCCAGCAACAGTAACAGGATTAGGCTTACAAAATTCATCAGCTATTTCATTTTTCTTTTTATTCTCTTCATCCTTATAACTACGATAAAACACAGAACGAAATATACCTCTATCTACTGAACTTTGATTTAATATAACCGAGTCTTCTTGATTGAAACCGGAGTAACAAGCAACTGCAACAATTGCATTTACACCTGAAGGCATATCGTTGTAATTTATATACTTTGAAGGTTTAGTTTGAACTAAAGGTTTTTGAGGATATGCTAAAACATGAGCCAGCGTATCCATTCTCATTTGATGAGATGATGTATACATACCCATCGCTTGTTTAGACATAGCTGATTCGTAAGTATTTCTTGGAGCTTGATTATGGTCAGGAAAAGGAACAATAGAAGCACAAACACCAAGCATCATACTTGGATGAATTATACAATGAGTGTATTCATAACCAAGAACATTATTAGTTAAATCTTCTAATCTTGTTGCTATTAAGTTTTGACTTTGTTCATTAACATCAATATATTCAATCTTTTCTTCCATTATTAAATCATCCCATTTTTTTTTATATCGTTTTAATAATTCAATATCTTCTTTTGTTACTCTTACGCTTTGAGTTCCATTTTGTAATTTATCAACTATAAAATAAGGACTACAACATCTTCCTCCATCTGTGTCTATGATTAATTCGTTGTCATTTATTTTTATGGAGACATCAAATGGAATCTTATTTGTTCTTCTTAAATTTAATAAATAATTTTTAATAGAAAATATATCATCATATAATCCTATCAAGTTACCATTTAAGAAAATTTTTTCTTTTTTACTTAGAGAAGATATAGTATTTATTTTTTCAATATTAAATTCGGTTAGAAACAATAATATCAAATCACTACTTGTATTCATTGATATATGAGTCATTAAACTTAAATTTTTAATTAAACCACACGCATGTCCTTCTGGGGTTTCAGCAGGACAAACTGTCATAAAATGAGTATTGTGCAATTGTCTCGGTTTAGCAGTTTTACTGTCTTTTGCAGTTGGAGGTGCGATACGTCTTAAATGAGAGAGTGTTGAAGCATAACTTAATCTATTTAAAACTTGAGAAACACCAGTTTTTGTAATGTTTTGCTTTGTTGCACCCCAGTTTCCGGTGGACATAGCATATTTTAAGTCTGTACCGATATCTTTACCTTTAAAGTCGTTTTTTAATACGATATTTTTTCCATTTTTTATATGTCTTTCAGCAATTTCAGCAAACTCTTTAAAAACTCTATTAAAAGCATTTCTAAATAATGAACCAAGTAAATTGGATGCTAAATCAAGTCTTTTATTACCAAAACTATCTCTATCATCTAAATCACGTCTTCCTAAAATAGTACAAATTAGCTTTTTAGTCATATAAGCAAGAAAAAAAGCTTTTTCAATTTCATAAGGCATTTCTCCGATATTATTATCAGTAACAGAAACATGAGAAAGCATATCTTTGCAAAGTATCTTTCTCACATTTTGAAGTCTTTTTTCTTTAGTATCACAGTTGATTATAGAACGTTTTCCAATATATTCTATTGCATGTTCTTGTGTTGAGATAACAAATGATTCATCAAAGCTTGGTTGTAAAATGTTTTCAATTTGTTTATCTCCGTTACAAATTATATCAATAATTTTTTTATCATCTAAAATACCAAGAGCTTTGAATAGAATAACAATAGGTATATCTTTTTTTATATAAGGAATAGAAACTCTTAATATTTTATCTGTTAAAATTGTATTTTTCTTTGGAGGTGGCAGATGTTTTATTACAACTTGACTAGCTGATTTTAATTCTCCTTCTTGATTGCTTCTAATTTCTGCTACATAATTATTTAGTTTATTTAAAAAAATATAAACTTGGTTTGTTGCCATCTTTTCTTGAGCAATTAAAACTTTTTCACTGCCATTTACTATAAAATAGCCTCCTTGGTCGTTGTCGCATTCTCCAAGAAGTGTTAAATCTCTCTCGTTCTTTCCATATAAAACACAATGTTTTGATTTTAACATAAGAGGAACATTGCATAATTTTGAATTTTCTACTCTACTTGAAATAAGAATATTTTGTTTATCCGAACCTACTTGTTTAATCTCGTATTGCTGATGTGTCAAACTAAAGTAAATACCAATGTCATATGTTAGATTTCTTAATCTGCACATATTTGGAGTTACTTTTGTAAGCTCTCCGGATGATTCAATTGTACAAGGATTTCCAACATAAGAATGTGTTAATTTAACAACATGCTTGATTGTTTGAACTTGAGGTTCATTTGTATTTTTCTTTTTTAATCCATCTCTTTTCGTTTCTTGATTGATATTAACTTGTTTTGTAGTTTCAATTATAATAGGAGGAGATGATTCGATTATTTTGTTTATGTTATCACATAAAAATTCATCATAACTATCAATTTGATGTTTGACTAAGCCTTTGTTATAAAAATAATTGTCAAGAATAGTCCAACAATCTTGAATATTGATTTCTGTATTCATTTTGTATAATTAAAATTTAACTGAATTATATGGTAGAATTTAATAAAACAAACAAAAAATTCAGTTTATATTAATAAAACAAACATTTAATCTCTTTTTTTGATTAATCATTTAAAAACATAATTTTATAAATCAAATGTATAATTTTCCGATGTTTTATAATTATTTTAAAAATTTTCCAGCTTATGCTAAAATTATCGAAGTCGCTCCTAGAGATGGTCTTCAAAATGAAAAAACAATTTTGTCTATTGGTAATAAACTTAGACTTATTAAAAAAATTGAATCTTGCGGTTTTACAGACATTGAAGTTGGCAGTGTTGTAAATCCTAAACTTGTTCCTCAAATGAAAGGTTCTGGTGATTTAGTAAGATTTCTAAATAATAAAAATATAAATTACAGCATATTAATTCCTAATATGAAAAGTTATACAGATACTATTTATCAAAAAAATATTTTTGATAGAAAAGTTCAAGTTAATGAAATTGTTTTATTCACTGCTGCAAGTGAAACATTTAATCAAAAAAATATAAATTGCTCCATTGACGAATCATTCAAACGTTTTAAACCTATCGTCGATAAAGCTATTCGTGATAAAATTAATGTTAGAGGAAGTATTTCTTGTAGCTTAGGGTGTCCTTATGAAGGTCTTGTAAAAACCAATAAAGTTGTCGATATAATTAACCGTTATTTTGACATGGGAGTTTCTACTATTGATATAGCTGATACAATTGGTGTTGGAACACAAAAACAAATAGCAGATATATTAAGTTACGCTTCGAGAACAGTTCCTGCGAGACATTTAACTGGACATTTTCACGATACAAATGATACTGCTTTAGACCTTATAGATATATGTTTAGATTATGGTGTTAATACATTTCATTCTTCTATTGGAGGAATAGGTGGATGTCCTTTTAGTCCTAAAAGAGCAGGAAATCTAGCAACTGAAAAATTAGTATTACATTTACATAGTCTCGGTATTCATACAGGTGTAAATTTAAATAGATTAAAAGAAACAAGTAAATGGTGCGAACAATTAATCAAAACTAACTGAAAAATTTAAAATAGTTTAAATATTTATATATTAAAAATATATAAATATGAGTGATAAAGAAAATTCTAAAATTCAAAATTCTGAACCAGGAGAAGAATCTCGCCTAGAAGGTCAAATATATATTCCTATGCCTGGTTGGAATCCAGAAAGTCCTGAACTTTCTAGACAAATAAGTAAATTAATTCAGGAAGATATAGAAGATATAGGTGATTTAACAGAAATACCAGAGGAAGCTTTTCGATTTGAAGAGATAGTGTCTCGGCCGAACCTCGTTCATGTACCAGACCCAAATCGATTAAATAGATTTATGACTGTACCTAAAGCAAAAAACCATTTATTTGAAGATGACTCATCGTCACGTTATTGTTCTCATACAGGAGTTAAATGGCAAAAATCTGATAAAAAAAAATTAGAAGCCGGTACCGGTGACCCGGAATCCAAAGAAGACAAACCTAAAGAAGAGAGTATTTTTAAAAAAAATCCTTATTTTTTAAGAAGTTCTAAATATCAAGGTGAAAATAATAAATATATAAGACAGGCAAATCATCTTGAAAAACTAGATCCTGTTATGGAAATAAAAACAAAACTAGCAGAAGGTCCATACACTTGTGACATAGTTTTTAGTTTTGATACAACAGGCAGTATGTCAAGTGTTATTAAAAGCTTAAGAGAAAATCTTTCAGAAACAATTCAAAAACTTTTTGAAGAAGTACCAGGAATTCGTATAGGTATAATTGTCCATGGAGATTATTGCGACTTTCCTAATATGTGTTGGAAAGTTAATCTATCTCGTGACTTTGATGTTATTAATGATTTTGTAAATAGCGCACCTGATACTTCAGGAGGAGATTATGCTGAATGTTATGAACTTGTATTAAAATCTGCTGTTGATTTTAATTGGGAAAGTGAAGTTAGAGTTTTAGTTGTTATAGGAGATGCAACTCCGCATGAAGTTGGGTATGAAATTAGAGCAAAAAACATAAAAGGAATTGATACTAAATTAAATATAAATTGGAGAGAAGAATTAAAAAAATTAAAAGAAAAAAAAGTTACAGTTTTTTCATGCCATGCATTACCAGAGCGTAATAAAGAATCAATTTCTTTCTACTATGATATAAGTAACGAAACTGGAGGATATTATTTTTGTTTAGATGATTTACAATCATTTAAAGAATATATGATAGCAATATGTTTGAAGGCGGCGGATAGTGCAGAAAACATAGAATTATTAAAAGAAAGACAAGAAGAACTTAAGAAAGAAATAGAAGAATATAAGAAACATGAAGAAGAAAAAGAAAAACTAAAGAAAGAAATTCAAGAATTAAGAAAAACACAACAATTAGAGTTGGCGACACGCCTCGAAGAAAATTTGAAAGAAGTTGAGATTATAGAACAAAAATCAGGATTATTTGAACGAGCTGAAAGTGCTAGAAAAGATTATCAAAGTATAAGTTCTGCATTTTGTGATTTATCAACATATAATGCTTTTTCAGAAAATGTTGATACAGTTGCAAAAAGTATTCGTAAATCTAAAAATAAAAAATCTAAAATGGAATATTATGAGGAAAACTTATATGGTTCTTCGATGCGGGTCGCCGAAGCTAATAGATTTGAATCAAGTTTTCACAATAAACCTATTGGCTTTCCTGAGAAACAAGAAAATTCTAAATTTAAATCATTTATGAGAGCACTAAGTACTCCTTCTAAAACTTTTGACAGAGATATGCGCACTGAAAATAAAAATTGGATTTGCACTTCTTGCATGCAAGAAAATATACATTTAAGAGATTTTTGTGTAAAATGTGATACTGAGAGGGCTAGAAAAAATTTATAAAAATAATTTTACTACAATAAATAAGCTTAAAAATTAACTGAAAATATAATAAATTTAAATAAATAAAATATAAAAATATTTATATATTTATAAATAAATAATATATAAATATGTCACAAATTGATATTTCAACAATTGAAACAGCTGAATTTCCATCTATAAAAAGATTAGTTGTAAAACAATCTATTGCTACTGCTAAAACTCATGATATTGAAAATATAGATGAGTTTAAAAATTTTCTTATTAATTTATTAATTCAACACGGTAATGTAACAAAACAAAGTGCTGAATCTATTTTTGACGATAAAGGAATTGAGTTTATTAAAATCGCCTTTACACATCCTTCTATGTTAGAAGACAGAAATTATGAATACTATGAATTACTTGGAGATGTTACAGTTAATAAATGTATAACTTGGTATTTATTTAGAAGAATCCCAGCACTCAAAACACTCCCAAATTTTGCTATGGTTATGTCTGAACTTAAAAAAAGATATGTTTGTAAAAAAATGTTTAGTAATTTTTGTAAAAAACTAGGTCTTGATAAATATATTCGTTGGAAACAACTTTCTGTTATTGAAAAAGATGAAATTAAAGAAATTATATTAAATGATAGTTTCTTTGAAGATGTGTTTGAAGCTTTTTGTGGAGCTCTTGAAGATTTAATTGATACTAAGTTTATTGTTAATAGTGGTTTTAGTATTATTTATAATATTATTGTTTCTATTATGGATAATATAACTATAACAACAAATCTTGATGAATTACTTGATAGTAAAACACAAATTAAAGAACTTGTTGAAGATAGTCGTGTTCAACCATACATTGACTTTTCTAAAAAATATAAATTAAAGTATAACTCTATTAAGTCAGGTGATAAATGGTATGTTGAACTTGAAATTCCATTTAAGAAAGATATTAAATCTGGAGAAGTTAAAAATTTCTATAAAAAATTTACTAGTTCTGAACATTATAAAGTAAATGAAGCAGAAAAAGATTCTGCTTCTCAAGCTGTAAAATGGTTTAAACATGTTGGTATTCCATGGAAATCAAAATAATCTTTTTTGAATCAACTTATATCTCATATTTAATGTTCTAGGTTTATGTTGATAATACAATGAATATGGATTATAATCATCTATTAAAAATTTTTTCTTTTCTAATAATAAATATATATACTCTTGACCAATTCCGTAATCATAAATAACGTCTGAGTTTCCCATTTCAGAAACATATTCTTTTATTTCATCATCTGTTTCAAATTCGTAAATATCTGCTCCAACACTAATATATTTATATTTATTTAATTTTATTAAAATACTTTGTCCTTCTTCTTCAGGATATCTTCTATCATATCCTACAAAAAGTTTTCTATAATCATCTATTTCTAACACCTTAGTAGTATATAATTCTGTTAGTCCTGTTAGTTTATATATTGTAATTTTATTGTTTAAAGTAACAACAACTTTAAAAGGTCTTGCGCCATTATCATGTGTATAATATTCAACAGAACCTTCGTGGTCTAAAAGAGATGTGTCCATCGACATTTTTATTATAATTTTTCATTTTATTAAATTAAAAATTATTTTTTTATCAAATTATAAACAATATGCAAGACATTCATACTATTATTATTGGCGGTGGAATTTCTGGTCTTTATTACGGATATCAACTTTTTAAAAAAAATATACCTTTCATTATTCTTGAAAAAAATTATGAAAGAAGGGGAAAACTTTATTCTCTTTCTAATAAACTTAGTTTAGACAATACTTTGTCTAATTTAGACAATTTTATAATTGAACTTGGTGCTTCTATCATTCATACAAATCAAACAAATATGATGAACTTAATTAAAGAATTAAAAATGGAAGATGAAATTGAAGAACTCTCAACTAAACAAAAATCATTCTTTTTATTAGACAAATCTGATAATCCAGAAGAAGATTCGAAAACATTGAAAAAAAAATGGAAAGAAATTAAAAAGTTTGTAAAGTCAAATATTGATAAACTTCCAGATGATACTACAATTGAAGAAGCAGGAAGAATTCTTCTTTCAGAAGAAGAATTTTATATTTTTTCAACTTACTGGAGCGAATGGTATGAGGTAAATTTGCAAAATGCAAAAGTTTTCTTTGAACAAGAAGATAAAGAAGGTAATTATTGTAAATTTAAAAATGGATATGAATCTCTTGTAATAAAACTTACTTCAATATTAAAAGACCATATTTATTTTGGTTGTCTTGTTAATAAAATTAAATTAAATAATTCTCCTGTAAATCCTTATGAAAGATATGAAGTTACTCTCACTCACAACTATGAGACTTATTCTGTTTCTGAAAACAAGATAAAAAATCAAGTTAATATAAAATCACAACCTGAAATATATATAATAAAATCAAATAGTATATTTTTAGCGACAGATTATACTTGTGCTTTAACTTGTATCAAATATAAAAACTTAAATTCTTTAAAAAAATATTTAAGATGCGGATTTCCAAGATGCTGTTATCGTTTTTATGTGTATTTTAAAAGACCATTAAATTTACAGAATAATGGTGAAATAGGGTCAATTGTTGGAGATTTTGAGTCTAAATGGTCTATTAAAATTAATGACCATTTATGGATGATTAGTTATGTTGATGGACCGTTGAGTTGTGCTCTTAATGATGTTAGTCCAACAACTTTAATAAAAAATTGGATTAAAACAATAAATAAACATTTTTTTAAAAATAAGACTGATATCGCCAATAAGCCAATATCATATAAAGATGTTTTATTTTATAAAGCTGGATTTTGGAGAGATGCATATACTATTCTAGATAAAAAGTTTTATACCCGACCCTGGGAGGGAACCACAGTTTCGATTTCCGGGTCGCCGGCTTCTCAAACATATGGTGAAATATGCAGAAATCTTCTTCCAGATGGTTGTAACGTGGGTGTTCTTCCTAAAAATAAAGGAGAGGACACTGCATGGGTTGAATCTGTTCTTATAAATCCTAAAATTTAAGGAAACATAGCATCATATATAATCTTATATAATAATGATAGTGCAATTAAAGCAAAAATACTACTTCCTACACCAAGCATAATAGGGCTTGTGACAGGGAAGAAAAATAAACCTAACCATACTATAAAAACTAAAGAAGGAACTAATGATTTCCAGAATATAGGTTGGGTTGAGTTCCAATTAGATATTTTAGCAACAACATATGTTGCAACTATTATAATAGCAACAGTTATAAACTGAATTGCAAATGGTATATCAAATGGAAAAAAATTTAAAGCTGAGCTAGCAACTTGACTACTAAACAAAGGTACGAGCAAAGGAATACAACACATTGTACCACAAGACATTTTTATTATTATATTAAATAAAGAAAAAAAATATATTTTTGTAAAAATATATTTTTTAGATTTTATAATTTTAATTTAAAGTCTATAGAACATTTAATAAAAATGAGCCGTACTAATCGTGAAAGTAAATATCTCATTCGTAGTAGAGATTCTAAAATGGCAAATATTATAAAAAATGAAGTTAGCTCCCGTATAAAAAAAGTTGAAGAATCAAAAAATGAAGATACTTCTCAATCTAAGACTAAAAAAATATTCCGAAGCATTGCTGACTCTCAACAACCTAAAGAAGATGTAATAGTTGGTAATCGTGAAGAAACAAAAGAACCTATCTTAGAAAAAAAATCATCTGCAGAAATTAAAGATAAAGTTCCTATTTCTCAACCATTAGATGAAAAGAAACAAACAAAACAA
>JACCDP011129922.1_pt1 | contig 20634 bp, 20 predicted proteins | sample 7445841 | NCBI WGS metagenome assembly JACCDP01 (sample SAMN15323441, study PRJNA562643) | freshwater metagenome | isolation source: river surface water | place: USA:Blue River Watershed | collected 2017-08-17
CATAATCAAAACTCATATTCCTGAAATCATAATGGTATTTGCTGTGCTTCTTAAATCCATGCTTCTCATAAAACCTTATGGCTTTTTTATTTCCATCCCATACGGTTAACCAAAGTGTTGTCTTTCCGGTTCGCTTTACTTCCTCTATTAATTCTGCCTGTAGTTTTTCCCCTATTCCTTTGCCAATATAATCATCCAGCACATAAATCTTTTGTAGTTGAGCCGGAAATTTATCAGGCAATTGTTCGTATGGGCTATTCAGTTTTAACTTGGCGTAAGCTACCGGTAATTTATTGACAAAAACTATCCAGAATACATTGTTTGGTTTTAAAATACTGTTACTCATTTTCTCCACACCAAATGTTTCCAGAAAGTATTCTTTCAATACCTCCTTGTCCCAAACATGGGAAAATGCTTCTTTAAAAGTAATTTGTGCCAGTAATGCTATGGTAGCAGCGTCTTCCACCGTTGCTTTTCTTATTTCCACGTTCATAGTTCTTGGTTGTTTTTTTGCTTTTCTAATTTCTAACAATTACATTCTATTTTAGTTCCCTGCTGGCTACTGATTCCTGAAGTTTCGTAGCCATCGCGTTTCCACCAGTCAATACCGCCAATTAACTCTTTTACTTTAAAGCCCAATTGAGTTAGTTTGAGGGCGCCCTTAGTAGAAGCATTACAACCTATACCATCACAATAAGTAACATATAATGCTTCTTTATTTAAGTGTGCCGTAGTCTCCTGGTTCATTTCCCGGTGTGGGATGCTAATAGCAGTTGGAATATGTTCTGCCGCGTATGCTACAGGTTTTCGCGCATCCACAATTATTATGTTTTTCCCTTCAGATAATAAATCAAACAAATCGGCACTGTCTAATTCATAACTGAGTTTTTGCTGGTAATGATTTTCCTGATTATTCATGTTTTGCTTTTTTTAGTTTTGAATTGCCTGGTGTAAGTCTTTAAACAATGTATAACACTATTAGATGAGACAAGATTAGCCCTGAATGTTTCAACTCCTTAAATTTTAAACTGGAAGTTCTTATTAAATCCCTTACCTGTTACTGCTTAGTTGAGCTGGGGCTTGTGCATGATTCTGTTTACCTGCCTCTCGCTTTCCAGACCAACCATATTGGCAATTTGTCTTTTGCTAAGGTTAGGGTCTTGTAATAATTCCAGTATTTTTTCCTGTCTTAACAGTGTGATGTATTCAAATACTGTTAATGAAATTTCCTTTTTAAAAATCCGGCAAAAATTTCTCTCACTCATTCCGGCTATTTCTGCCAATTCAAAAAGATATAGCCGCTTGCTAAGGTTGCTTTCTATAAAATCCTGCGCCCGGTGAATACCTATATGATAATGCTTACGATACTTTAAGAAAATACTTTCCTGGGGAGATAATCCACTTCTTCTGTTAAAAACAACCAGTTCTCTGGCTATCTTATTACTCGTTCTGTCGTCCTTTATTCTGGAAAGAACATGCAAAGCTAAATCTATTCCGGAAGCAGAACCTGCACTGGTAATGATACGGTTATCTTCGATGAACAGTAAATTCTCCATGACTACTGCCCTGGGAAAAAGTTGCTGTAACTCTTGCGTCCGCTTCCAATGCGTAGTGCATTTTATATGATCTAAAAGACCTATTCTGCCAAGTAAAAATGCTGCATTACAAACGGCGGCGATAGTTACTCCTGATTCCTGTATTTGGTAAAACCATTGTTTCAGTTTTTCATCAGGCCGAAACCTGTCTGAAAGGATATAGCTGATGTCGGAACTAATAATAAAGACATAATCTTCCTGTTTAGTTTTTATTTCGCTGTAAGGTTGAATATTTTTCACGGAAAGGCCAATTGACGAGCTAATTTCTTTGTGTTCTCCACAGATTTTCAACTCCAGCTTCACGCCTGATTCCTTTGCTTCCTTAAATACCTGCGCAATCCCTCCCAAGTCAAGTATATTCACTTCGGGCATCAGAAATATGACAATTGTTGTGTTTTTCATGGTGCTTTATAGATACAAATTTAGTGTAGTACTTTGGAATATCATGGTCAAATTCAGGACATATTCTGCCATATAATTTATTAGCCCTCAGGTGCTCTATTTTCTGTGACATACTTAGCTTTACTAACGACTGCCAGTAGTACCTGGTAAAGAAATATGGCGCTAAACTATTCTGCTGCTTAAACTTTTCTTTTTCATCATTCAAATTCTTAGGCCGGGTATGCAAATTCTATTTTCCAGCAGGCAAATTCTAAATATTCACTAAAAGCTCCTGCCATCCCTGTAATATTGTGAAGGTTTTAATTTACAACTGTAGTCATTGCCCTAATATCCCCAGGCTTCCCCCACTAATTGCTTTTGTAAATCAATGCCATAATCTTAAAACAAAAATTATGAAAACAAAATTGTTCGCTTTAGCTTTCTTCGCTCTGATTCAGTTATCATGGGCACAACAGGATTCAACCAAAATCAGAAAAAACTTTCTGGGATGTTCGCCTCTTGGAATATTTAATAAAATAAGATTAAGTTACGAACAGCATCTAACTCCAAACATGAGCATTGGTATTACCGGCACTTACTATAATGGACTCCAGGCTAAGGGTCAACGGATTGATGTGAGTGGGAGGTACTATTTCAAAACATTGGAATCCAACAAGGGGCTGGGAGGTTGGTATGCTATTGGAGGTATTGGTGTGTCACGGCTTCATAAAGTATATGATTACAAATATTCTTATCAGCTGCAAACTTTCAATAATGGGTATGCATCCTCCTCCAATGGGGCAAGTGAAGGTAATTCCGGAATATTACCCGGTAAATTTCTGAATGTTTACAATAGTTTTGCCGGCATTGGCTATAAAGTTCCGCTAAAGCAATTTTACTTTGACATGAATGTAAAATTCCAGTATAGTATTTTTAACATCGACCCTAACGAAACTGTCCTCTTAAAAAGTGATACAGAAAGCGGTATTTATAAAATAAACAACAGCTATTATGATAGTGGCTTTAAAACCATTGGGCCTGCATCCTATTTCGCTCCAAGTCTGATTTTTGGTTATATGTTCTAGGCTTAGCCAATCATGTTAAGCCAATATTTTCTCACTCAATTAAACATTAATTTATTCAACTAATTTCCATACCAATGAAAAAATTAAAATTCATCATCCTACTATCTGGCTTGTTAAGTCTGAGTTTAGGGTTAATACATGCGCAGGAACAAAAATTTCACAAAAATTCCATTGGCATAGCTCCGCTATTCTTTAATAATAAAATCCGGATTCTTTACGAAAGACAATTTACGGAACAAAAAAGCCTGGGGCTTGATTTCACTTTATATACTAAGGGATTCAGAGGCCCAAGATTAGATCTCTTTGGGCGTCGTTACTTTGCCATTGGAAAAGGTGAGCATTATATTTCGTCCTTCTACGGCACCTTTCAATTAGGTGCAGCTATTTATCAAACCCCCTATATTCTTAAAACTGTACAGGGCGTAGAAATAGATAATTCAGGGCCTATGACGGTTATAAAACCTACACCTGATAAGGAAGAAACCACCTATTTACCAGGTAAGTTCACTTCTGCTGTGGGAGCTGGTGTAGGTATTGGTTATAAACTCACTTTATATCACTTTTTCTTCGACACCAATATCCGGGTTCAAAACTGGGCCTTTCAGGAGCATAAAAATATTTCTAAAAACGAATCGCAAATTTATGTGGCACCCACAAATTCTTTTCTTTTTAACATTGGAAACCGATTGGGTGGTGCGGGTAGTATTTTGGCTACTACCCTTGTTATCGGTTATAGTTTCTAAGGTTATTGAATTCCTTTGAGTTTCCTGCGGTACCCGGAACACCCTTTAAACACTTTTCATACTGTTTAGAGGGTGTTCCAAAATTATTAGGGTAAATCTATTGAAGCGTAAAACAACTAATTTCGAATATTTTTCTTACAAACAAATCAAAGCAATTTCGAATTTCTTCACGACTTCAGCAACACCAACAACTCACGTTGCATCGTTTCGCCTTTATCCTGAGCATACCATTTATGAAGTTCCTGTGCATAGTCTGCTGATGTTTCGGGGTTTGCCTTCAGGGTTTTCACCAATTGCTGTGCGGGTTTTGGCCTGGGGCCCCAGGAGCTATTAACATTAAACGATTCATCTAATTGAAGCAGTATGGGTATGGATTTTGAGCCATTGGTTAAGTGCGCATTGATTAAGTCCGGATTTTCATCCCTTAAAACAATCTTTAACTGAATATTTCCGTTAGAAGCCTGGGCTATAGACTGCATCACCGGAACACATTGTGAGGCATCTCCACACCAATATTCTGCAATGGCTAACCAAAAATATTTCTTTGTGTTATTGTTCAGAAAAGCTGTTAATTCAGGCAATAACTGAATGGTTTTCGCAATTCGTTTACTACGTTGTATATTTAGCGGTAAATGTTCCTGATGCGGGTATTCAGGTTGCTTTTGAATGATTTCTTCCATTTCCAGCTGATAGGTTTCTCCATCCATGCCCTTGCTAAAATAGTGCTGATAATCTTTCGTACTCAATGTTAGGTTTTCCATACTCCTGTTATTATTATAATTTATCCAATAATCTGATACAAACCCCAAAGAACAATAAATAAGCCAAGGCTTGTTGAGCTATACATAATGACATTGAATGACTGATTGGCATGAAAATTAATACAACTGATCAGAAAGCCACCGGCCAGCAATGCACCACCGATAATCACCTTGGTAAGGCCCTTTTTCCCCATGATGGCATGTTCTTTCTTTCTGATGTAACGCATTATTTCCCCCACCTCTTCCTCACTAATGCCCTTTTGCCTTAAGGACTGCTCAATTTCCTGTGCGTCCTTATGAGCATCGAGCAGGTTTTCGGCATATTGAAATACTTGTTCCTTATTCATGGATAAACAATGCTTTTGGTTCTCTGCAACAATCACAGGTATATACCCCAGGGCAAGCCCTGAACCCTAATTCCGCCCTCTCACGAAGAAACACATTGTAGCTTTTATTTCACATGATGTACATCAGCCTAAGCAGAAAACTTTAACCGATAAAATTAGTTTTCAGCGAACTTAAAAAATCATATTTAACTGATTATCAGCTACAAAATAATAAAAAATCAATAATTTGTTGTTTGGTGTGCAAAAATGACGTAGTTTTGCGGAAATTGATTACCCACCTCTACTAGTTAAGTGCGTAATTGATTTATAAAGAAGCGATGAGAGACTAGGCTCTGTGACTCGCTGGCAACCAACTAAAAGCTGCTATGGCAGTTGGAAAATCGGTGCCAATTCCTACCCTTCGGGGACAAATAAATTTAATTACAAGCATGAGAACAAATCAAATCATCAACCAAATCATCAGCTTAAGAGCGGCAGTCATTTGTTGCTGTTGTTGCATGGCCTGCTGTTGCCGCAAGTGTTAAGCTAATTCTATTCGCAATAAAACGATACTCTGGCTTAATACAATAGCCAAGGGGTGTTTGCGTATCTACCATTATCTCACAAAATTTTAACATGAACTACAATAGCTGGAATTACAATAAGCCTTTCAAACTCGAAAACGGGGTCGTGTTAAACGGACTTCAGGTAGCTTACCATACCTACGGGAAATTAAACAAAGACAAAAGTAATGTAATATGGGTATGCCACGCATTAACCGCCAACAGTGATGTTTTCGAATGGTGGAAAGGCCTGTTTGGTGCCGGATGTTTATTTAATCCGGAAGAGCATTTTATCATCTGCGCCAATAATTTAGGATCTTGTTATGGAAGTACCGGTCCGCTTAGCCTAAACCCTGATGTTAATAGCCCATACTATCATTTGTTTCCAGAAGTTACGATCAGAGACATGGTTAAGGCGCATGATTTGCTTCGTGAGCATCTGGGCATCAGCAGCATCAATACCATATTGGGTGGCTCACAGGGCGGGCAGCAGGTGCTGGAGTGGAATATTTTACATCCAGGCCTTTTCGAAAACTGTATAGTTCTGGCTACTAATGCCCAACATTCTCCCTGGGGAATTGCTTTTAATGAAGCTCAACGCATGGCTATCCGGGCCGACCGCACCTATTATTCCAATAGTGCTGAAGGAGGACAAAAAGGAATGAAAGCTGCCAGGGCCATTGCTTTGCTTAGTTACCGTAATTATCAAACTTACCAGCACACCCAGCAGGAAGAGGGAAGTGAAAAAACAAATTCCTATAAAGCCAGCTCCTATCAAAATTATCAGGGAGAGAAATTAGTAAAAAGATTTAACGCATACTCGTACATGACGCTTTCTGCTGCCATGGATTCCCATCATGTAGGCAGAGGCAGAGCTTCCGTAACACAGGCGCTATCGGCTATACAAGCCAACACTCTGGCAATAGGTATTCGCAGTGATTTGTTGTTTCCGGTAAATGAACAGCAGTTTATAGCAGATCATGTACCATCAGCTGTGTATGAAGAAATAGACTCCTTCTATGGTCACGATGGTTTTCTCATAGAAACAGAAAAAATAAGTATGGCAATTAAAAATTTTAAAGACAAAATAAATAATCAACCATTAACATTAACTTCTCATTAGAAAATGGCAACAAAATTAAAAATTGGCCTGTTTGGCTTTGGATGCGTAGGTTATGGGCTGTATGAGGTTTTATCAAAAAGCCAGGGAATAAAGGCAGACATAGTGAAAATCTGCGTAAAGAATAAAAATAAACAAAGGCCTATTGATCCCGGATATTTTACCTACGACAAACAAGAGCTGCTCAATAATCCTGATATTAACCTCATTGTTGAACTCATTGATGATGCGGATGAAGCATACAGCATAGTAAAAACTGCCCTTGAAAAAGGGAAACATGTAGTTACCGCTAACAAAAAAATGGTGGCTAACCATTTAAAAGAATTGGTAGCACTTCAGGAAAAACACAAAGTATCTCTGCTTTATGAAGCTTCCTGCTGTGGCAGTATTCCCATCATCCGTACACTGGAGGAATATTACGACAATGAATTGTTATTTAAAGTAAGTGGTATTTTTAATGGTACCTCTAATTATATTCTTACCAAAACTATTCAGGAGAACCTGAGTTATTCCGATGCCTTAAAAAAAGCACAGGAACTTGGCTTTGCAGAAACAGATCCTACCAATGACGTTGCCGGATTCGATGCAAAGTATAAAGCTGTTATCCTTGCCGCTCATGCATTCGGATTATTTGTACAACCAGAAGAAGTGTTTAATTTCGGAATAGAAACAATTTCCAAATCAGACATTAAGTATGCGCAGGAAAAAGGATTGAAAATAAAATTGGTACCCACCATTAAAAAACACAGCAATGGTAGTGTCTCCGTTTTTGTCATTCCTCAGTTTGTATCTGCCAACAGCTACCTGTATAATGTAGAAAATGAATTTAACGGGGTAATTGTAGAAGGGGCTTTTTCGGATAAGCAATTCTTATCAGGTAAAGGAGCTGGCGGTCATCCAACGGGTTCTGCTGTATTGTCTGATATTTCAGCGCTTTCGTATGGATATAAATATGAATACAAAAAGTACCACCAAAAAAACAATATACCGTTTAATACCGATATAATACTCAATGTGTACCTGAGGTGTAATAAACCTGATGATTTCAAAAAATTTGGTTTTATAGAAATTCAGGAGCAATATGGCAGCAAAGATTATAATTATGTAATTGGTAATTTACCCATCAGCAAATTGGTTGAACTAAAAGAGTTCATTACACAGGAAAAAATATTTGTTGCCATCACCGAAAAAGGAATTGTAGAAGGTCATGCAATAACAGCCCTTGAGGAGAAAAATCTGGTGACAGAGCGCGTGAATTAAATTCAGAATATCTTCCTCTGCTTATCACAAACCCTGCAGTATAACAACTATACTGCAGGATTTATGTTTTATGAGGAGTTATGTTTACTAACAGTAAGAATTAAGTTGTAGTGAATCAAAAATTATTACTTGCTTATAACAATTTTTCTCAAAATGCTCATTCCTTTATACTCCAGTAGAATATAATACTGTCCCTTTTCTAGATTATTCATGGGAATTTTAAAAGATTTCTCTTTTATTGTTCCTTCGAAAAGTAAGGCTGCTGCTACGTTATACACTTTTATTGAACCCGCATTTTCCCAATTTTGTAGGTTTACAAATACTTCTCCTGCTGATGGGTTGGGATATACTTTTATTTCCTCGTCCCAATTAACAGCACCATGTTTTATACCAGCTGGTGTTCCATCACCTTCGGTATATTTTAGAAACTGATTAGGAAACACATTCGTATATACTTCTTTTATGCCGGAAGGCCAGTTGATATAAATACTATCTATTTTTTCTGCATCGCTTAGTCCAACGTGCAATCTTAAATCATTCTGACTTTGAAAACTATTTTGAGCATTCACCTGCCTGAGTTGCCACACATCCTTCCCCTTTATCTTTGCTTTTACTCTTATTATGGCGCCTATAGCCGAAACATTGGATACAGTACCCTTTAACCGAATATTTATCCACTTCCTGGATTGTGCTACAGTGTCGTTTCTCCATAATGACCGGGCATTGCCCTGTCCGTGAACAAATACATCCAGGTCTCCATCATTATCATAATCTGCATTTACAACAGCGCTGCTTCCAGTGGGTACCTGAATGGAATTGGAAAGTAAAACAAATGCACCATCATCATTTCTGAAATACTGCAAAGGGCTGTTATCATAGGATATAATCACATCCAAATCACCATCGTTATCATAATCTCCCCAGCAATTGGAGAGTTTTTGTCCTGTAGTAGTAAAAGTGGTTGGTTTAGCGGCGTAATTCCCTGCTCCTGTATTTTCATAAAAGCGGCTTGCAGCACCGGCATAATTGGTTAAACACAAATCAAAATCATCGTCGTTATCAACATCCACAAAATTGTAACATTGCCCGTCCTGCAGTTCTGTTGTCCAGGGCTCGGTTATCATTTTATAAAGGGTGTCTTTTCCTGTTTCCTTTTTCATGTTCTTATAGCAATAATCGGATCCGGGGCTTCCTCCGGGGCCGGTGGCTATGAATACATCCATATCTCCATCCCTGTCGTAGTCGTGAAAATACGGAACAGTGTATGGTTTAATGGAATCGGTAAAAACATATCCTTTTTTCTGGTTGAAACTTACCGCCGAACCATTTTGAATAAATAATTTACAGGGGTATGGAGTTGCCCCGGGATGAAACCCGCCGGCCTGTGCGTACAACAAATCCAGCCGGTTATCCAGATTTATATCTGCCAGGGCACAACCCCAGGCAGCGTACCCATTTAATTCAGGAATACTTGTGGTGATATTTTTAAAGGTGGTGTCTCCATTATTCAGGTATATTTCGCTGGGGTTTTGGGCAGTGATAAAATCTATTAATCCGTCATTATTGATGTCGCCCCAGCTACAGCCTCCCGGGTTTTGAAGGTGACTGGTGTTTATGTTGGCATTTGTGCGCTGAACAAATATGCCCGAACCCATGTTCATAAATAAGAAATGAGGCATGGCAAAAAGATCAATTAACCCGTCGTTATTTACATCAACCCAGGCAGCTCCTTTATAAAATCCATTTGACGTAAATGTAGAGATGGGTCCAGCATTGGTCATTTTTGTCCAACCACTTTGGCTTAACCCAATTTTTGTCATACAAAGTGTGAGTAAGAGTAGTACCGTTTTCTTCATAATTTTTTTTCACAAAACTACCTGTACATACTGGTAAATGGGGAAATTCCGATAAAGTTTTACTCTTTTCTACTGGCTCTGAACTCTGTTGGCGTTTGTCCGCTAATACTTTTAAACGCTTTATTAAACGACACCTTATTATTATACCCTACCTGATAGGCTACCTCTATAATGGTGTACTGTTTATCGGAAACAAGTAAGGTCTTTGCCTCTTCAATCCGGAGGGAATTAATGTACTCGTAGAAATTCATTTTTAGGTGTTCATTAATGGCCTGGGATAAATAATGCTTGGGTGTTTCCATTAATTCTGCCAATTTATCCAGATTTAGATCCGGGTAAAGAAAATATTTCTTTTCTGCCATTTTTTCTGCTAGTTTTTCCACCAATTCCTTTCCAATATCTTTATTAACCGGAGAATTTTTGTATTTCACTTTTTCTTCTTCCCAAATAGAAAAACCGTTGAATATGCTGGGTTGTTTATAACCATACCAGGCAAGGGCATAAATAAACAAGGTCATACAGAAAGAAATGGCATAATCCCATTCTGAGTTAAAGAAAGAAAAATTACATAATATATAATAGGAGATGTGGCTGAGGGTAAATCCAGCAAAAAACAGGCAAATAAAATTGAACCAATTTTTTACGGTTTTATTTATGCTTGCGAATTGCCTGAACTGATAATAAATGAGTATTACATAAGTAGTCATGCTAATAATTCCCATCACCACAAAAAACGGAAACCAATTGGGGCAACTGATTTTCATTTTTCCTTCTAAAAACAGCCTTTTATGCTCAACTGATAAAAGCAGTATAGGACTATGGGCCAATAAACTAAGTAAAAGGGGTAAAAAGTGAAGTGCATCTGTTTTGCTGAGTGAGTTCTTCAAAAAAACAGATTTAAAATACAGGTAATATAAGGGCCCAAAAGTAAAAACCAGGCTATTGGATAAAGTAATCAGGTAAGGGTATTGGTATAAATAATGGGTCCAGTATAAAACATACTCTATCAAAATAAGGGAAAATATCAGGGTAATGGTTCCTAAAAAGATGCGGGAAATGTGTTTTTCCTTTCTAAAATATAAGGTCAGAGAAACAAACAGTCCTTGAATGGCAGCAAACAGAAAAATGATGGTCCAGGTATCGAAACTTGGTTTAGGCATAGGAAATAGCTTAAAACTACTAAATTATGGGTCTTATCGGGTAAATTCCGATAAGATTTTACTTGTTTCCCGACTTAACTAACTATTATTTCCTGTACTTTACTTACATTCGCGTACCAATACAGCTCCAACACTATTCTTATAGCTGAGAGCAATTCAGGTCGGTGAAATGCTGCCGGAAGCATGCTCACTTCGTCTCCCGGGACGGAATAAGGATAGAAGGTTTATCAAAGGATTTATACCTGTGAAGTCATTTTTTTGAGGATGTATTTTTGTTTTCATGTTTCATGATTTAAAAAGCAAAGTTTAAACTAATTCCAAATCCCTATGAACAAGGAGTTGCTTCGTTTTGTATGGCTGATTTCATTTTTGTTAGTCTGCCCGGTCAATAACAAGCTATCGGCTCAGGTAAGTTTATCAGGATTAATTGCAGATAAAATCAGCAAAACCCCGCTCCCTTATACGAACATTGTGCTTAAACATTCCAGCGATTCTTCTTTTGTGGGAGGTTGCATCAGTAATGAAGAAGGGAGGTTTACCCTGAATAATATCGGCCCGAAAGAATATTTATTAGTGGTGAGCAGTGTAGGTTATGAGGTATATTTCGAAAAAATAGTGGTGGGCTCATTAAGTCCTTACCTTGATCTGGGTCGTATAGAATTACAACCACAACAACAAACTTTATCAACGGTGGATATCACGGCAAAAGCAGATGAAGTTTCGGGCAGAATGGATAAAAAAACATTCAACGTTTCTGAAAACACTACGCAGGCCGGGAGTTCTGTTTTGCAAGTGATGAAAAACCTGCCCGGAGTTACGGTAAACCAGGATGGAAAGGTAAACATCAGGGGCAGTGATAAGGTTTTAGTATTGCTGGATGGTAAACAAACTGCTATTACGGGTTTTGACAATCAGTCGAGCTTAGATAATATTCCCGCTTCTGCCATTGAAAAAATAGAAGTCATCAATAATCCCTCCGCTAAACACGATGCCAATGGAAATGCCGGCATCATCAACATCGTTTATAAAAAAAATAATCAGGAAGGATTTAACGGGAAAATGGGTATGACAGCGGGCTTAGGTGCACTTTGGATGAAAAAAGAAAACCTGCCCGGTATACGTCCTCAATTCAGGAATACGCCTAAACTAAATCCCAGTCTTTCGCTGAACTACAAAAAGAAAAAAGTAAACCTGTTTTTTCAAAGCGATTTCCTCTATACCCAAACTTTAAATAAAAATGAATTTGTTACCCGCAATTACGATACACTTATTATCCATCAGCAAACCAAAAGAAATCGCACCACTACTTTCAGCAATACCAAATTAGGTGCTGATTTTCACTTCAACGAAAACAATTCATTTACTTTATCGACTTACTATGGTTATGAAAAAATAATAGATCGGGGAGATGAACCTTTTTACAACTCTGCTTATACAGAACTAAGAAGGCTTTGGCAATTTTTAGAAGATGAGGCTAAAATTACTTTAACTGCATCGGGCGCTTACCTCCATAAATTTAAGCAGGCCGGACATCAGCTTAACTTCAGCTACAATTATACCTTTCACCGGGAAGATGAAAAATACTTCTTTACCAACTTCATGCCTACCTATACCGGCTTCGATGCATATAAACTCTTATCCGATGAGCATGTTTCAGATTTCACTCTCGACTATAGTAAACCTTTAAAGAAGGGGCGTTTTGAAACGGGGGCCAAATTCAGAAACAGAAATATTCCTACCAATATGAAATTCATACCGGGCTACCTCTCACCCTTAGATACAAATGCCGGAGGCTGGGCCAACTACAAAGAAACTATTCCTGCCCTGTACGGCATTTATGTTTACGAAAACAAAAACCTGGAGCTGGAAGCAGGGTTGAGGTATGAATATGTAAACGTAGATTACCAGGTTAATCCCGGGCACAGCACCTATAAAAGTGATGGTTATGAATACATGCAGCCCTTTCCTAATTTAAGGTTAAGCTATAAAATTAATTCAGGCAACAAATTGTCCTTTTTTTACAATAGAAGGGTAGACCGCCCGGCAGAAGTAGACATTCGGGTTTTTCCTAAATATGATGATGCGGAAATTTTAAAAACGGGCAACCCTGCCTTAAACCCCCAATATACCAATAGGTTTGAAATAGGCTATAAATGCAACTATTCCAAAGGGTATTTGTATTCCGCCCTCTTTCATAAAATGACAGAAGGTACTATCACCCGAATCGGAACGGTGATGCCAGGCACTACCCTCATTTATTCCATCATGCAAAATGCAGGAAAAAGCTATGCTTCAGGCATAGAATTTAATTTACATACAACTATCCATACCCGTTTTAACTTTACCCTGAGCACATTAGTTTATAACAATGTTATTGAAGCCTTCAGCATTGTAAATAAATATCCCCAAACCCATACCTTTACCGCCGAAAGGGAACAAATGCTTTCGGGAAATGCCAAGCTCATTAGCAATTACCGCCTGGCCAAAACCTGGGATCTGCAGCTGAGTTTTATGTACCTTGCGCCTGACATTTTTCCGCAAGGGAAAACTGGAACCAGGTATAGTTTAGATGCTGGCTTAAAGAAAATGATCCATAAAGGGAAGGGAGAATTCATTCTTAATGCCACCGACCTGCTAAACACCATGCTTGTTCAAAAAGAAATAAAGGGAGCTGGCTTTAATTATGCCAGTTATGATTATTTCGAAACTCAGGTAATCAGGGCAGGTTATTTCTATAAATTCTGATCGAAAACAGTATCTTGCATAAAAAAACATGAAAAACTCACTCATCCTATTGGCACTACTCTTCTGCTCTTCTTTCGCCATAGCACAACCATTAAAGGAAACAGAAGTTCCTGAAAAAGTGAAGGCAGCCTGCAAGCAGCAATTTCCTAAATCAAAAGTAAAAAAATGGGAAAAAGAGGGAGATAAGTTTGAAGCAGAATTGATACTGCAAAGGGTTGAAAGTTCAGTGGTATTTAATGCTGCAGGAGAAGTCCTGGAAACAGAAACGGAAATAAAAACTTCAGAGCTTCCTGCAACCATTATTCAATATGTTACTGCTAAACATCAGGGCTATAAAGTAAAGGAAGCCGCAAAAATTTTGCATACCTCCGGTGAGGTTAATTATGAAGCCGAAGTAAACAACATGGTTTATATTTTTACTTCACAGGGCTCCCTCATTACATCTTACACTCAAACAGAAACTGACAAAGATTAAGAAACTCTTTTGAGTTTATTTACTTACTGGAACATTTTTCTTTCATTTTTTTTGAGAGGGAGTTATATTTGCTTTAAAAATATCCTAAATTAAATGGCCATAAACTGTTTTAAGTGAATAACAATAATGAAACTTCTAGTGAATTCCCCATTTTATAAGCACGCCCGGAAAATGACGATTACAAGTAAGAACACCTGGGCAAGCCCTTTACCCTTATTCCACCATAAGGAGCTAAAAACATCACCCATAAACTCAACAATAAAACACCTATGAAACCCAACGTTTTCCAACTCACGCTTATAGTATTACTGTTTAATACCCTTCAGGCACAAATTACTTTAGAAAACACCTATACTATACCCGCCAATAAAGGGGCTGGACTTAGCCTTATTAAATTAGAAAATTCGGGACAGAAGTATTGCCTGTATGAATTTAAAAACCGCAAACTAAAATTGTATAACCTCAACCATAGCTTATACAAAACCATTAACATACCAGCTTTACCCAAATACCGTACTACAGATTCCACTGTATCCATAGCCTACATCAGTGAAAATTTATTTAACCTCGATAATTCCATTGAATTTATTGCTTTTGATGGGCAATATGATTACCACCTTACTCCTTCTAATTATGGCTCCATGATTATTGCCAATGAAGCGGGTTCAATCATGTTTAGCGGTGACTCTCTTTTACCTTGTTTGCAGCGGGATGCCACTTATTATGGTTATGAAGGAAAAGGTGATTTTATCTTCAATACCAGCTCAGGCACTAAAATGATTCTGTTCTCGTATAAAACGAATACGCCTGCACAGAAGGTGTATTCTTTACCGGGGCAATTGGTGGCTGTTAACTCCCCGGAACGCAATAACCTGAATATGCAACTACCCTACCCTAACCCTGGTATTAACAGTATTACCTTACCTTATCAGTTAGAGAATAATAAAGAAGGGCGCCTGGTGATTTACGACCTTAGCGGAAAATTAATTCTTGAATATAAAATTGATGCTACCTTCGATAATATTATTGTAGATACTGGAGCCTTAGCGGCCGGGAGTTATTTATTTCATGTTTATTCAAATGACAAAATCCTCTCCACTGGGAAATTTATGGTAACTAACTAATACCGGTGTAAAAGAATTAACCACTTTATAAAAGTGCTTTCAGGTGAGCGAGAAAAGAAGGTTCATTCCACTGAATAGCACCTACCTTTTCGTACACCAATTCCCCTTGCTGGTTAATAATGTAGGTAACCGGAATGGCGTATATGGAGATTTGATCGAAACTCACCGGTAATCGTAAAAAGATGAAAGGGTATTGTTTTTTATTTTTAAATGCTATGAGCTTTTCCTGAGTTTCATCGGTAATAGCAACTATGGTAACATCTGCCAGCTCCTTTTCCTGTATTTCATTTAGGGTCTTCATTTCCTTCAGGCAATCTCCACACCAGGAAGCATAATAACAAATAATTAATTTTTTACCTTTTAAATTATTCAACTCAAAGGTATTGCCGTTTTCATCCAGCAACTGCTGATGAAACACATCAATAGCCGGGGCCACCCTGTATTTTTTATAGAAGTAAAATACAGCTAAAGCAGCAGCGAAAACAAGAAAGAAAAAAATTATTCTTTTTACAGGCATTTGAACAGGTCTTAATTAATGATCGCAAAATTATATATACTTTTGCAAATTCATGTAAAGATGGTTTTTTTAATTAAAATAGGGAAATTTCTCTGGAAGTGCCTCTTATGGTTTCTGATACTTTCTGTATTGTCTGTATTCCTGTTCCGTTGGCTGCCTGTGCCCTTTACCCCCTTAATGATTAAACGTTGTGTGGAACAAAAGTTAAACGGCCAGGAAATGAAGCTGGCAAAGGATTGGGTGGCACTTGAAAATATTTCTCCCAATCTTCAGTTGGCCGTAGTTTGTAGTGAAGACCAGCATTTTTTACTGCATTATGGTTTTGATTTTGAAGCCCTGAAAAAGGCCATGATCTCCAATAAAAAAGGAAAACGCTTGAGGGGTGGAAGCACTATCAGTCAGCAAACTGCTAAAAATGTTTTTTTGTGGGATGGAAGAAACTACGTACGAAAGGCCTTTGAAGCCTATTTCACTTTACTGATAGAACTGTTCTGGGATAAGGAACGCATCATGGAAATGTACCTTAACGTAATTGAATTTGGGAATGGTATTTACGGGGCTGAAGCTGCCAGCCAGCACTATTTTCATAAAAGTTGCACTAAACTTAGCCGGGAAGAAGCTGCCTTGCTGGCCAGCCTTTTACCCAACCCAAGGATGTATGGTAAAAATATTAATGGCCCTTACCTGCAACGTCATAAACTTTGGGTGCTGCAGCAGATGCGGTATTGGGGTGGAAAATTGGATTATGACCCGGAAGAAGTTCCTGAAAAGAAAGAAAAAAACTCACATAAGAAAAAGTGAGCGTATAGTGCTGTTATTAATTTTGAATGACCCAGTGAGCATCCTGGATCACACAAATACCACCGTATTTGGCAATTAAAGGTTTAATGACATTAATAACACCGGTCGTTTCCTCCTGATTGCAATAAACTATCACCATACAGTTTTTATACCCATCAGAAATACCTTTGCCATCCTTTATTCCATGCTTTCCTTTTCCTTCTACCTCCTTTAAAATAGTATAACCCGGAGCACCAGTAGTTTCAATGGCTTCAATTATTTTTTGCTGATACAATGACTCCACTGTTATTTCGATTTTTTTGATGTTATTTTCCATGGTAAAACAAGTTGAATTTAAAAAGATTTACTGTTTACGGTATGTTGCAGGTTGTTTAAACACTACCAATATTCCTTTAAGCATGTAACTGCTGAATGATGTAAAAATAGGTTGGTAATCCCACAATAATATTAAATGGAAAAGTAATTGCCAAAGCTACGGGAACATATATGCCCGGACTGGCTTCCGGAATGGCAATACGCATGGCAGCCGGAACAGCTATATAGGAAGCACTTGCCATTAGTACCGTAAACATAAATGCGTTTCCTTCATTTAATCCCAGCAATACGGAAAGTCCGATGCCCACTGCAGCATTAATAACGGGCATTAACACACCAAATCCAATTAAAAACCAGCCTGCCTGTTTAAGCGCCCCAATCCGGGTTCCGGCAACCACTCCCATGTCGAGGAGAAAAAATGACAACATTCCTTTAAAAATGTCTCCGGTAAACGGCTTCATAATGGCCATACCATTATCATGAGAAGCTAAACCAATTAATAAACTTCCCAGCAATACCACAATTGATCCGTTTAAAAACGCTTCGCGCATTAGTTCTTTCATACTCATGTGATGGTCTTCTTCGTTCATATCTAAGTGCTTTGCGGCCAGCTTTCTGTACATAAGTACACCTATAATAATGGAAGGAGATTCCATTAAGGCCATAGCCGCTACCATTTCACCACCATAGGCTATATTCGAATTTTGCAGAATATTGGAAGCCGTAATAAATGTTACCGCACTCACCGAGCCAAATGCTGCCGCCAGTGCCGCTGAATTGGGTACATCCAGTTTTAAACGCAAAATATAAAAACAATAAACAGGGATTACCATGGCCATAATAACAGAAACCAACAATACAATAATTACTTCACTACTCAATCCGCTGTGGTGCAACTCAACCCCACCCTTAAAGCCTATAGCCATTAAAAGATATAAGGAAATAAATTTCGAAATCTGGTTGGGTATTTCTAAATCTGATTTAGCCAATACCGCAAATAATCCTACAAAAAAAAAGGGAACCGGAGGAGCCAGAAAGTTGTTGAGTAGTTGTTGTACGTTCATACGCTTTGCAGTTAATTAAAGTTAATGATTTTTGCGAGATTACCTTATGATTAACATCACGAGAACGTCTATAAAACATGCTGACTAATTAATTCACATATAGACTATAAAGACAGTTGAAATTGCAAAACTATACTTCCCCTTCGTGCTGATTTTATTTCATCTATATTTCCATTATTGTCATATTTAAAAACGGGTCTGCTCTGGTAATTTAAACTCATTTTCGAACCATTGCTAATTAACCAATTTACACCGGCTTCTGCCAACATCATTGAGCTTTTTAATGCAGCATAATTCGCATCCATTATCCCCAGGTAAGGCTGCAGAGTTCCCCTTGTCCCTAATAATCCATTCCTGAACTTATACCCACACTGAAAGTAAAGTACATGGCCGGTTCCATACATGGGGAAAGCATTTCCACTCCCATTAAAGGTGCCACTTATTAAGCTCATTCCATTAGCCATATTATTTACCCCCAGGTTCCTCAGGTATTTAGCACCCCAGTCAAAATTAAAATAGCCGGCGTAAACGGTAATGGCATTCCCTTTGTCTTTATTGATCCAGCTGTCATAAAAAAAGTCTACCGCCCACAAATTCACCGCATGGTATTCCTTTATTCCATTACTGTTTAAGCTACGCATAGCATCCTGTTGGTATACAAATCCGGCCCCTACATTTAAAATTCTTTTTTTACCAAGATAGTTGCCTTGTATATATGGTGTGAGGTTTGATTCCTGTTCTAAAAACTGCCATTGAAAATATCCGTTGTATTGCAATTTTGCAGGTTCGGGAGAAAAGCTGGAGGCTATTGAAAGCGCGGTGTCTGCCGGTTTAAAATTAGCGCTGTTTTGTATCAGCATAGGTTTTGCTATGGTGATGCGGTAATCTAAGCTTGCTAATTTTCCTTTGGCATACACTCCGAGTTTACGAAGAAACTGGTCGGTTACATCATTGGTGGTTTGCTGAAACAGCGGGGCATCAGCCATGAGTGTACTGGCTATTGCAGGAGAAGAATACCGCCCCGGCCCTCCCCATCCGGCAAGGCCTGCTCCCAAAGACAAATTTTTTCTGATGACTTCGTATTCTGTAACGGCATCATGAAAAAAGGCTCCCGTTTTACGGGTTGAAGTGTAATTAAAATTATTTTGTCCGAACTGAACATAAAAAAATAGTCTGTCGGCAACAGGCCCGAACAACTGAAAACGCAGCCTTCTGATGCTAAAGTCTATGGTGTGTTTTTCGGCATAATTATTTATTAGTGTGCCAGGGTTATTTTCATTGAACCTTATCCAGGTTTGAAGTGCCAGAGTAGCTCTTAAATAATGACTGCTGTCGGAATTAAGGTACAGTTTCAATCCATCTTTAAAACGGGGAACAGGGTTTTGTGATAAAAAGTCTACGGTTAAAAATTGACAAAAAAAACCTACAAAAATATACTTTCTCATAATCCTGATATAAAATTTAGCATAAATTCAACAGCAATACTACTGGCTATATCTACTCATTGCAGTTATGAACACAAAGGTAAATCCTGAACCCTTATTCCACCCTTAGGTTCGGGTTATTTTGCCTTCTGTAGAAGCTGCCAAAACTAACATTGTCGCGAAGATAATAAACTGATGCGCTACTGTATGATCCATTTTAATAAATTCTTTAGGATGATCCTGAAGAAATTCAACAAAAAATAGCATAATTACCTGTTTAAACATACAATGAAAAAATTCGACCTGTGTGTTTGCTGCCCATAAACCCTAAGAGTTGTTGATAAACAACCATATAGTTAACAATAATTAACGGCCTGCCAATAAAATGAAAGGCAATTTGTATTTGTTTTCTCGGCAAATAGTTAATTTTGAGGGTTAATTTTTACTTCTATGGCAAAATTTGGTAAGTGGATTGGCGGTGGCTTAGGATGGGTTTTAGGCGGTGGTCCCATTGGAGCAATTATAGGTTTTGCAATCGGATCCATGTTTGACAGTGCAACGGTATCACTGGTAAGAGAATCACCTTACAATACTGCCGGAAACGATACTGGTAAAACCACCGCAGGTGACTTTGCTGTAAGTTTACTGGTATTGTCGGCCGCTGTGATGAAGAGTGATGGGAAAACACTGAAGTCTGAACTAAATTTTGTAAAAGACTTCCTGGTAAAACAATTTGGCGAGGAGGCTGCAAGGGAACAAATCAAGCTGTTAGGCGAAATCCTGAAACAGGATATTCCTTTGCGTGATGTATGTATGCAAATACGGCAACACATGCCGGTAAGTGCGCGTTTACAATTACTCCACTACTTATATGGCATTTCTGCAGCCGACGGACAAGTAAATGAAAGTGAAATAAACATCATTGAACAAATTGCCGCTTACCTCAATATTTCCATGGCCGACAGTAATTCGCTCAAGGCCATGTATTATCACGATGCAGAAAGTGATTACCGGATACTGGAAATAAGTGCAGATGCGAGCGATGAGGAAGTAAAAAAATCATACCGGAAAATGGCCATGAAATACCACCCTGATAAGGTAAGCGGTATGGGTGAAAGCGTACAAAAATCAGCAGAAGAAAAATTTAAACTTTTACAGCAGGCCTACGAAAGAATAAAGAAAAAGAGAAACATGGTTTAGCTGTCGCATTCCTTGGGATTCCGCTTAAATTTAAAAGATCATATTTGCATGAAATGAGCCATAAGTCGTTTGCTTGCAAACACCTATGAAATTTAGGCGAATTCCATGCTTCGGCAGGC
>JACCDP010364639.1_pt1 | contig 20631 bp, 39 predicted proteins | sample 7445841 | NCBI WGS metagenome assembly JACCDP01 (sample SAMN15323441, study PRJNA562643) | freshwater metagenome | isolation source: river surface water | place: USA:Blue River Watershed | collected 2017-08-17
GTTCAAGTGATGGACACTCTCTCCACCTATCTACATCAAGCGGAAGAGTCTGCCCGTTATTTAGTGCAGACAGTCCCCAAGGACATCGGTACTTGCGAGTCATGCGGAAAGTATTCCGAAACTACATACAACCTCGGCAGTGGCTATGAATGTGGGAATTGTTTCTATGACTCCGTGGCATATTGGGAGCGCCGTGAGGGGACTACCACGGAGGCAATTTTTGACGGCGACCCTTTCCCTGAGGAATGGACTTACGGCGGGGAGGAACACCGCAACGTCATCACCCGCCACCATGCCACCCTCGCTTATATCTTGAACGGGGGCAAGTAATGAAAGCTAGATACGACAGAAGAGGGAACCTATTGTGCGTGGTATGCGGGCTATCGCCCGCGTACCACGGCGACACTTGCAACGGTTCCGATGTTGTGCGGGAGTCCGTACGTCAAATTATCGCCCGTGCGATGGCGCAGAGATCGGGGGCGGAGGTGGCTGCCGGTCTCAGTGTTGAGGCGGTAGCGCATTATCTCGCCTCTCAAGGGTTCGCCATCATTGACAGTGACGGAGAGATAGTCGAATTATGAACCAAGAAAATTTTCTAGTGACTACTCCAAGTCTTGAACGGTTCGCCCTCAACATTGATTCGCTCACCGATGAGGTGGAGGCGGTTCTAGTGTCGGGGTGGCGTGATGAGGAGAAAGAGTCTTTTCATATCGCCGCAGAAATTGTGAGGGTGATCCTTGACAAGTGTTACACGGTTGTTTTAGAATCTCACCAACGGGGCGCAAGCTTAGAAACAGAAAGGGGCAACCAATGCCAGTAACCGTCACACTCTTCACCGATACGGGCGGAGGGTTCACTAAAACATTCACCGACGCTACCACGGCGGAAGAGTTTCTATTCGGCTCTATGGGGCTTAGCACCTCTAAGGGGCTTATTGTTGAGGGCTATTTCGCAGATCCGGAAACGGGCGAACAGACATACGCCGAATACTGATTACCTACGGGGCGGGGTTAGACCCTTGCAAGGTTCGCTACCTTGCCGCCCACTATGCCCACAAGGGGCAGAACCGCCACCGGCGGAATACTGAAAGGGGGCCGATTATGTCGGCGTATCAAGTAAGCACGGACACCATTGATCTATTGGTATCCGTATTAGTTTGCCAGGAGTGGCAGAAATATAGCGGGACACACTATCTCTACGCATACGGGGCGGAACCTACCGATCCGGAGCTTGTCGAGAACACTGAGAACCGTCACGGGTACCGTTTTACCCGTTGCGATGAAACTACCGCCGACAGTATCGGCAGAGAGCTGATCGCCGCTAATGTGCGTAGCCTCACCGCCCGTTATAGCGACGGCTTGACTATGTGCGGATATTTGCCCGATGGCTACACCTGGCGGAAAGTGTCACGTATGCAGGCCACCCCGCAACGGGCTATGGGGGCGGTGAATTGTTACCGTTATCAGGCTTGCGAGTTTGACGGTTGGCGGGGATCGTTTGCCGATGAGCTTTCCCAACGTTGCCTAGACCGCCTCATCGACCTAGTGTCCGAGGGTTGGGATTATGAACGCCCCGCTACCGGTGGCAGTGTTGTTTCTATTTTTGATCTAGTAGGGGAGGCGTAACGATGGCGCACACTATCCAGGCGTACACCTATCACGCTGCTATGTTTTGCGCCCCGTGCGGGGCGACACTGCCGGAGATAGATCCGGAGGGGAACGATAGAACACCCGTTTATAGTTGGCATTTGTCGGAGTTTTTTTATTTTGATGACCATATCGGGGTAATTTTTCCACAATGTGACAAATGCGGACAATTTATCGGGGCTAGGTTCTCGATAGAGGCTAGAACCTGGCGACAGAAAAAGTACGGGAACACCTACTATTCCCTACGCATTACGGGACAAGGGCTAGACCTAGTTGTCCCTATGTCTTACGGTCACGGAACTCTAACGTTCCGCCACCGTGCAGCAACGGAGCTAGGTCTAAATTGGGGCGCATTGTCTCACGATCAGAGGCGGGAGATGTTCCCCGTTACGGAGTACGCCGTACCCCGTAAGCGTGACCTACACCAACTAGCAACGGAGGCGGGGCGATGAGTAACCCATATAGCTACCTTTACCCGTGCGAGTATTGCGGAGCCGCTAAGGGTGAACCTTGTCGGGCGGTGACCCGTGTAGCCCCGTCTGGCTATGAGATCACTACGCCCGCCCCTAACGGCTACCACGTGAGCCGGTACCCCGCTAACGGCTACCTCTCCGATAGTGACGGGGCGACGATGCAGTTTCTAACCAATCTAATCGTGAGAGGTAATGGTCGATGAACACAACAACACAACACAACAACAGAAAAGGAGGCGGTCAAATGACTAGCCACGAATTAGCAGCGATAACGGAGCAACTATCCGCCACGTATCGCCAACTAGAGGATGCTCTACACCGTTTCGATATGTGGGGCAATAATTGGGGGCGGGCCGATGTCTATACATACGGGCGCAAACTTGACCAGGTGCGATGGCTTTTGGGTGACCTTATAGCGGATATGACCCCAACAACGGAACCGGCAGACATTGACGGGGCGGTAGCGTTCACGACAGCAGCCGAGAGGGGGCAGTGATGGAAAAAGAAGAAGTATTGTGCGACGACTGCACCGATGATTTGGGGGAACCAATGGAATGGCGAGACATCCCCGCCGGTGATCGCATCCCGTGCGAAAGGTGCGGTAAAGAATGAAACACGGAGCTTTCATTATCCCTCCGCACGGCTTGCGCCGTGTGTGGCGGGTCGAATACTACGACAGAGGCAAGTATCTAGGTCGCCACAACTACGCCAAGCAACGCCACGCAAGAGCAGAGCAGAACCTATACAACACCATCACGAAAGGAACCAACCAATGAGCGAGCATTTACTACTAGCGGGTTACTTCATTGTGACCCCGTTAGCGATCATCACCGCAGGCGTATTGTTTGACGCAATACGGGCGGTACGCCGAGAGCAACGTGCAGCAAGTCAAGGCCGACACCCTTCCCGCAGGAGGGGCTAGGCCGTGGCTACTTCTATTCTCTTATCTTGCGATAAATGCGATGGGCAGGCGTTGTACCCCGTCACCGGAACAACAACAGATGCCAGGGTCGAACACTTCAAGCACGGTTGGGTGATCGTTGTTGATCCCGTTCACGGTATGGCAGACCTCTGCCCCGTATGCAGCAACCGCAACCCCGACTATTACATAGCTGAGCCGTTCTAATGCGGTGGCTACGGTTAGCAAAGGAACGCCCACCGAAAGATTTACGCCAACCCAACCCAAGAGGGAAGCTAGGTCGATCTGGTTGGGTCATCGTGCAGGAAACAATTACCGGTTCACCGTTCCGATGGTTCTGCTACCACAACAGTGACGTTTGGCGGTGGAGTGGCAACCCTGCACGGGCGGAGGTGTTCCCAACAAAGCAAGCAGCTATCGAAGCGGTATCTAATTGTTCGGTGCAGTATCGGAGCGTGTACCAGATCCGCAACCTAGATACGTAGCGATATGCTACGGTGTAATCGGCCCCGCCTGGTGTTCCCCCTTCCGCCAGGTGGGGCTTTTACCTTTTCCACCTCACGGCTTGCGCTACCCGTACGTGTTGATCTCTTTCTTTCGGGGTCATGTTCCCCCAATAGCCCTCACGCCTGCCTGTCTCTGCCTCAAAAGCGAGTTGATAGTTCAAGCATTGGAGCGTAACCGTACAAGCGTCACAGTATTGTTTAGCGGCGAACCAATGCACCCGTCGAACATCACCGGAGGGTATCTCTGGGAAGAAGATATCGGGGCGGTTCACGCCGTGGCAGGCACCTTTTGTTTTCCAAGTGTCGTCGTGTTGTTTAGCCACGGGGCGACCTGCTAGTTAGCATCGGGGCGTGTAGCGAGGATGTGTTTGGCTATCCATTGGGCGACTGGTGAGGCGATGCCGTTGCCGCACATTTTGTATCGGTTGGTGTCTGATACTGCACCGTTGGTTCCTTGTGCGGTGTGGTTGTCTGGCCATCCCATGAGTCGTTCACATTCGAGTGGTGTGAGGCGACGCACGATGAGGGTTGGTTCTCGTAGGTCAGCTACAAAATCTGACGCATCGCCTTGCGTTCTTAGTGGCACGTGTTGTTCTTCCCATAGTTTTTGGTTGTAGCCGTCATACGAGATTGCTTGTACTTCGTGTCCTACGGCGTGTGGTCCACGTGCCACCAACGATGGCACGGTTTGTGATTCTTCTATCACTGGTTCATAGCGGGCGTTTTCGCCTTGGTTGTAGGCGGCACGGTCAATGATGATCGGGGTTTCTTGTGCTACGACAGGGACATTGTTTCCGCCGGTACCCATCCGTTCCTGCAAGGTTTGAACAGGTTCGCTATACACCCGCACGTCATCAACACGGCGACCATCCAACAAGATTGGTTGCGTAATAAAGGTTTGTGCATGATGTGATTGCACTGATGGTTGCAAAGCTTGTAACGCCCGTGCTGTTTCTATTTCTGTGGCGGAGAAGTTGTTTGCGGTTGCGTCTTCACGAATCGAATACGCTACGGCAGGTACGAAAGCATCTGTCAATGTTGGTGATGGTTCACCATCGTTGCCGACACCTAACCCTTGACGGTTCACAGCGTCTTTTTTGTCGGGGTCACGCAAAGCGTTACGGGTATCAATAGGGTATGCCACTGCTTGCCCGCCGGTTTGATCCAGTGTGTACATCGGGTCGCCTTCGTTGCCGACACCCAAACCGTTTTGGTGTTTCTCGATTTCACGCCCATCTTGTATCGGTGTCGCCTCAAAAGGTTCAACCACAAGGTTGTAATGCTCCGAACCTGACGGACCACCCGTACCCTTATGCCACTTGCTAGTAACAGAAGTGGTCAAGACTCCATCGGTGTTTGATCCTGCAGCCCACTGGCCACCTGTTCCAATGCGATCCTGAGTCGAACGGGCAACTCCTTGTTTCTTCTTGCTGCCCTCCGAAGAATCCCCTGACACGCTTTCGCAGACAGGAAATAACGGCGATCCACATCGTTCGCTTGTTGCAGAATCGAAACAAGACGTGACGAACACACGCCGTCGTCGTTGGGGTACTCCAAAGTATTGTGCATCCAGCACGGTCCACTCCGAGAAACACGCCCCTGCTTCATCCATTTCGTGGAGGACTTCCCCGAAGTCGGCACCTCCGTTGGATGATAAGGCCCCGACGACATTTTCCCAAATAGACCAGGTTGGATATTTTCCATTAGATAACTCCCTCAATTCTTTGATAATACGAATTCCTTGGTGAAACAACCCTGATCGTTCACCGGATAAACCTGCTCTTTTACCTGCGAGCGACAGGTCTTGGCAGGGTGAACCCCACGCCACAACATCAACACCGCCTGTGACTTCTAGGATGTGCGCCCCTGTGAGGGTGGAAACATCATCCCATTTAGGAACATCAGGCCAGTGATAGTCAAGTACGGATCGTGCGTGTTTATCTATTTCGCATTGGAAAACAGTGGTCATACCTGCTGCTTCCAATCCCATGTCGAATCCACCGACCCCCGAAAACAGTGAAAGGACACGCATCAGAATGGTTCTTCGTCTTCAATCAAACGTGCGTTAGGGAAAACATTCCCAACTTGTGCCATGACCTTCTCTGTTTGGTCAGCAACCCATGCGTTCCAACGGCAAGACACACCAACCTCATCAGCAATCAACTTCACTGACTTACCTTTGGTACCGTCTTTCTTGGTGAATTCATCCTGCTCGTATCGACCAACGATAATCACAGTGGAACCCTTAGCGATGGTGTTAGCAGTGTTCTCTGCAAGCTTGCCAAACACAGTGATGTTGTGCCATGTGGTTTTCTTCTTGTCATCTTTGCCGTATGTGTCAGCAACAGAGAACGTCAGAACAGCCATGCCGCCTGGTGTGTATCGCAACTCAGGTTCTTGGCCGACCTTACCGGACACAGTGATGTTGTTACTCATTGGATTCCCCTTCTTTCTGTAATGGGATTACTCTGCCAGCTTTCTTGTGGCAGATGTGTGTTGGTGGATAAACCACCACTACGAACAAGGTTACTGCAATCTTGCAACTTTGGCAAGACCATTTTGTTTTTCCTGATACGCCGACAGACTCGACATTCTCTGCCGCCTGTTGGTCTTGTGTATGTGTTTTCTTGCGTGTATTCATGTCCGTAGGGGCAGTGTGTTTTGTTTGCATAATAATGGCGACCTCTGTCAACAACGTCTCTCATGTTGTCGGTTTGGGTTCCGCCTTCAAGGTGGTGTGGGTTACAGCATCTGCGGTTGTCGCATTTGTGGCGTACCACTGGCGGTGATTCGTATGTGGCGATGTAGTGGGAGAACCGGTGTACTGCACGGTGTTTCCCTGCTGCATAGAACTGTCCGTATCCGTCGCCACGTAACGATCCTTGCCATTCCCAACAGTCTTCAGGGTCACCGATGTTGACTCTCGACCAGAATCGTTTGGTGATTTTGTACAGAAATGTTTCCATGCCTGCCCCGTCGTCAGCCCCGCCTGTGGAAACCTTAGCATCTGTACTTCCAGCGTTGTACCTTGGGGTGTCGGGATTTGCAGATCATGTCTTTTAGTCCCATACAGTTTGCTTTGATAGCTCCCCATCCCCACGGTCCGACAGGCCATTTGTAGTGTTTGCCTGTCCAGTGTCCTTCCCATGCGATGTTGTCCACGACACGGGCTTGCTGCAGGGAGTTGAGTCCTTTGGCGGATGAGGTGTTACTCCAGTTTTGCCAGGTACGGCGGTAGATCCCGAACATACCTGTGTAGGACTTCGTGGAGTGGTTAACGTCTGCGCCGGTTTCGCATTGTGCGAGCCTGCGGTAGAAGCCCCACGGCATTACGAGTTCTTCTCCGTATGCGTTGGTTGTGTTGGTTGGTGCTAGTACGGATATTGCGATGATGAGTGTGAGTGCGATTTTTCGCATTGGTTTTCCTTTCGACAGGGGACAGGTCAGCTAGGTTTCATGTGCCTCCTCAGGGGTATTGTTAAACGCATTAGACGATTCTAACCGTTCTAAAACACCGGCGAGTCCGTAAGTACCTGGGAAGATGTCATCCAACTGATCACCTGGTTCCCATCCAAGCATGGCGATAACCCATTCAAAGAACTTGTCAGGCTTTGCGCCCTTCAAACCTTTACGCATAGCGATAGCACAAGACAACCAATCACGGGTCATTGGCCGTCGATGTCTCATATCACGCCCCCCCCTAAAGATGACGGGTTCCCATGCGTATTGAACAGAAACATTGACTCGTATCTGATGAAATGTTTTTGTCCATGCAGCGACACGTATATCTTCGGGACAGACAGGGAGAATCCAAGCAAGGTCTTTGGGGTTGCAGGACAATGCCCAACCATTTGGGTATTCGTCTGTCAATCTTTGGATAAGAAGAACGTGTGCTTCTTTGCTGTCGTATTCCGATGCGTTATCGTGATGTTCGGAATATTTTGATTTACCGTTACCCAAGTATGGTGGGTCGGCGTATGCAAACTTCATGTTCGCCCCTTTCTGTTTTACAATTAGGTCAGTCTAGCCTGAAGATGACACAGGCCGATATCGGTACAGCGATAAAAAACTCGCCAGTCGTGAACTTCGTGTTCTTCTCAACCACCGGTGCAGCACGTAACGCTTGCTCATCAACGACCAAAACACAGGATCTCTCGTCGTTCAGCATGGTAAAGAAATGATTCCAGCCGATGAACTTCTGTTTGCGGGCAGAGAAATGCACAGTCCTGTAAGGAAATTTATCCCCTTGCCAGTTATGTTTCACCTCAACCTCAAACCCGAAATCATCACCGTCACGGGTGGCCAGAACGTCAATGCCGTACAGGTCAGGGTTCACCCAAGCTGCGAACCTGTTTGTTTCTAACCATTCGATGATCCGGTATTTAGCGTTGTCATCTGCTTCATACTGGTCAGCATCAAACGGTTTTCCAGCCATCGCTAGTCCCCGCAGTATCTGCCTGGGGGGTACACAACTTTGGGGTCTGCTGTGCCTTGATTAACCATGTCCACTACGGAACGAACAGTTTCATCTACCTGTTGGGCGAATGTTTTTTCTTGTTCCGCTTCCGCTTCTGCGGCAAGGGTCATAAAGTTGACGATGTGTTGCAGGTTGTCACGTTCTTCTGTGACCCGCATCAACTCGACCTGTAGTTCACGGATTGTTGCGTCTTGTTCTGACACTTTTTCCTCCAATGCTTCGATTAGTTCTTTACTCATTAGAATCCTGCTTCCTTCATTAGCCACACGATCCATTCAAACGGCATGATCGCATACCAGTTACCTGGGTCTGTGGTTCCACGCTTCTTCGCTACGACACAACCAGTGGATGCTTTAGCGTTGACAACTTCTGCTTCTAGTTCTTTGATCCAGCCAGCCAAATCCAGTTTGGCGTGGTTCTTCACTTCAAACACAATAGGCCCGCAACCGGTGATGTCGCCTTTGTCAAGTGTTCCTGTCAAGGCACGGCGTTCTGCATATGGGAATCCGTTTTCTCGTAGGTATTTGGCAACGGCTGTTTCGGCGGCTGTGCCTTTCTGCTTCTGCTTACTCATGGCTAAAACATCCTTCGTAGAACGCTTGACCCCAAATCTCAGCAGGGTGATACCCAAGCTTTACGCACATACGGTCAGCCGAATACAACTCGATACCTTCCTTCCACCAACGATCAATAGATTTACGACCAACAGCGTCAGTGCGGTTATCTTTACGCAACCGTTCAACAAACACCTTGCCATCCAGTCGAAGCGGATACGTTCTATCACGCCGCCTTTTCAACTTGTACAAGCTGTTATCCCGTACACATTCCTCACACCGGCACTTATATTTCAAGTAGGTGTTGCGGTTGTGTTTCAGTCCAGATTCCACCATGACTTCTGCTTCCCTTCCCATTTGCGGTAATACTCCTGAACCCACAACGGGGTTCCTTTCTTCGGTTGCAGCAACGCAACAGCGTGTGCTAACCCGTTCATCATTTGACGTAGATCCTTCACTTCTGCTTCTAACTGTTTCACTTGAAACTTCAGCAAAGTAATCCGGTCTTCCAGTCGGTCTTCCTTATCCATGTCGGCCACCTATCCAGATGCCGACAATGGTGAAGAAACAACACACCATGAAGAACCCAAGGATGTCGCCCATTAGCGAGCCAACTCCTGTTCCATAGCGTGACGCACCAGGTCACGAATTAACTGTGAACGCTTCACATTCCGTGCCTCACATAGCAGACCGATTTCCTCTAACTGCTTAGGGGTGACACGGATACCAATGATGTGTGCCGATGCTTCTGATGCTTCGGGGTCAACGGTTCTTTTGTTAGCCATTAGAGAGCCTCCGAAATCTTCTTGTATGCGGCACGAAGCTTGACAAGATCTGCTTCTGTCCATGTGTCTTCTGCTCCAAGACCAGCATCAAATGCCACCTTGTCAGGGTCAATACCACGTGCTTCACAGGCGGAACGGAACTGGTTCACTTGGCTAGGTGTCAAACGCTTTGACGGGTCATGCTTAGATGTTTCTTTCACCACAGGCTTGTTTAATTCTGTGTTTTTGCTGGTCTTAGGCATTGTTGCTTGCACCGCAGGCTTAGGTGCAGGTGCAGGCTTGTCGATGTCATCCCACTCTTGCTTAGTCCACAACGACAGACACACACCGAAACGCATAGCAGCATTACGCAGGAAATCTGATGCAAGTTCTTTCAACAGGTCTTGCTTGTTGTGCATGACAGAACCGATACCTAGACGGCGTACACCGTGAATGGTAAGCCAGCCAGCCATATGTGCAAAACCGTTCTCGACACGGTATGCGGGCAGGCCGTCAGCATCAAATGCCACAGGTTCCCATGACCACTGTGGGTCAATCTCGATGAGCATTTTTGTTACGTCAGCGTGACCTACAAAGTCGAGTTGCATCCCACCCTTAGGTAGTTTGCCGACAATACGTGGATCTGGTACGCCGTACTTGTTCAGGACTTCATCGAGTCCTACCGTTTTCTTTTCCATTATTTTTCTCCCTTCACGAGAAAGCTTCTTGTTGTTGTTGTTTTGGTGAACTGGCTATGCAGTTCGGGGTACGCTTCCTTAAACGATTTAGCGTCAAAGGTGGTGCGTTCTTGTGCCTTCCAAGTGGCAACTGTTGTACCGTTGATGGTAGCGGTGTCACACTCGCCAATCAACTCACAAATCTGAGATTTCAAATCATCTTCCAACTGCTTGTATGAATCAAGTTCGCTACGCACATGACGCAGACGATCAAACAATTCAGCAGCAGTCTCAGGCAACTCTTGAATCTTGCTTACGCTTTTCTTGTAGCGGGTAGCGGTGGTTTCATACGACCACTTCACACCAGTAGGCATCATGCCTAATTCGATAGCGTTCAACCAGGCTTCAACAGCAGAGATATGTTCAGCCATCTCAGCCGGTGTAATTGTCTGTCGATGCAGATGCAGAATCATTGACGGATCAAAGATTGCCCACAGCACTTCATTAGTGTCTGCACAGATGGCCTGTTGAATACCTTGGATACGCCAGTAGTCAGGCAGTTGACCTTCCCATTTGCGGGTGGTGGTTTTGATTTCCAAAATCATGCGGGTGTCACCGTCTTCGTAATACCCGTCAAGTGTGGCAACCATACGTGCGCCGTTCGGTGAATCAGCAGCGAACATTTCTTCAGGTGTAGTGAAAGGAACACCAAGCTTGTCTGCTGCCCATTCCAAAACGAATGGTTCAAGACGGTTGCCACGCTCCATAGCAGGGTTCGGAGGGATAGGGGTCGGTGCTACGTCACCCATTAACTCTGCTGCGTATGCGTCTTTCTTGACGAATGGATGCAACCCGTAGATTGCTGCCACCGCAGATGCGGATACACGTTTGTTGCCGTGTTCGTCACGGAACCGGATGTTTAACCAGTCTTGCCCGCCGTGTTCGGGTTTGTTGATGCGGTAACGATGTAAAGCCATTGGCTTCCCTTCTGTGTTGTTGTGTTATACGGAACAATACAGACAGGGTGTGTCAATGTCAAATAGAAATATCAGAAATTGTTTTCAAGCTTCGTACCATGCCAACAGGGATGTGGAATGGGTGGATTCCTTCGCCTTCGTGGTATGACTGCCATACCGTCACATGATCTTTCTTGCCGCCAGGTGCGTCAGCAGGGACAAGGAACCCAACGGTTTCGACTACTACTTCACCTTCGTCTTCGTATTCTTCTAACGACTGCCAGCCGCCTTCACCGGCGTGTGCATCGGCCCAACGAATCAGAACAATAGGGAACTCATTCTTCTCCATCGGTTTCTCCTTCGGTGCGACACTGCGGGCAGTTTCTACCTTCAGTCACACTCCATCCGTAGTCACAGTTGGGGCAGGTAAGCCAGTTCTTCGGTGCGGTCATGCCCGAATATTAGTCCCGTTTCAGGCGACTTTCTTTCCCTTATACAGCAAGGCTTCCAACCGTTCAACAGCACGGATGAACTCGTCATGGTCGGCTAGTGGTACTACCACTTTGACGAGATACTTCAACAGGATTTCAATGTCGGCGTGTGTCATAGGACTGCCAACAATACCACCTAACGTGGTCGAGTAATGTGGTCTTCTACTGTCGTTAAACGCTTCTCGATACGGTCAATCGCATCACGCATAGAAGAACCACCGTTGTTCTTCATATTCATTTCAACGTGTGAAACAGCTTGTTCAATCCGTTGCGCCCACTTAAACATTGGATACAACACAGCACGATGGATAACACCAAGAGCAGTGATAACAGCGCCTGCTGTGATGATCCATTCTGCAACAGTCATTGTTTGTCTTTGTTGCTAATGCGAACAGCTTCGCCCCATGCCATCAAAAGAAAAGCAGAGACACCAAGGACTGCACCGATACTCATCCAGATCAGTACGCCCAAGTTTTTCATTCTGCTTTTTCTTTAGCCTGTAGTTCAGCCCATACAGCAGCGAACTTGTTTGGGTTGTCTGCCATAGCAGGTGAAAGTTCAAAATGCAACCACTTCCCGCCTTGCGAACCGGCATTATCTTGGCTGTCATAAATCTTGACCGATTTCGGATCGGTGCCTTCGCCACGGGAGCAACGATAGCCACGGCCCCATCCAAGTTTGCCGTCTTCCTTATTGGCATCAAAGGCATAATCGTGTGCTTCTTCAAGCCCTAATGCAGCACTGTTCTTCAACATGAAATGCCACAGTTCCATCGCCTTTGTGCGGTTACTGTACCCCAAGTCGCAGGCTCGACCAGTTGCGTGAACGCTCAACCACTTAGGGTCGCCTTTCTTAGCCTTCGGGTTGTTCATTGAACGATTAGCAAAACCACCCAGGTTGGTTAGACCGTATTCCTTCATCGCTAACTGCATGAACTTCTTGGTGCCTGGTCGAAGACCTGTACGTGAAAGCCCGTCACTGTTTCCTGTGTATTTGCGTGGCATTATGGCCTCCTAAGAGAGATAGACATTAGATCAACAACAAAGAATAGTAGGCAGATTAGCAGAGATATAATCTGTAACGCACCGGATAACGTAAGGATAACGATGATCATGCCTGCGAGTGTCCACGCTGCACCAATGAGGTGACGTACTAGACGGGACAGGACACGGCGACGCAGGGAATGAGGCCCGTTGCCTAGCAGACCAATGAGATGGGTCGAGGCAACTGGTTCTTCAGCGTCAAACACGACAACGATTTCGTTGTTCAGTAAAGCTTCTTCTCCTACCTCTACCCCGATAACAGATCGGGAGAATTCTGAGATAGCGATGGCGTATTTCGGCAGGGCTTTGTCTTCTTCAAAAACAATGTACGAGGTGGGTGCTTTGAAGACGGCACGGAGTAACTTCTCTATCATCTTCTTCTCCCATTTGTACTTGCTGTGGTGGATACCCCCGTGGCTGAGAGTGTAGCAACAGTCGCTATCTGTACGATGGCAACAGCGACCACGGTTTTGCGTTGGGCTTCGGTGGCGGTGAGGGTGATTTGGAGTGGCCCGATGCCTACCTTACGGGTATATGTTTTACCATTCTGATTCGTCGTCTGAGTCGTCTGGGCTATCGATGTGCTGGTCGTCGTTTCTATCGCCGTAGGAACGCTTAGAGATGTCTCTGAGACGGTTGTAGAGGTAGAAGTAGGGATCGTCATAAGGGTCGTAGTCGATGAAAGCGTCGATGTTGTGGTCCGACGAGGAACCGAAGTTGAAGATGATGACACCGTAGAGAGTGACGGGCTCACCGGAACTGTCGAACTCGGCGGAGTCGTAGTCGGCTGGAGTGAAGTCGATGTCGTCGTGGGCGGGTCGGGCAGTGTCGTCGTAGTGCTGGACAATGTTGGCGAACTCGTGGTAGATGGCTCTGTTGTAGGCGGCAGAGTGTTCGTCATCGTCGTAGTTGTCCATGTCTCAACTGTACTAAAAGCTGTTGCTGGAATTATCTCCCAAGTTGCGTCAAGCATCCAATACAGTTTCACCCAGGCTCCGCCACCGTTCTCGTAAAACCACAGCAACATTTGTTTTGGGACACCGTATTCAAACGGGACAGGATTACTGACAGAACCACCACCACCTTTGTCAAACCAGTCGTAAGTAATCAGGGTGTCATCTAAATACAAGATGGTTCCGTCATCTGCTTGCGCCATCAACCTGACATCACACGTGCATGGTGCAGTCAGGTACGAGTCGTAGCGAACCACGAAATCTTCATACATATTGAACAACGGTTGAGCATCAAAGTTCTGATCAACTTGTGCAACTTGTGTCGTGCCAACTATCGGTCTGTTCGGTGGCACCGGTGGTGCGTTGTTGTACCCGTAGTTGTTATAAACCGTGACTGTGATACCAGGGTTAGGTGTTGCTTCCGATGTGGCGGCGAGGAATAAAACCGATACACCGATTAGCAGTAAAGCGTATTTAGCCTTCCGACTTTTCACGCTTCACACCGAAAGCAGCATCTACTTCGTGTGCTTCAAGCTTGCCGTCAAGGGATGCTTTGGCAAGGTTGACGAGAACGTCTGCGATGGCGTGGAATCCACCAAGGGCTGCGGAGTACCACAGTGGGATTTGAACATCGGTGCCGACTGAGTTGATGATGCTGGAGCCTGTGATGATGGTAAGGCTTGACATGATGAACAAGGCCACGATTCGGCTTGCTACGTCTTTTGCGATCTTCAATGACAACATGGGGTTCTCCTCTTAGGGTCCCCTACGGCGTTGATTGTATCAGACGGTGAGTGAGCCTGCGGAGTTGGCAACCACCACAACAGGGAAGTCGTTGTTGTAAGGCGTGTATTTGGAGTATGATTGTGATGTTACGGAGTCAGCCGCTTCGGTTGCCTGTAAGGTTCCGTCAACGGTTACCGTTGTTGAGAACCCGTTTGCGTTCAGGGTAAAAGATGTTTGGGTTATGAACAGCCCTAAATTAGCGTCATAGCTAAGTGTTTGCTTGGAAATATTTGAAACTCTGGGAGCCTCATCCCACACCTCAACCCAAGACCCGCCTGATTTGACAAACACAGAGATAGGGCGTTTCCATGTGCCACCATCTTTAGCCCAAAATCTAGACCATGCTTTCCAAGAGCCACCGTCTTTAGCCTGCGGGCTTTGTGAACCAACAACAGGCATTAGACAACCTTTATCCAAATGTCGCCGTTCTTACCACCTGTTGGATCGGAAGTAGAAACAGTGACAAGAGGAATGTCGCCCGATGAACCGTTGTTTAACTTGGCATTGGTGACAGCAGAACTTGTGATGTCGCCAGCAACAATCGAGTTAGACAACGCAAGCTTGCTGTAGGCGATAGCAGCCGAAGCATTGACATCTGCGTTGACAATCGCACCATCGGCAATCTTTGCTGAAGTTACAGCACTGTCAGCAATCTTGGCAGTAGTTACAGCAGTATCCGCAATCTTTGCTGTGGTTACATTGGAATCAAGGATCTTGGCTGTGGTTACAGCATCAGATGCAATCTCCGTAGCAGTCACAGCGTTAGCGGCAATCTCGCTAGAACCAACAGCATCTGCTGCAATCTTGGCTGAAGTCACCGCATCATCTGCGATACCGGCTGTAGCAACCTGACCCCACTCAGGAGCCGTGGCACCACTGTTGACTTTCAATACTTGGCCTGCTGTACCAATAGCCAAACCAGTAAAAGTCGAAGCACCCTGGTACACAAGATGACCCTGAGCTGAATAGGTGGCAGTCAACTCGTTCGCTTCGTCAGCGTCAACGGCTGTGAACACAGGATAAATCGTGCAACCAGACGCATGGTTTGCGTCAGAAGTGTCATCTACGCCACGGGTAATAGACGAAATACTGGTACCTGAAATAGCACCAATAAGAATCTTTTCCTCAGATGACGTACCAGGATCCACAACACAATAAAACGGGGCTGACGTAGGCCAACCCGTGTTTGCTGAGATAGTGGCTGATGTGGCACCAGCAGACAAGCCAGCCGAAATTGTGGCGGGTGTGGCGTTGCCTTTGTATTTTCTGCGTGTCTTAGCCATGATGCTCCTATTCGGTGACCGTTCTCATAATAACAGTTGCGGTTCCTTCCCATAGCCAGTTACGGTCCACGGTGTCAAGTGCCTGCCATTCAATGTCTTCAACGATCACAGAGTAGGTGTCGCCTCTTTCTTGGTAGGTGACGATACGAGGGTTTGCTACCAGGTTGTCAAGGATGTCTCGTTCGGCTTCAACATCCATGTAGTAGTCCTTGCCGTGGACATCGAGTGTGGAGTGCAACAAGACAGGGACACTGATGAGACGGGAACGGGAAGGTGCGGCATATGCACGGGACATCCAACGGGTGAAGGTTGGGCCTGTGGTGGCGGTTTGACGGGTAAGGGTCAGTTTGTATGAGGCTTCAATGAACTTGTCTTCAGGGGCTAGGAAAGTGTGTTCGGTGTCGTTCTGATCGGAGTGTGTTCCGATGCTTTCGTATTCCCCTGCTTCAAACGACACGGAAGCGGAGACAGAACCGACGAGTGGTTGTACACGAATGTCAAATCGTGGGGCGAACTTACGGTCTGGGATACCCCAACGGTATGTGCCTGTCTCGATAGAGCCTGAAGCAACAAGGTTGCCTGAGTCTTCAGCAATAACACCAACACCGGAGATACTGAACACTCGTTTGCTGTTGAATGTTGCAACGTGTTTAACGGTACCTGTGTTTGTGTACATCAAATCTGTAGCAAAAGCAGGTGTGTTCGGGGCTATAAAGTTTGACAAGTCAAGACGGCCAAGACCGCTAGAAACACCGTCATAGTTTGTCCATGTGAACCACACGTACTTGTCTTCAGAAGTGAAGTCATACACCGATCCTGAAGTGGGAATGATTGCACCGGCGACAAGGTTGTTACTGGAGTCTGCTGTGCAGTATCGGACACCTTTGTTTGTGCCGATAAAGATGCCACCCAAATAACCGAAAATTCCTGACACGATTTCACCGACAGGTAATTCAAGTGCTGCTATTGGTTGGTCAAACCCTGAGGCATCTGCTTTCAATGTCAGCTTGTAAATAATGCTGTGGGTTCCTGCGTAGGCTGCGGCGTACACAGCGTTTTGTCCTGCTGCGAATCCAGCCCATCGAAGTGAAGTGTCAGGGCTTGTGTAGTGGATGTTATGTCCACCTGATCCGACACCGATGACATACATTTTGTTTTCAACCGATGCAAAACCCCAACCTTTTGCATAGCCGAACGAAGTGTAGGTTTGCCCTGTTGTCCCTGTTGTCGGATAGAAAGCAGAAACAGATGATCCGCCTGGTGTGGTGTAGTAAATGTCGTTAGATGTGTACCCAACAAATACGTTGACACCGTTGGTTTCAATAGAAGAAATAGCAACACCAGCAGGTGCGCCTGTTGTTACCGATGTCCAAGTGGGGCTAGACGCATACGGGTCGGTGGTGTACTTCAGGGTGTTTCCATCGGCAACATACAAATACTCTGTGCCACCCGATGCACGAACAGAACACAAATGCAGGTTCGTACTAGATGTTGACAACGACAAAGCTGTTGAGTTCAACAGGGTCAACTGGCCTTTAGTCCAAGGGTTAATACCTTTAGATTTATAGAAACGATAGTCATTTGCTTCAGCATCGTCAGCGTATTTCTGTCCCGCACCGAAATGCCAAGAGTTCTGACCACGCCGCCACAACCCCTGCGGGCTGATAGCAGACTCGCCAGGTGCAGTCGAGTTGTCCTGCGAATCACGAACACGCTGATCAAACTGCCGTGTGAACCTACCGGAACGTGAATCAATCATGTACGGTCTGCCGTTGATAGCGACAGGGAACACGTCAGGAACAAGCGAAGTAGTACCTGTACCTGTAAAGAAACTAGGCCCACCAACGAATGATGTCGTAAAATCAATTAGCGGCATCGGCTAATCCTTTGACAAATATGTGGGGTACTGCCTAATAAGCTTTGCTGCTTCTGCGGTTATACGGTCACGGCGCATACGGATCAGGTTGTTCACTGATGCACCGACTGCTCCTGCACCTACTTCATCTGCTCGACGGGTGTCGCCTTGGGATTCAGTGAAGTTGCGTTTGATTTCACGGGGAGCCATCAAACGGATTTGAACACCCATGTTGATGATGTCTTCACAAGATGTCGGTAGCCCCGACTGGTTTGTGAGGTTTTGTGTTTCGTTCGTCAATGATGTAAATGGTGCTTTATAGACGATACGAAGACGGCCTGATAGTTGACGTTGGTCAAACTTCAAGCCGTAGCCACTAGAGAAGTCATCTGTTGGCAGGTCACGCAGGAGGCGTACCTTACGAATCCAGTCGTAGCGGTCTGCGGTGACACGAAGATGGACACCAACCAAGTCGATAATGGACAGGACTGGTGGCAGGTTGATGATGTCTGATGTTCCGTTGTAGTCAAAGTCAAAAGTCTTGACTTGGAACAAACCGTGGACAGGGCTAGACAAATCCTGCAACTCGTCGTTCAACGCTTCAAAGATTTGGGATCGTGGGAACCGTGGGTTGACGGTGACAACAGCACCGGCGGTGTGGGCTGCGGCTGTGGTGCCGTTCCATCCACGCTCAACAGTCAGCGTCTTTGTACCTGCTGTAGCCTCCCAAACATAAAACAGTTCGGAGTCAATTTCAAACACTTGCCCTGCACGAATACCATCAAGGTCATACGTCATTACGACAGTTGTGGTCGTGGCGTTGATTGTGGCAGACAGCTTGTTGCGTTGCTCAATAACACCTGACAGTAACTGTCGAAGGGTTCGGTTAATTACAGCAGTACCAGTGGACACTTACTTCATCTTCTTTTTACGGACAGAACCTTTGCCAGTTTGCATCTTCTTGCCGGTCTTTTTGGCTTCAGCTTTAGCCATAGCCATTCCCTTGGCGTTGTATGGGAATTCTTTCTTTCCTACCTTGGGCATGACGACTCCTTTAACTGGTCGGCTTTATCATAGCCCATACCACCGTAGGTTGTTCTGAAGCCTCTCGTCACCAGGGTTGATGTCGCAGGCGGCTTGTCCGTATTGCCGTGCTTCTTCTTTCAAACCAAGATGGTAGGCGGAGATAGCCAGCAGATCATACGGTAGCCAACCCCAAGCTTCTGCCTCACACAGATAGTCCAATGGTTTCTCTGTGATAGACAACGCCATATGGCAGGTGTGGTAGCAGGCCCGCCAACATTCAGTGTCGTAGTAGTGCTTCGCTAAATCAACCCATGATTCCCGTCTGCCCCTATCTTCTGCGATGGCACGGTACAGATGGAACTCACGGGCTTGTGGGCGCATCTTGGCGATATATCGGTGCGACGCTGCACGTTCAGGGTTCCACATCGAGATGTCTAAATGACGTATGAAATGATATTGGGCTTGTTCGTATTGGCCGTTGAAAAAGTATTCACGGGCTAGATAGAACTGGTTGCGGTCATCACGGGGGTCTTCTTCCACTGCAAGTTTCAGCAGGTCAAAGTATTGCCCACGGGATTTGCTGTGATCTGGGTGGTGATGGATTTCTAGCCCGTCAACCCAATGTTGTTTCTCGACTATGCCTGTTGGTTTGAGAACTTCGTGTACGGGGTGTTTCCAGTAGTAGCCGTGACGGGTGTGGATTTTGTCCCCGCCATAGACAAGTCCTTCAGATCCGTCAGGGTTCCATGACCACACGTATTTGTATCGGGGTCGGGTTGTGCCAGCAGGTACGGCTTCTAGTGCTTGCCGCCAACCTGGTTGTAGAACTTCATCCATGTCTAAAGCGATACAGATGTCAATATCTTCAGGAAGAACGGTTAGGGCATGGTTGCGGGCTTTATCAAAACGCCAAGGGTTGAACTCATGCCGGTAGATATAAATACCTTTGTCGTAAGCAATTTTATATGTGTTGTCTGTTGAACCGGTATCAAGAATCAGTCGATAGTCAGCTTCTCTGCATGACTCAGCCCAACGTGCCACGAACTGTTCTTCGTTCTTAGCGATTGTATATACAGCGATTTTCACTGCCCCTCCTAAAGTTGACCTGCCGCCACCTTATCTAAAATCAAACGCTTATTAGCAAACACACGATGTTGGATAGCGATAACGGGTCGGTCTGCTTCAAATGTTTGTTTCAACATTTCAAAGATTTGCTCATCAATAACCAGTTGTTCCTGCTCAACCCGCAGTAGTTCCTGCAAATCCCACATACCAGGGTTCAAGTATTCCAATGCTGCTACTGAACAGGATGCAAGACGGCTGAACAGTAGGTCTTTTACATCATCAGTAATTGGTAGCACCCCGTCAGGGCGTTGACGTGCATTGGTGTTCCCTGTGAGATAGTTGGCTATCTGCATAGGAATCTGCTGATCAATAACAGCTACTTCCTGTTCGGTCAGTTTCAACTCTCGAATGAACTGGTGTGCTTTATGGGCAACTGCTTCAGCGTTGTTGAACGGTTCTTGGTTGACGATTGCCCATTCACGGATAAGTTTCAGGGTTTCCCATAATGTCCTACCGGACACAGGTCGAGTGTCGGCATTGAGGTAAGCGTTCGCTAAATCTTGTTTGCCTATCCCCTCCACATAAACAATATGTCCAACACCGTTGATAGACAGAATCGGTTCATAGACGACAATGCCTGATGGTGCTTCAAAGATTCCTTCAGGGTTAGCGAAAGGTAGCGGGCCGAACTTGCCGTTGTCGCATCGCCAGTCAAGATTAGGGGCAAGAATCATGTCTGAGTTTGTAAAACTGAACACACCAACCTGTGCATCCACTGCACGATCATAAATGTCAATGACCCGTTCTAATGGTACAAGGTTCACATTCTCGACTGTTGCCCCGCTTATCACAGACAGGTTGTGCATCGGAGCAATATTAAGTGGGAATTTCCAAGCGATAAGGATTTTGCCGTTAGGCATAGAGAACGCATCGGCAACGTTGGTATCTATGTGTCCAGCAGGGGTGTTGTGGATTATCTGTACTTCTGTTGCGTTGCTGATGTGGCGTAACAGATAGAAGCATTTATAAATTTTGATTACTTCTAGGTTGAATGGTTGTACGGTAATCATGTGTCCCCTTATGCGAGTGCGCTTGCTGCGTAGTATCGGAATCTAATATACCCATCTTGTGCTGTTGAACTACTGTGTCCATTTGCA
>JACCDP010013789.1_pt1 | contig 20630 bp, 14 predicted proteins | sample 7445841 | NCBI WGS metagenome assembly JACCDP01 (sample SAMN15323441, study PRJNA562643) | freshwater metagenome | isolation source: river surface water | place: USA:Blue River Watershed | collected 2017-08-17
CGACACAATACAAAACACAAAACCCTGATGGTACCATCAGGGTTTCCTTTTGTGACCCCGGCAGGATTCTAACCTGCAACCCTCAGAGCCGAAATCTGATGCGCTATACAGTTGCGCCACGGAGCCATTTTTGGCGAGTGAGCAACTGAAATACCCAACAGGGACAGTTGCGCCACGGAGCCATTTTTGGCGAGTGAGCAACTGAAATACCCAATAGGGACAGTTGCGCCACGGAACCAAATTGAAGGCAAAGATAACACTTAATTGTACGTCTGCAAAAAGACGTCTTTTATAGTTAACCTTTATTATTTACCTTTATAGACTGAACAACATGCCAATTAAAATGAAAACCATATTACTCACCTTTTCTTTAGGAATTTGCGGAATGTTATCTGCCCAAAACTGGCAGTTTTTTATTGATTCGATTCCTACCCTGTCTTCGCCAAGGGCCTGCGATTTGAACAATGACGGGGTCAAGGACATTGTTTTTGGGGGTGGAACGGATGGCGTTTACAGCAACAATGGAATTATGGCCGTCAATGGCCATGACGGTACCCTCCTCTGGAAACGCCCAGCGCGAAACGAAGTGTTTGGTAGCGCCTTGTTCTTGGATATCACCAACGATGGCATAAAAGACGTTTTCATGGTGGGGCGCCAGGCTCAGCTGTTAGCTATCAACGGACAAAACGGAAGTTTAATCTGGGATTATTTTCCCTACAACGTGAATCCTGGAGACAGCGGCCTCTATAATTTTTACAATCCGCAATGGATTGATGATGTAAGCGGAGACGGTGTACCTGATCTGATAGTCGCCAACGGAGGCGATCACGCCGCACCCGTTTGGGAAACCAACAGGCCGCCGGGGCATTTAATGGTGGTTAACACCGTTAACGGGAATTTAATTGCAAAAGCCGTGGTGCCCGATAGCGCAGAAACCTACTGTTCTCCGATTGTGGTAGACCTGAACGGAACCGGCACGAAACATGTCCTTTACGGTACGGGAGGAGAAACTTTAGGCGGTAGTTTTTGGGTCTGTCCGTTGATGAGTTTATTGAACAATACCCTGGCCCCCTCAATTCCTATTGTATCTGATGCCAACTTTGGCTTCATCGCGCCGGCATCTTTTTACAAAACGGCCATCGGAGAGGCTTTTATGTACGTCCAATCCTACAGCGGAGCGGTCCACAAAATAAAAGGAGGCGATCTAAGTGTTCAGTGGAGCTATGACCTTCCTAATACCGAGTCTAGCGCGCAACCCGTTATTGGAAATTTTACCGGAAACCTTTCGCCGGATGTCTTTTTAAGCTTGGCGAAAGGAACAAGCTCGGGATATACCGACTACTACCAGGTGATGCTCGATGGCTCATCCGGCCAAGTGGTATTTAAAGACAGCATTGGTAGCCTACAATTCGCCTCCGGCAATGCCATTGATCTCAACAACGACGGAAGGGATGAAGCTGTACTTTCCGTTAATTATTTCGAGAACGGATACTGGAAACATCGATTGCAGTCCTTTGATTTTGTCTCCCATACGATCCAAGCACTTTCGCCTACCGTTGCTGGGGTGAACTTAGGATCGACTCCTTTATTTGCAAACATCGACGGCGACGCAAATGTTGACCTTGTCTATTTGGTGAAAAAAGATAGCCTGAATCCAACCGGATGGAAAGGCGTCTATGCTCGAAAATTAGAATTAAACAACACGTCCTTTCCCAACCCAGGAATAGCTTGGGGAAGTTATTTAGGAACCATCAATACCGGCGAGTACTTTAACACCACCACGAATTGTGGGCCCGGAAGTCTAATTTCAAGCGTCAATGTCACACAACCTACATGTAATGGTACAGCCACGGGTTCGATTATTCCAACCGTCAATCTTGGTACCCCTCCCTACACTTACGTTTGGTCGAACGGCAGTACCGCTGCTCAATTAAGCAATGTTCCTGCTGGCACCTATACGCTACAGGTTACCGATAACGCTAACTGCTATGAAATTTTGACAACAACCCTGGTTGACCCGTACGTTATTTCCTTCGGAGGAATTGTTTCACCAACATGTCCGGGAGACACCAACGGTCAGGCGGTAGTGAACAGTTCCGGATGTCCGTGCATGTTCAGCACCTGCATTTTCCTTTGGGAAAACGGAATTACCACAAAACCCAATTACACCCTCGGGGAAGGCTGGGCAACGATAAGCATTACCCATCCCGACGGTTGTGTCGTTATAGACTCCGTATTTATTCCATATTCAAGCCCGGTTGTTGGTGGTAGTCAAATAACCAACGTTAGCTGTAATGGGTTCAACGATGGTTCGATTCAAGTTTCTCCCGGAGGAGCCTCTGGGTTTACCTGTTCATGGAGTACGGGTAATGCTACCCCGATAGTAACCTCCTTAGCCGCCGGCACCTATACCTTGTACGCTTCCGACTCTAGACCCTGTTACGACACCTTGCAATTCACCGTTAATCAGCCGGATAGCATTACCGCAACTTTTACTGTTGCCCATGAAACCTGTTTCGATGCAAACAATGGTTCTATCCAAATCTTGCCAGCCGGAGGAGTTGGAGCCTATACCTACCAATCAAACGGCCTAACAGTAACGAATCCCATGGTTACCTTAGGAGCGGGAACCTATCCCATTAGCATTATCGATTCCAACAATTGTGTCTCTCCAATCTATATTCAAACAATTAATTCACCGCCGGCCCTATCTATGGCCATAACTTCTACGCCGGAAAGTGCCTTAAACGCACTTGATGGTACGGCAACCGTCAATGTGTTTGGGGGAACTCAGCCATATTCTTATACATGGAATGACCCCAGCCAGCAAACGAACGCTACTGCCGTATACTTAACGAAAGGTTGGTATACCGTAACCTTAACCGATGCGAATAATTGTGTAATTACGGATAGCGTTTTTATAGGAATTTTGGGAATGATTCCAACAAATATCCTTCAGGTCCAGGTCTATCCTAATCCAACGGTGGATGCGCTCAAATTCTCGGAAAACATTGATGCTTGGACTCTTTTCGATGTTCAAGGCTCAAAAATCAACCAAGGCAATACGGCGAGTCAAATATCGGTGCAAGGCCTTAGCGAAGGCGTATACTATCTGCACTTTTCCAAACAAGGATGGTCTTTCACTGAAAAAATAATTAAGCTTTCGGAGCACGAATGACCGGATTAAAATTCGCTTTTTGGCTTGCTTTATTAACCCTGGTTGCGTGTACCCATAAGGGTACTCGAAAAGCGCTAGGAGGGAATGTTAGGTATGGAGACACCTTAAGTTTGTCGCTTCCATCACCGATAAAGACCTTCTTTCCTTTATACAACGACGACATATATTCGCATAGAATGCTGTGCAATGTTTTTGAGCCGCTTTTTGATTTAAATGATTCCAGCAATAACGTAATTCCACGCTTAGCGGAACGATATGAATGGAAAAACAACCGCGTACTTTTGATTTATTTAAGAAAAGGCGTGACCTTCTTTACGGACCCTTGTTTTGGTTCTGCGTCCAACGAGATGACGGCAGAAGACGTAAAAACAACCCTTGAATTGGCCTGTGCTTCCTCTTTTTTAAATCAATCAAGTAACGGTCTGATCGGAAAAATTAAAGGGTCCGAGGATTATTTTATTGGAAAAACAAAAACAGTTAGCGGTATAAAAATAATCAACCCTTATTGCATCGAAATCTCCCTAAACTTACCAAATTATAATTTCCCTAAGTTACTTAGCAGCTCGAAATATGCCATTTTTTCTAAACAAGCTTTAGCCTACTACAAGGATGACATACGCTTTCACCCCATTGGTACAGGTCCTTTCTCATTAAAGTCTTCATCGCTCAACGAAATCGTGCTTACGTACAACCCCAAATACTGGAAAAAAGATTCCTACGGAAACTCCTTGCCTTACCTCGACGAAATCAGATATAAAGTCTATTCCAATACTCAAGAGGAAATTTTAGCATTTCAGCGCCAACAAATCGATTTTCTTTTCGAATTGCCTACCGAGAAAATCAACGGCATTTTCACTCCGCTGAATAACCCCAAAAAAGACCTCCCTTTTGCTCACAAGGTACATGTGGTTCCCGGGAGCAGGGTCTCTTTAATCGTGTTAAACCAAAGGAACGCGTGTTTTGTGGATTCAAGGGTCCGCAAAGCGATTGATTTAGTTATCGACCGAAACTATATGGCTAACGAGTTATTGAACGGCGATGGAATAGCCGCCAATCAAGGAATTGCCCCTCCATCCTTCTACTACGACAATTCCATGATCCCCAAAACTTCGATTGATGTTGCACTGGGTAAAAAACTAATGGCAGAAGCAGGGTTCGGAATGCACAATCCTTTTCCAACACTGTCTTTTTATGCCGTTGGGAAGGACATAGAACAAGTTCAAAAATATTGCAAGTATGTCGTTAATCAACTTAAAAACACCCTCAACATCCGTGTGGAATTGCATTGGGTGGATCAAGAAGGAAGGCTAAGCGCAATCAAAAATGGCAAGGCGGATATTTGGAAGCTGGGATTGAATCCCGATTATGCGGACGCGGATGCGTATTTTGGCTTGTTTTTTAGTAAAAACCCGATAAACCAGGAACAAAACACCTTATTGCCTAAAATTAATTCGTCGATTTATGACGTCAACTACACCTTGGCCATTCAGGAAAAAAACACTTCAAAACAAAACAACTACTTTACCAATTGCGATGTAATATTAAATGAAGAAAATTGGGTGTTACCCCTTCTTTACGAAGATTACATCATCATTCAAAACCTCAGGGCAAGAGGTGCCATTATATCGCCTATTGGCACTATTGACCTTAGATTCGCATACATTAAAGCCCTTTAAGCAGGCTTCTGATTTGCTCTTCAACCCAACCTTTTCCCCAAGAAGCAATTTCTTCAGCGCTCCACAATGCCGGATAAAAAATCCGTTTTTGGAATTTAGGAGGCAGGTATTTCTGCCAATTCGTACCACCGGTAGCAGCTATGTCTTCGTCGCTTTTTGACAAATAGCGTACCGCTGATTTATAATGAGCCAAAGGCCAATATACATTGACATTTAAATCGTTTGTTTTTAAAGCTTCTATGACTTTCGGGTCGTTTTGATCTTCTGGGGAGAGTCTTTTGTAAATTTGCCAAAGGTTCGTGTTCCTGCATTTTTCTGAAAGATCCAATAATTCCTCGTCATAACGCGCCTCAAATTGGGTTAACGTCAGCGTCTTTTTTCCGGTTAGTTGTTCCGTAGCTCCGTACTTCCAATAGATGAATGGGTACATTTTCTCTGGGGCGTCATCTTCTGTGAATTCATCCCGTTTGGAGGAGGTCACTAAATGAATTAAATCGGTGCTATGCAGTTCAATCTGTCGATACTGAACGGATTGAAAACCACTTGCCGGTAAAAGGGCCATTCTAAAACGCAAGAACTCTTTTTGGTCCATCCCCTCTACCATTATGCTAAAGCTTCGAATCAACGCATCGAAATAACGGTTTACACGATTCAATCTCATTAAAAAAGACGACTTGGTGGGTTCCGTTTCTTTTCCTAAACACACCAATTCCTGGATGGCCAACTTAAAATACAGTTCCGTAATTTGATGATACCCGATAAAAACCACCTCATCGGGAAAGCTGGTTTTCGGTTTTTGAAGGCTTAACAAGGTGTCAAGCTGAATATAGTCCCAATAAGTGGTTACCTCAGAATACAATAATCCGTCGAGGTAAGAGATTAAATCCTGTCCTATTGCCTCGTATTTCGCATTTAATAACCGAAGGCGGTCTTCCAATTCTTTTGTTATTTCCATTTCCTGAATGATTGAGGTTTAAGATAATTGAATTTGTTGGGACTTAATTATAGAACCATAAATTTCCGAGGCGTGTTGGTTAAAATAATCTTCCCTTTCGGTAGTATAAAATTCGACGGGTTGTTCATTGCCTAGGCGAGATGCCATTTCGGGGTGACGTGTTAAATAATCTTTCAACTTTAATGCCACCAATGGTCCTTGCTCAATGATGCTCGCTCTTTGTTCTACTGCCTCTTGAATGATTGATTTAATAATGGGGTAGTGGGTACATGCCAATAAAATCGTATCAATGTTCTTATTTTGCTTGAAAAGCAGGTCAATGTCGGATGCAATGATCATTTTTCCCGCCACCGTATCGTATTGGCGTTCTTCAATTAACGGAACCCATAGAGGACATGCGTGCTGAAACACTTGTAAATTGGGGCTTATTTTGGCCAATTCCAGTAGGTAAGATTCGGATTTAACAGTACCTTCGGTTCCTAGAATACCAACAAACCCTGAGCGGGTAAACGAAGCGATTTCCTCGGTGCTTGGACGAATTACACCCAGTACCCGTTTTGAAGGGGCAATCCTTGGTAGGTCCTTTTGTTGGATGGTTCGTAGTGCTTTTGCAGAAGCGGTGTTACAGGCTAATACAACGATTTCGCAGCCTTTATCGAATAAAAAATTAACCCCCTCAAGCGTATACTCGTAGATTAAATCAAACGATTTATTCCCATAGGGTGCTCGAGCATTATCACCGAAATAGATAAAAGGGTAATTCGGCAGCAGATCTACTATTGAACGAAGAACCGTAAGGCCACCGAAACCTGAATCAAATACCCCTATTTTACCTTCTTTCAACACATCGAAAATAAAAAAGGGCCGAGGCCCTCGCTGTTAATTATGGTTTTTTCAACGCTTCCGCGTCGAGTCTCAACAATTCCGCCTTAACTTCCATGGTAATATCAATCCCGGCCTTGGAATAGAGCAGTTTGGAGGTATCCAATACGTAATTAACTTTCTTGCGATCTGCTACAATTTCAACCGCTTTTTGCAATCGATCAAGGATGGGTTGGTTGTATTCGTTTGCTAAAGTTTGTAACTGCTGCTGCAACAAAGATTGCGTTTGCTGATAACGCTGTTCCATTCCCATGATTTTTTCTTGTTCAATTTTAAACATGGTTGGAGTAAGGTTGTCCTTCATTCCGTCTAATTTTACATAGGCGTCATTGATTTGCTTTTCCAATATCCCTAACTCGGCGACGCCGTCGTCTTGAAATTTCTTTAAGTCTGTTTCTGCTTTGATATACGAGGGAAGGGAATCCAATAATCGCTGTGAATTGACGTGGGCCAATTTCATTTGAGCGGAGGCTGTAAAACCAGTTAATGTTAAAACCAGGAGGATGAAAAGTCGTTTCATGTTGTTCATTTATTATTCTTTAGTTATACCCATTTCTTCTAGAACACTGTTGCTGATATCGGCGTCTTTATCGCCGTAAATCAAGGTGCTTTGGTTCGCCTTATCAAAAACAAAAGTATATCCCTCGGCTTTCGCAACCTTTTTCATAGCGGTGTAAATCCGATCTTGAATGGGTTTGATGAGTTCTTGCCTTTTGAGAAAATAATCTCCGTTTAACCCGAAACGCTGTGTTTGCAAATCCACCGTTTCCTTTTCCAATTTATCAATTTCAGACTTTCTTTTGGTTTTCTCCTCTGCAGGTAATAATATTTCCTCTTTGTTAAAGTTCTCTTTTTGCGTTTTCAACACATTCAATCGATCTTCTATTTCTTTGGTCCACGTTTCAGCGAGCTTATCCAATTTCTCTTTCGATTCTGTGTATTCCGGGATGCTGGATAAGATATAATCGGAATCAATGAAGGCAAAAGACTGACCTAAACCCCATTGAAAAATACCAAGAAAAAGAAAAAGGCTAAATACTTTAATCATAAAATTGATGAAAGCGAATTTACAACAATATTCTTAATTACTACAACTCACCAAGGTTCATGCCAATCGTGAAACTTAATTTTGGATAAAACCCTTTCTTTTGAATCGACGCATCGGAAGGGCCATTATACCCCGAAGCCCACGAATCCAATCGATCGAAACCAAGGCCATAATCCAATCCCAACATTCCGAACATCGGCAAAAACACTCGAATTCCAACTCCTGCAGCTCGCTTAACGTTGAATGGATTAAAATTCTTGAACGTTGGATACGTATTTCCCGCCTCTAAAAAACTGGTTACAAAAAACGTGGCCTGTGGATTTAATGAGATGGGGTACCTAAGTTCCAAGGTATATTTAGCGATTATTGGATCTGACGCACCGGAAGAAACCGCCTGATCTTCGTAACCCCGAAGCGCTATGATTTCTCGGCCTCCTAACTGATTGACCCCTGTTAAACCGCTACCGCCCATGGTAAACCGATCGAAGGGCGTAATTCCTCGAGCAGCATTGAACGCTCCAATATATCCAAATCCAAAACGAGACATTAGTACCAGTTTTCTATTTGGACTTAAAGGGGTGTACCACTCTCCTGTGAACTTAAATTTAAAATACTCAAGAAAATAATACCGCTCGGCAATGCTTGCTTGTGAATAGTCGACGTCCTTTTGAAAATAGGAATACGGTAAGGTCGATTTTGCGGTAAACGTAAAATTCGAACCGCTTTGGGGGTAAATGGGCGCGCTAACAGAAGACCTTTGTAGGACATATTTTAAAGCGATATCGTTCGAATATCCCTTCGGAAAAAGGGGGAAACGGAAGTCGTTAACCACATCATAATACTGGTAACTCAATTCATAATAGGCGGTGAAATAATCATCTGGCCACTTCTTTCTTCGCTGCAATCCAACCCCGACGCCGGAAATTGAAATCCCGTTGTAGGCCGGATTCGTTCGGAACAGGCCGTTGGAGGATAAAGAGGTATTATTAATCCAAAAAGAAAGCGCATTGGGTTTTTTACCACCTAACCAAGGTTCGGTAAAAGAAAAGGTATACCCCTGATAAAAGCGCCCATTCGACTGGGCTCGAATGGAAAGCCGTTGTCCATCGCCCCCTGGAAGGGGTGTCCAAGCAGATCTTTTGAAAATGTTTCGGGTTGAAAAATTGTTGAACGTTAATCCCAAAGTTCCTATCACCCTTCCGGCTCCCCCCGGCCCAGCTCCACCATATCCCCCCGAGAGTTCAATTTGGTCCGAAGACTTTTCCTCTACAATATACTCAATGTCTACCGTGCCCTTTTCAGGATTCGGCATTGGATTGACCTTCATCGTCTGGTCATTAAAGAACCCTAGTTGGGAAAGTTCTCTTTGGGTACGCATGATGTCCTCCTTATTGAACAAATCTCCCGGCTTGGTCCTGATTTCACGAAAAACAACTTGGTCGTTGGTTTTGGTATTGCCTTTTAAAACGATTTCACCATAGCGCGCTTCTTTTCCCTCATAAATTCGAAACTGATAATTGATGTAATTACCAGAAACACCCGTTTCAACTGGAAATATTTGAAAGAACAAATGCCCTTTATTCATATACAATGAAGCAATATCTCGTCCGTCCTCTCCCCCGTTTAAACGCTTATCCAATAACGTTTTATTGTAGATATCCCCTTTTTTAATTCCCAGAATTGAATCGAGAAAGGTTGAGCGGTATTTACTGTTGCCAAACCATTCAAAGTCGCCAAAATAGTATTTATTTCCCTCGTCTATGGATAATTGGATTACTAAATTCTTCGGGTCTTTAAAGTAAACCGTATCCTGAACAATGCGGGCATCCCTTAAACCAACCTTATAAAATTTTTCCAACATCGCTTTTTTGTCCTTTTCATAGGTGGAAAGGGTATATTTTGACCGTTTGAATAAACGAAGTATGGATTTTCGTTTGGTATCCTTCATTGCCAAATACAGCTTCCATTTTGGCACACTGCTAACCCCTTCGATGTTGATGGTTTTAATGCCCACCTTAACCCCTCGGTCAATATCAATCAAAAACACTTCAGAGTTATTCATGATAGTATCCTTTTCTCTTTGAATTTGGACCTTGATGGAGTAATATCCTTTTTCCCGAAAATATCCTCTGATTTTTGCGTCGGTTTGATAAATCATGTTCTCCGTTATCGTTTTACCCGCAAACAAGTCGATTTCCTCTTTCAATTTATCCGCTTCTCTCTTTGGAACTCCCTTGAACTTGAACCTCGATAATTTCGGGCGAGGAGTTAATCGTATGGATAAGTAAACAACCCCCTCAATCTCCTTATCGAGATCAATCCCAATGTCTGAAAACAGCTCTTCTTTCCATAGATTACGTATTGCCTTACTGATTTGATCGCCGGGAATTGTTATCATTTGTCCTTGACGCAATCCAGCTACTGCCTTAATGGCTTGATGGTCAAAATTGTCTGCCCCTACAATGCGTATCGGACCAATTTCATACTGACGTGGGGTAGCGGACAATTCACTGAACGTACTTTGAGCGCGAACGCCAACAAGAAAAAAAAGCGGTAAAATAAACAATAGCTTAATTTTCATACCGTTAACTTATTTGTTCCGAAGTTTTCCCAAACCTCCTTTCGCGCGACTGAAAATCAGAAATCGCTTCTATAAAATGTTCTCTCCTAAATTCTGGCCAAAACACCTTAGTGAAATGCATTTCAGCATAAGCAAGTTGCCAAAGCAGAAAGTTACTTACCCGGAATTCACCGCTGGTCCTAATCAATAACTCTGGATCGGGAATGTTCACCGTATCCAAGGCATCCTCAACGTCCTTTTGTTTTATTTCTCCTGGATTCAATGCTCCTGACTTTACTTTAACCGCCAAACGATTACATGCCCGAATTATTTCATCTCTTGAGGAGTAATTGAGCGCTAAAATGAGGGTAATTTCCTTGTTCGCCTCCGTTTTCTCAACGGCTTCTTGCAGGCTGTCTATACAGTCCTTGGGCAACCGGCTAACATCGCCGATTGTTTTTAAACGAACTCCGTTTTCGCACAAGCCCTCTAGTTCACTATGAATCGATGCCACTAACAATTGCATTAACCCTTGAATTTCTGATTCAGGGCGCGCCCAATTCTCTGTGGAAAAGGCGTATAACGTAAGGTACTTAATACCAAGTTCGCGCGCGCACTTTAAGGCCTCCCTTACCGAGTCAACACCGTTTGAATGACCAAACAACCTCTCTTCACCATGAGCCTTTGCCCAACGACCGTTTCCATCCATAATAATGGCTACGTGGCTAGGGATGTTATTAAAGTCTAAGGCTTTGGACATGATGGTTTATTGCACGAAGGTAAGCAAACAAATGCGCTTGCTAAAATCGAAATACAATATTAACAACGGTTAACGGGTTAATCAATAAGAATAACCACAGAATTGTTAAGCATTTCAACTACTCCGCCTTTAATTTCAAGGCTTGTTTCCTTTTTACCCTCTTTCAGAACATAAGAGATGGTCCCACTCGCAAGAGCGGAAATAATGGGCGCGTGATGATTCAACAGCTGAAAGCGACCCGTTATCCCAGGAAGGGAAACCGTTTCCACTTCACCTGAAAAAACCTCCTCTTCCGGTGACAATATATCGAGTTTCATTTATGCTTCTGTTAACATTTTTTCTCCCGCAACCACCACTTCTTGAATACCTCCTTTAAGGTTAAATGCCGCCTCTGGGTATTGATCGTATTTGCCGTCCAATATATCATTGAATGCCGAAATGGTCTCATTGATGTCCACGAAAACCCCAGGAATTCCTGTAAATTGTTCGGCAACATGGAACGGCTGCGAAAGGAAACGCTGAACTCGACGAGCCCTGTGAACCACCAATTTGTCGTCTTCTGATAATTCATCCATCCCCAAAATGGCAATAATGTCTTGCAATTCTTTGTAACGTTGCAAGGTGATTTTCACCCTTTGTGCACAGTTGTAATGTGCCTCCCCTACAATCTCCGGTGTTAGAATTCGAGAGGTTGAATCCAAGGGGTCAACCGCCGGATAAATACCAAGTTCTGCAATTTTTCTGGAAAGAACCGTTGTTGCATCCAAGTGGGCAAAGGTATTTGCAGGAGCAGGGTCCGTGAGGTCATCCGCTGGTACATAAACCGCTTGCACGGAAGTAATGGAGCCGTTTTTGGTGGAAGTAATTCGCTCTTGCATTGCCCCCATCTCTGTTGCAAGCGTTGGCTGATAACCTACCGCAGAAGGCATCCTACCAAGCAACGCCGACACTTCTGAACCTGCCTGAGTAAACCGGAAAATGTTATCCACGAAAAACAAAATATCTTTTCCTTGTCCATCGCCCTCACCGTCCCGGTAATACTCCGCAATGGTCAATCCTGAAAGGGCAACTCTTGCACGGGCACCAGGAGGCTCATTCATCTGTCCAAACACAAAGGTGGCTTTTGAATCCTTCATTTCTTCAAGGTTCACCTTACTTAAGTCCCAACCTCCAGCTTCCATCGAATGCATGAATTCTTCTCCGTATTTGATAATGCCTGCTTCAAGCATTTCGCGCAACAAGTCATTCCCCTCGCGCGTTCTTTCTCCAACCCCAGCAAACACCGATAATCCTCCGTGTCCTTTGGCTATGTTGTTGATTAATTCCTGAATGAGGACGGTTTTACCTACACCTGCACCTCCGAAAAGGCCAATCTTTCCTCCTTTCGCGTAGGGCTCAATCAAGTCAATTACCTTGATTCCCGTAAACAATATTTCTGCCGCAGTGGATAAATCCTCGAATTTAGGGGCTTCTCGGTGAATTGGAAGTCCGTTTGATGCATCAATCGTGTTAATGCCATCGATGGCCTCACCTGACACATTGAACAAACGTCCGCGAATTTGTTCTCCAATCGGCATTTTGATTGCCGCCCCTGTTGAAGTAACCTCTAAACCTCGGGTAAATCCGTCCGTTGAATCCATGGATATTGCTCGAATAGTGTTTTCACCAACGTGCGCTTGGACCTCTAAAACAACTCGAGTTCCATCCGACTTTCTTACCTCTAAAGCGTCGTAAATCTTAGGTAGAGGAACACCGTTGTCAAATGCCACATCCACCACAGGGCCGATTACTTGCGAAATTCTACCGTTTGCCATATTATACTCTTAAAAATTTTGTGCAAAGATATTAAAATTATTCCTCCAAACTCAAACTTCTACTTTCTTTTCGCGAGGGTTTGATGAGATAGGTTGAGGTTATGAATGCAACCATGGCACCCAAGAATAATAGGACAAGCATGACCTCAGCGGTTTGATACCAAGAAAAATTCGAAGGGAAAAAATCGGCAGAACCGGGAAGCCTGATTATTCCAAAGCGCTCATGAATTCCCACCAAAACCGCTCCTAACAAAAGCCCCAAAAACACCCCGAACAACACAATGTAAGCGCCAAGAAAAAAGTACAAATTCCGTAAATTAATATGGCTCAAACCCAAACTGTATAAGGTAATGGAACTGGATTTCTTTTCTAAATACGTCATGGTTATGGTCGCTGCCAGATTAAACAACGACAAGATGAAAACGAACAGAAGTATGATGAGCACAATTAGTTTTTCCGATCGACTTGTCTTAAAAATCAATTCGTTTTTTTCCAAATTCGTCAATACTGCTACTTGACCAGGGAATTTACGGATCAGTGCTTGTTTTACTTCATTTTTATTTTGAGGAGTCGTTGAAAATAATACACCAGACACTTGTTGGTGATTCATGGGTTTTACCCAATCCAGCGGAACCAATAGCACGTTGTCGTTGACCTCTTTATTAAAATCAATCGCACCGTTTAGCGAGATAACGCGCTGATGAAATGGGGCTGTTCCAAACCGCACCTTTTTGTTTTGTTTGGGAAAATAAAGCACTACCGGCTGCTCCTCTTGATTCATGGATCGCAGCATGAGCCTGTTGGCCAAACCCACACCTATGAATGCATTGTTTTGAGGTTTCAATGACCCGTTAATTAGATGTTTATCGGAACGGATTTCGCTCATGTGCACAAAAGAGGACTCAATTGCCCACAATTCAGCATTACTCCATTTTTTTTTATTGCGCAAAATTACCCTGTCTTGAACGAACAGACTTGAGTTTAATACTCCATTGAGTCCCACTCCATACGTTTGATATTCCTTGGCTTTTTCAAGATCCATTTTTCTTCCGCTTTGGGAGCGAACCACGACCTCTTGATCGAACGAAGAATACAGCTCCTCAATCATCCCTTCAATGCCATTAAACGCCGATAAAAGAATCACCATCGCCGCCGAGGAAATTACCATTCCCACAACAGCAATCCATGAAATAACATTAACTGCCGTCATTTTTTGACGGGAAATTAACAGCCGAAATGCAATATAAAAAAGCGTTTTTAAATTCACTTTTTTAACAAACTGTTGATGTTCTCAGCATAATCGAGCGAGTCATCAATATAAAACCTTAATTCGGGGATTTTTCGCATGTTCTTCAACCGTATTCCAATTTCCTTGCGGATGGGCCCCGCATGGTTGTTGATGGATTCCAATACTTTGGACGGCTCTGCGCTGCCAAAGACACTTAAGTAACATCGCGCAAGCGAAAGATCGGAGGTAATTCTCACTACGGTTATTGAAACCATAGCCCCCATCGTAATATCCGCTGATTTGGTTAATAAAACCATCGAAAGTTCTTGGCGAATAGCCGCTTCAATTTTTTGTTGTCTAACCGAACTCATGAGGTCAAAGGTACGAATCTTAATACCTTGTTCCGCTTAAGAAATACAAAATGTATCTTTGTACAAGAATTGAAAGATCTACGGGAAATTTACAGGCTCACCTTTGAATACCGCACAACGGCCTTAAAAGTCATTGCTTATAATTTGTGGTTTGTGGTTTTCAATTTATTGTCCTTGGTGCTATTTATCCCCGTTTTACAGCTGATTTTCAATTCCTCCTCCTCCTCCAACTACGAAATGCCTTCTGCTCCCGAACATCTTTTTGACGTGGGAAAATATTGCAAGGATTCCTACAATTATTTCATGAGTAGCCTAGTTAAAGAGGACCCTAAGACGGCACTAATGATGGTCTGTTTAACTGTTTTTATTGCGTTTTTTCTTAAAAATCTTTTCCGCTACGGAGCTGTTTGGCATCAATCTAACCTTAGAATGGTTGTAGTAAGAGATCTGCGCAACAAAATGTTTGAAAAGATTCTCATCCTGCCATTATCGTTTCATTCCAGCGAGCGAAGAGGGGATTTAATGGCTCGAATGAACAGCGATGTTGGTGAAATTGAAATTGCGGTGGTAAGTCTTTTGGAATTGGTGTTCCGAGAACCCATTGCTATTCTTATCAACTTGATTACCTTGGTTATCTTGAGCCCTGAGCTCACCCTTTTTTCTTTATTTCTGCTTCCAATATCCGCCTTCGTGATTTCTCGCATCAACAAGAGTTTAAAGCGGACGGCAAAACAAGGTCAAGAACAAACAGGATTGCTGTTTTCTTCTATGGACGAAGCATTGCACGGCATTCGAATTATCAAAGCCTTTCGAGCCATCTCGTTCATCAACCATCGTTTTCAGTCGGTCAATTTAACCCATCAAAACCTGATTACGAAAACCTTTCGAAAGAAAGATTTGGCGCCCTTGATCAACGAAACCTTGGGCTCTTTAATCATGGTGTTGTTGGTTTGGTTTGGTGGGATTTTGATCCTGAACAAAACGGCTTCTGGATTGAGTGGGGAAATGTTTTTGACGTTTATCATCGTTTTCTCACAATTGCTTCGCCCCATTCAATCGGTATCAAACGCTCTAGCCAATATGGCAAAAGCAAAAGTCTCCTTGGACAGAATCCAAGAGGTGCTAAATCAAGATGAACGAATTGTTGATGCCCCAAATGCTCGTGCGATTTCGACCCTTAACCAAACGCTTTCGTTTGAAGGGGTTTCGTTCAGTTACCAAAACGAACCGGTTCTTAGGAACATCGATTTTACCGTTCATAAAGGACAAACCATTGCGGTTGTTGGGGAGTCAGGGAGCGGTAAATCTACGTTGTTGGATTTAATCCCTCGCTTTTATGACCCGAAAGAAGGTGCAATCACGATTGATGGTCAAAACATCAAAGAGTTAACGATTGACAGTGTTCGGGCGATGATTGGCATTGTGGCCCAAGATTCCCTCTTATTCAACGGCTCGATTCTCGACAACATTGCTTTTGGAGATCCAAATCCGGATAGAATGCGTGCGGAAAACGCAGCTAAAAATGCCAACGCTTTCGAGTTTATCCTTCAGCTAGAAGGTGGCTTTGATTACAACATTGGCGACAGAGGAAACAAATTGTCAGGAGGGCAAAAACAACGAATAAGTATTGCTAGGGCCATATATAAGGACCCTCAGATTCTGCTTTTGGACGAGGCGACATCGGCGCTAGACACCGAATCTGAAAGGTTGGTTCAGATGGCGCTTGAGCGACTCATGGAGGGAAAAACAAGTTTGATCGTTGCACATCGCCTAAGCACAGTAATGAATGCGGATCGGATTCTTGTGCTCTATAAGGGATGCATCGTGGAAGAAGGAACGCATCATGAACTCATGAAGCATCAAGGGCATTATTACCGGCTTTGCGCTTTGCAAGGGCTTTCTTAAGTCGTATATTTGTGAAAAAGGTTAACTTTTAACAACGAATTGCGTTTTTAATCGTTTACTACTTGACATGAGACGACGCGTTGCATTTTACTGGTTTATCGTTATGGTATTCTGCCATAAAATCCATGCGCAACTCATTACCAACACCGGACAAAGCCCCCAAAATTTAGTGCAAAACGTCTTAATTGGTCCCGGCGTTACGGTAAGTAACATCTTGTACAATGGTAGCCCAACGGCCATCGGTTCATTTACTGCGGCAGGTACCAACCTTGGAATAAACCAGGGAATTGTCATGACAACGGGTACCGTACTACCAAACGGCTCTGGGCCCCAAGGACCGAATAATTCGCCATCAGCTGGTACCGACAACAACATGCCTGGGTCTGGTATTTTATCGGGTATTATTGGAGGAACCCCCACGTTTAACGCCGCCATTCTTGAATTTGACTTTGTTCCCTATGCAGACACTGTTAAATTCAAATACGTCTTTGGTTCTGAGGAATATCCGGAATTTGCCCCGCCGAACAATTCTACCTACAACGACGTTTTCGGTTTTTTTATATCTGGGCCAGGAATTGTTGGACTCCAAAACATTGCACAACTACCAAACGGAGGAGGAGTTGTCTCCATTAACAACGTTAATGCCATTACCAATCAAGCGTTTTACAACACGAATGGCGATGGAAATTCTCCTCCTTACAATGCTTCCCCAAATTTCATTCAATACGACGGTTTTACCGATGTTCTTGAGGCGGTATCTCAAGTTCAATGCGGAGAAACCTATCACTTAATTCTTGCAATCGCTGACGTGGGGGATGGAGCCTGGGATTCTGGTATTTTTTTAGAGGCGAACAGTTTGAGTACCGCTACCCCTGTCGTTGTTACCCACACCTTGTCACAGCAGGTTTTTCAAAATCCCGACTGGATGGCCGAAGGATGTGTCACAGCAACAGTGAATGTAACACGGCAAAACAACTTAAACAGCGCTCTAACCATCCCCTTGGTTATAACGGGTTCAGCAACGTCAGGATTGGACTACAGCGGCGTGCCGAATGCTGTTACCTTTGCTCCTGGGCAATCCGTGTACACCTTTCAAATCAACGCCTTATCGGATGCTTTTGCCGAAGGACTGGAAACCATAATTATCGACTTTAACGTTTCTGACCCTTGTGGTAACATTACCCCAATACCTTTGAATCTTTTCATTCAAGATGTTCCTCCTCTTTCGGTTATTCTTAACGACACCACCCTGCTTTGCCCCAACTTACCACTAACCATCAATGCTCAGGTCAGCGGAGGAATTACCCCTTACACCTACCTTTGGAGCACTGGAGCAACCACCTCGTCCATTTCATTTACCGCTCAAAACACAGAACAGCTTTTCGTAGAAGTCTCCGATAACTGTTCAGGACAAACAGTGAGCGACTCCTGTTGGGTAAGCGTTCCCGTCTTCCCCCCTTTAACAATGCAGGTTTCAAACGATGTTACCGAAATCTGTCCGTTCATTCCACATACGTTTTCTGCCCAAGCTTATGGAGGCAACGGAAACTATTCGTTTCAATGGAGAAGCAATGGAGTTTTGCTTTCCTCGGCCGATTCTTTAACCGTAAGTCCTAGCACCACGAGCCAATATGTTGTAACACTAACCGATGGTTGTGGAAACACCTTGAGTGATACCGTCAATTATTTTATCACCAGTTTGCCCTTAACCCTTCAAATGACCCCGACTCAATACATTTGCCAAGGCGATAGTGCATTCATAAGTGTATCAGCAAGCGGTGGATATGGGAATTACTATTATTTCTGGCCGTTTAATGGAGCAACAACGCCGGGTGTATGGGTTTATCCCAGCAGCACGAATAGCTATCAAGTGTTGGTTTCAGATGAATGCCAAACCTTCGAGGTAAGTGGGTTTACTCAAGTACAGATTGTTAAACCCACTGCGGATTTTACCATACTCACCAATAACCCAACCGAGAACTTACCCGTTTCATTTTACAACACCACGTTGAACGGATACGGTTACACCTGGTTTTTTGGCGACGGTGGGAGCTCCTATGAAATTCATCCTACCCATACCTTTAGTCCTTATGGCGAATATTACATTACGCTAATTGCAATGGACATGAACGGATGCATCGACAGCATCACCAAACCCATTTACATCCAAGAGGAATTTTATATATATATCCCCAACACCTTTATTCCAGACGGTAATCGATTTAACGAATTTTTCTCAGGCAGTTTTATCGGGGTTGAATGGATAAACATTGAAGTTTTTAACCGTTGGGGGGAGCGCTTGTTTTTTTCGGACCAGTTAGATTTTGCCTGGGACGGCACCTACAAAGGTTTGTTGGTTCCTGATGGCACCTACACGTGGAAACTCATTTACCGAAAAAACCGATCTCAAGAACAACAAATGACCGGTCACATCAACGTGATTAAATAAAGTACAGATTGCCACAATACCAAGAGTTATTGTAACTTCGCAACTCCATGAAAAACATTCGCAATTTTTGCATTATTGCCCACATTGACCACGGTAAGAGCACTTTGGCAGACCGCTTACTCCAAGCAACGAATACCATTTCCGAAAGGGAAATGCAGGATCAAGCATTGGACGACATGGATTTAGAACGCGAGCGGGGAATTACCATTAAAAGTCACGCGATTCAAATGAACTATCATTTTCGCGGTGAAGATTATGTCCTGAACCTCATTGATACCCCAGGACACGTTGATTTTTCCTACGAGGTTTCTCGATCGATTGCCGCCTGCGAGGGTGCATTACTTATTGTAGACGCTTCTCAAGGAATTGAAGCTCAAACTATTTCAAACCTCTACTTGGCCCTCGAGCACGATTTGGAAATCATTCCCATCCTCAATAAAATGGATTTGCCGAGTGCAATGCCAGAGGAGGTCGCCGATCAAATCATTGATTTAATCGGATGTAAACCGGAGGAAATCATTCCTGCTTCCGGAAAAACCGGGCTCGGAGTGGATCAAATTTTGGAAGCCGTTATTTCCCGAATCCCCTCCCCTAAAGGAGATGAAGAAGCGCCCCTCCAAGCCATGATTTTTGATTCTGTATTTAATTCGTTTCGCGGGATTATTGCCTATTATCGGGTACGAAACGGCGTTATAAAAAAGGGGCAAAAAGTCCGTTTTTTCAACACCGGAAAAGACTACAATGCCGACGAGGTGGGTATCCTTAAGATGGACTTGGTTCCCAAAAAAGAAGTGAAGGCTGGAGATGTTGGGTACATTATTTCCGGTATAAAAGCGGCGAATGAAGTAAAAGTTGGCGACACGATTACTTCTACCGAAAGGCCTTGCGATGTTGCTATCAAAGGTTTTGAAGACGTTAAACCCATGGTTTTCGCCGGAATATATCCCGTAGACACCGAAGATTACGAAGAACTCCGTTTTTCCATGGAGAAATTAAAGCTCAACGATTCCTCGCTCGTATTCGAACCGGAGTCTTCTGCAGCCCTTGGCTTCGGTTTCCGTTGCGGCTTCTTGGGAATGCTGCACATGGAGATAATTCAAGAACGTCTTGAGCGCGAATTCAACATGACCGTGATTACAACCGTTCCCAACGTGTCTTACCATACGTTTATGAAACGTGATGTTGACACCTCCCTCATTGTTAACAACCCCTCAGAACTGCCGGACCCTTCAGGAATCGACCGAATTGAAGAGCCTTACATCAAAGCACAGGTCATTACTAAGTCGGAATTTGTTGGCTCAATTATGACCCTTTGTATTGAGAAAAGAGGAGAGCTTAAAAACCAAGTATATCTTACGCAAGACCGTGTAGAAATCACGTTTGAAATGCCTCTAGCGGAAATCGTTTTTGATTTTTACGACCGGTTGAAGACGGTTTCGAAAGGGTATGCATCGTTCGATTACCACCCCATTGGATATAAAGAATCGGATTTGGTGAAAATGGATTTATTGCTCAATGGAGAACAAGTTGATGCGCTTTCAGCGCTTGTTCACAGAAGCAATGCCTTTGATTTAGGAAAAAAAATCTGCCTGAAATTGCGCGAGTTAATCCCAAGACAGCAATTTGAAATTCCCATTCAAGCAGCCATTGGAGCAAAAGTTATTGCACGTGAAACCATCAAGGCCCTGCGTAAAGACGTTACCGCTAAATGTTACGGCGGCGATATTACGCGAAAAAGAAAGCTTTTAGAGAAACAAAAGGCAGGGAAGAAACGTATGCGCCAAGTGGGTCGCGTGGAGGTTCC
>JACCDP010743014.1_pt1 | contig 20628 bp, 34 predicted proteins | sample 7445841 | NCBI WGS metagenome assembly JACCDP01 (sample SAMN15323441, study PRJNA562643) | freshwater metagenome | isolation source: river surface water | place: USA:Blue River Watershed | collected 2017-08-17
TAAGTTTAATCACTAATAACATTATAAAAAAACCCTCTGAGAAATTAGAGGGTTTTTTGTTTTATACAGATTTGTATGTTTTAATATCATTTTTAACAACTTCTTCTAAAGTCAATTTCTTCGGAGTGAAGTTGTATTTGCGATAAAGTCTAATTAATTTATGTAGTCTGCGATTCACAAGTCTAACGGTTCCATCTACATCAGTAATGGTATAAATCTTATTAGACTGGGGATCTACTCTCCAGGTCTTATGAGTGATAGGAATAAACACCATTTCATTCTTTTCAAGATAGAACTTAAAAGCTCTTTTCATTTTAAGTGCTTCTCTATTAGAAGTAAACTCAGATTTATCTACGCCAAAATCAATAAGTGGAAAATATACTCTATAGTAAGTACTACCACAAGTTAAGTCAATGTGTTTATGTTCAGTGATTAACTGATGGTCAAGAGAAAATAGTTTACAGCTTTCTTCATAGAACTCACGGGTGCAAGTTTTTTGAATAGGTTCTCCGATATCTACTTTACCTCCAGCATCTGAAAGAACTCCACGATTAGAACTAAACACAATAAAACAAGGGGTGTCAATGCCATCTTTCTTGATATTGATAATTGGAAGAACACCACCACCTGAAAATTTACCTACCCCATTCATAGTTGTAAATATACTAATAAATATTTAATATATAAAGTATGTATATAAAAAATTTCAACCAGTTTAAAAGAATTTTTGAAAATTCTAATATTAACCCTACCAGGTTTAGAAAAGCTAATCCACAGGATATAGTTAAGTTTGTAGACCAACTACTATACAATACTGGAAATATTGATATCACTGAAAAAATAGCAGGTCAACACTTAACTGTTAATATCAAATCTGGATTTGTAACTGTTAATACTAAAGACCAGTTACTAGGTGACCAGGCCGGTAGAGACGCAAGACATTCAAGATGGGGAGCAGATATTACAAGACCTCTTATAGATATTCTTCAAACAACAAAGATACCAGACCAAACTTGGGGATTTGAAATACTTAACCCAAGGACTAATCATGATTACATACAGTATAAAAATGTAGATAAGATTTATATTGAGTATACCGGAAACTTGACTGAAGAAGTAGCAGAAGAATTAAGAAAGAAATTATATCCTGGTATTAAATTACTAACTAAAAAAGATATTAAAGTTAATATCAATAAGAATGAAGCTTTTGAAAACTTCAAAAAGGTGTGGGAAGGTGGTCTAAGAAATGAATTCACTTCTATGACTATTGGAGATGATTATAAGATTGGTAAATTAAAAGATATGATTGGTGACTTACTGGATGAAATTTTAGTATCTGTTGTAGATAAAGTATCGCCAATAGAAGGTATAGTAATTGGAACTGATACTCCTATTAAACTACAAACAAATAAGTTCTTAAAGATTCAAAGAGTTCAAATGCCACTTTATTCTATATTTAAGATAAGTAGAAGTGAGATTGATACAGTAATGAATAATCCACTCTTACCATTTGGTGAAATACAAAAGAAGTTTGGAGTTAAATTAGATTCTATCTATAGACAAAACTTGAGGTGGAGTCTTTATGAAACAGTTAAATATTACTTAGAGCAAAATAGAAATCTTGAAGGTATGGATACTTCTAAGTATAGAAGATGGTTAACTACTGAAGAATCAAATGAATTCTTAAAAAAGTTAACTAAAGATAATGTAAAAGAAGTTTACTTACAACTATACAATAAAATTAAAGCATAACTAATGAAATGGATAAAAACATTTGAACAAGTATCAAAAGAGTTAAGTGGTGGAAAATTAGATAAAGTAACCAGTGACTATTGCAGTGGTATTATCACTGAATCTGAATTTATTAACTACTTAGATGAGGTGATAAATGAAGGTCTTGGTGATTGGTTAAAAGTAGTTAAGCAAAAGATTGTAGATATGTTCTATACTTTTGTAATTAAGTCTTATCAAATAGGTTTAGCAATCTATGATAAAGTATCTCAATTTATTAAATGGCTTACCGAAAAGATTAGTTCTTGGAAAGAAAAACATCCAACAGCTTGGAAAGTTATTATCATAACTATTATAATTATTGTGATATTTATAGTTACTGCTTCTTCTGCCAAGGCAGCTACAACAGGTACTCCAATACCAACAGTTAAGATTGATATGGCAATTGGTTGGTTAGATAATCTAAAATCAGGCGGTGAGGGCGGTGACCTTATGATCCTAAATAAGGCAATAGCACATTTAGTAGATATAAGAGATGGTCATGTAGATATACCAAATTTAGGAAGTGAAGCAGTTAATATGGCAAATGCCGCACTTAGAACAGTTGACCAAATAACATCATCTTCTGGAGAAAAAGACCCACAGTTCTATCAGTTTTGTATGGGATTAATTGAAAGAGGAAGAGATTATGTAGAAGCTATTTACACACAAGGTGGTGGTATAGAGAAAATTAAATTAGTTACAAATTAAATATATACCCCTATGAAACACTTAAGAGTTTTTGAAGAATTTCAACCAGTACCTGATAATATATTTCACCTTTTTACTTATGTTCACGGTGGATGTGGTAAAGGTATGATTTGGAATCCTAAAATGAAATCTTGTCAAAGTAAATTAGATTTCATTAATGATAGAATAGAAGATGGTGAGTTTGTAACTACAAAGCCAATGGATAAATACTTAATGAGTGAGATAGTTGATATCTTATGGAGATGTAGTAGAATATTCAAAGATGCTTATGTTAAGTCACTTCATTCAAGATATAAAGCCGATGCTACAAAGGTTACCGAGTTATTAGACCTTATAGCAAGAGAGGTTAAGTATGGTCAGTTAGATAGGGCAAAGCCAGCAATTGAACAGTGGTTGGAGTTTGTTACACCTAAGATATCTGATATTAATAAAAAGATATGGATTGAATCATCTGAAGGTAGAAAGTGGGCAACTGATATGGGTAAGTTTGAAGTGTATTTAGAGTTACTTGTTGACTTAGAATCTACTGAAACAATACAGATTAAGTTAGATGAATTATCAAGTAAGATATTCTTCTATGGTGGTAAAACAAAAATTAGAGAATACTCTGAAAAGGATATTAATGCTATTGTTAGTATTCTTAATAGATATCAAACTATTAGAGTTCTTATTCAAGGATGGCACAATACAGCTAAATTAGATCCAGGTAGTGAGTTATTAGATTTAAGAAGAGCTGAATCAGTTAGAGATATGTTAGTATCTAAAGGTATATCTAAAGATAGAATGATAGCAGAAGGTAAGGGTGAATCTAAAATAGTTCCTACTGATATCTATGATAAGAATGAGTTTGGTGACATATACAACAAGAATATGAGAGTTGATATAAAAATAATTAAATAAAATGAAATACTTAAAATTATTTGAAGCTTATATTAAAGATGTGGTTAAATCATTTGATATAGATGGATATAAAGTCAATGTAAGCGATTGTACAGATGTACCTGGTCACAAAGCCATATATACTGTTGAAGAATATTTACCTAATGGTCTTGGATCTTATCCTGTTTGTTTCAGTGATGTTGAACTTGCGAAAGATTACATCAAGGGATTGATTGAAAGAAATGAAGTTAATGATGAAGTTAAAGGTTTCTTAATTAGGAAAATGATGTTAGATTTAGTAGTTGACACTACTCAAGAATCGGAATTTGAAACTCCACCAAAATGGGTTAAGAATCCTAAATCTTGGGCTATGGATAAAATAGTTTCTTTATTAACACCAGAATCTAACATTCACAAGCTTGCAACTACTTTTGTAGATAGTGGTATATTTAGTTTCAAAGACTTAAAGACTTTAGAGTCAAGTATAAGAGCGATTTATCAATCTTCAAAAGATGGAAAAGAAGTAGATGTTAAAGACCACACAAGACGTTTTGGTCTAAGCGCAAAGAAGGGAGTTCATCAATGGAAAGGTGATAAAGATAAAATTGACTTAGCTAAAAAATTTGAAAACCTATTAGGATACTTTCAAGATTAAATAATAAAATCCACTCGAAAGGTGGGTTTTTTCTTTTATAACAATCCCTTCTTATCTAAGAAATAAACAATAACAACCGATGTTACTATACTAGCTGGTAACATCCACCACATATGAATATCCATTAACTCTACACACTCAAAAATAAACTCCTTCATAATTTATATATTTTAATTAATTTCCTTTACTATAATGTTTTTAGCTTCAGATAATCTAACACTCAAAATGAAACTACCATTTATCCAATAAGCCACAGGATCACCGAACGGTGCCACAAATAACTTAGTTATTAGAGTGCCTGGTATACAACACATATCTACCATTCTTGCCTTTGCATCACACTCAGAAATTTCTACAATCTTATAAGTGATACCTTTTGATATCTTGTCAGCAGTTATCATGAATATAGTAATTAATAATTACACATTCATCATTCTTTCAACATCAAATCCGCTTATACGAACCTGTAGTTGATGGTCATGATTAGATTGATAAAGACTACCATTGAAAGGTCCATTCAAAAGAACTTCTAATAAAGGTAGTTCTAATTTAGAAATCCTGGAAGGCATAATAAAGAAAAAGTCTCCATATTGAGAAACCACAACACCAGGTTTAGCATCTCTTATATCATCTGAATATGTAAATTGATATCTACCAACCGTGTTAGGTAAGTTTCTCCAAGATGTTTGAAAAGCATCTATTAAGAATTCTGCTTTTTGTTTCAGTTTATCTTGGTGTGACTCGTTAAATATTTTAATATGTTTCATATTATTATATATTAAGATATAGAATTATTTTATTAGAAATGCACAACGGACAACTCTTTTTAACTTCTTAGCATCTTCTGGATTTCCAATAACAACACCATCTTTAATAGTGAACGCATGTCCTCTAACTAACATAAAGAAAGTACCAGTTGGATTATCTTGAACAAATTTACCAACAGTCATTTCTCTTTTAGTATTTTTACCTTTAACTATAACATCATATCTAAGAGAACCAATCATAGAAGAGTTATTTCTAACACCAGTGGTGTGAATAGACTTTCCACCAAGAGTAAAGTTTCTATCTACAAGTCTAACTAACTTTTGTGCGGTGTTATATGTACCTCTTCGGTTTTGTCTTGAAAAGGTTTCTTTAACAAACTTATGAGCTTGGTCATACTCTATGTCAAATGAAGAAGCAATAGCACGGACAACACAATCTCTGGTTTCTGATTTAGCAAGTGGGGAATCAGCCCATCCTTTGATGGCTAAATTATTGGCGGTGTATTGTAGTGGTTGTTTCATAATACAAAGATACAAAAAATTTTTTAAACTCCAAAACTCTGACAGAGTTTTATATGCCGAGAAGGTCTAACTTTTCTAATCTTGTTTTAACTTTAATTGATATCCAATGTTCATCGCCACAGAATTGAGAGTCAGGATCAGTGACACTTGCTTCTGAACCGTGTAACTGACAATGATATGTCACTCTTGTATAATACTTTTCAGGTGATCTATCTACACCAAAGAAAAGGCAGTTCTTACAACATTTTTCTCTCATATGCCTAGTTCTTCTATTTTATTATTTCTAATATCAGATAAGGTTAAATACTTTACTAATATCTTATTCAAGTCTAAAGATTCCCAAACTTCATAATCTAATCTATCTTGTAAATACACTTGTTCTGGTTCATTAACATGATAAGAATACATATCAAATCTAGTTGAACGGATTCCAGAGTCAGACCATATTAAATCAGTGTCCCACATTTCACCGCCTTCTTTATAAGTAATAATATGAGCTGACCAAGAATATGATAATCTTGATATTGAACCAAATCCACCATAGGCTCTATAAGCATTTAACTTAGATGAATCACAATCATTTAAGATGAAATGACCTTTAGTTACTAAGATAAAGGTATGTAAGACTCTTACTTTTTGCATTTCAGAATAGTAACTATCACTATATTCATCATAATGTTTTACATTGATATGTTCATTTTTCAACTGATGTGATTGTATGATGCGACGAGTTTGGGGTTGAACAGGTTTATCATCAACATCTAAATACTCTACTATATGAATTTTAGTTTGCATTTAATATTTGGTTAATTTTAATATCTCTTAAAAAGACCTTAATCTTTTCTTTATCTACTCTTATTGAATCAGAAGGCACTACAAGGTGATGAGGTTCTGACCAAGTTAACCTACCACCATTTTCTGGATAAGTATACCAGAAGTAATCTGCTTCGGGGTTCTTGATAAGTACATCTAGTATTTCTTCAAGGCAAGTATAAACAACATATTGACGCATATTCTCAAATCTATCTTCTTTAAGATAAGGACCTACTTTACTACAATTACTATTAAGTAACCAATTTGTAAATTCTCCATAGTCAACACTATAAAGACAATCTTTTAATTTATCTAATGTTTCTACCATTTTCCTTCATCTAATAATTGTTGTCTTGTTACCTTTTCCTTGTCGGTTTCTACCCAGTGATTCCAATTCTTTCTTAATTCAAATGCATCATACTCTAAAGCAGAGCCACCATTTCTCTTTACATGAGACATAATAGATTCTGCCCATATAGAAAAATGTTTATATTCATTTTCACCACATCCACAAGCAGTTGACCTACCATTATTAAATTCCCAAGTTAGGGGAATTAGTTGACAATTTGGACAGGCTTTCCATTTATCTACATCTTTAGGTATTTGATAAGCAGATATACACTTATACTTTCCCTGAATGATATCTAATTTAATATCTCTTTGGATTTCAATCATATTAATCTATTTAGTTGCATTTGACGCCATACTGAAACTGTAACAAAGTATTGAGCTGGATATGGTCGGAGTTCATCACTATTATCTCTTATCATATAGAACTTGATATTGTTTGCAGTTAGTTGACCTTCAAGTGTAGTTTTATAGGTTTTACCAATAGTAAGAGGTAAGGTAGTATGACGAGGTTTTCCATTAGAGTCTCTACCAAGTTCTACATTATTTATACAAACTACTGTCATAATATATTTTGTATTTGTTTTTCACGCCATTTATCTAAGGTAACAAAATAACCATAATAGTATTCTGCTTTGATTCCAATATCATTGGTTAGTTTATAGTAAAAACCGGTAGATGAATAAACAGGTTCTGTTTCATCATAGTAAGCATCATAAACTTTACCTTTGGTAAGTGTACCAAGGTAATATTCATCATCGGATATAAATACTACTTTTTCTGTCATAGTTCCCAGATATCTTTTCTCCTTCTTTTAGGAAATTTGAATGATAACCAAAGTATAAACTTTTGAATAAGTCTTTTCATTTTATTTAATGTTGTGTATATTATGATCCGAATGGTCAAAAATTGATTTAATTGACATTAGGGGGCTCAACAAAGCCATTATTAGAACTTTCCGGTTTGAGACTTTATTCTTACCACTTGGCTTAGGAAATCTACCATAGTTTCCCATACTATCATAATCACAGCAATCTATCTTTATCATTTTACAAATATAGTAAAAAAATAGATATAAATAAAAAAACCAATCAAATGATTGGTTTTAATTTGTTAGACATCTCTTCCAAATATCTTTTTTTCAATGTAGTCATCTATCTCACCTTTAGTTCCTCTTTTTAATTCAGAGTGAATCTTTTTAGTAAGTTTCTTAAGTTCAGAGATAGCTTTATTGAATTCTCCATATGAAGGACACTCTTCAATACTTTCTGCCTTCTCTACTTTTTTTTCATTAAATTGTTTTAAGTGTTTCATATTTTATAATTTTTTTTGTTTATTAAACCATTTAGATAGTTGTCTATTTTGAATAATCTTAGACTTTAGATATTTTACTACTTTTTCTTGTATGATTTCTTCAGTTGCTACATCAAAATCAATATTCAAATCTTTTACTTTTTCTATCATTGCGGTCTCTAAGATTTCACAAATATCATCAAGTCTATCTTTAATTATTAAATCCCCCTTTTCTTCATTTGTTAAATGACTAAATGATTCATTATATTTCTTTAGGTGCTTCATATTTAATTATTTTTTTTAGCAGCAACAAATAGTAAATTTGTAATAGGTTCTTTTGTATTTAGTAGATGTTCGATTTGTTCTTTAATATTCGCAACATGGCGGTGACCAGTTCTGTCTACATAAAAATTGGCTCTAATTGAACCATATCCTTCAGATTGTAAATAGTCTTTCATTCTGATGAAATCATCTTTTATCTCATCTGTAATCAGGAGTGGTTCATTTGTCCAAACAACAACTCTTATAATCAATTGAGAAAAGTCGGTATCTTCTGTGACCTCTATATTATAACCCATATCACTTATAGGCAAGAGTATATCTTTAATTGTTTGTGATATATCATCAGTATGTGATTCATTAAATCTTTTTAAATATTTCATAATCAATCATCATGTTTTGCAAAATAAATAAGTACATTTATTTTACCTGCTGTATCTTTTAAGTTTGATAATTCAGACATATCATACATTTCAAAATCATGTCTGTAACCAGATTCAAACTGAACCATTTCTATTTTAGCTAAATGAAAATTGTGATTGGATAAAAACTCTTCTAATCTAAAAAGAGAGTCTTCACATATCTGCTTGTGTTCTGACTTTTGGATAAATTCCACTTCTACTTGAAATTCAAATATAACATCATCAATATATTTATTGATGTGAACTTTTATACCACTATCAATTAATTCAAGAAAGATATCTTTAACATCGGGATATAATTCCTTAAACTCTCTTTGGGAATCAATTTCAAATTTATGTGGAGGATAAGCCTCAAATAGTTGATATGTCTTTAAGTGTTTCATTATAAGTATATATAAAATATTTATGTTAAATAATTAATATATAATAAAAATAAAATTACTAAATGAGACATATTAAGACATTTGAAAGTTTTTCAGTAGATGTAAATGAAGGTCTATTTGATAGATTGTTTGGTAAAGAAAAAGTATCACAAGCAGCTCATGACTCTGTGAGAGGTCAAGGTTTTTCACATAGAGGCAAAGATGAAGCTAACTATATTATGTTTGATGGTCAAAAATTTTATGATGAGGATATTGAATATGCTGATGTTAATGATACTGGTAAAATACCAAGAGTTGAAGGTGGTAAATTAGTTATTGCCAATCCTATCTGGTCTGAATAAACTTAAAATCCATTCAAAAGAATGGATTTTTTTATTTATCACTTTCATCAGTACAAGTGTACATCCAAGAGTAATCATTATACTCAATTGCCATATACATAAATCCATTTTGAAGTGGTCCCATAAAAAAGTTACAAAGTTGACTATTGGTATCTACTACTCTATACATCATACCGTCAGGAGTATCTGCTAACTTATTAATAACATGATAGTATTGAACTGTGTTACTATGAATGATAATTGAGTTTTCTTGAATTTCAATTAAGATATTACAAGGTTTTGGTTGACCAGACCAAACTATTTGATTAGTAGAGAAGTCTCTTTTTCCAAGAGTGAATGAGTGAGCTCTTGCAAAGAATTGTGAATAACAAACTACTGAGAAAAAGAACAGTAGTAGAAAGGTAAAAAGTTTTTTCATGAGTATATGTGTTTAACTTTTTACTAAATTTCTAAATTTTGTTTAGTATTATTTTCTGTTATCTATATGTATGACAACTTGTTCATAGTATTCCAGAAAGTGCTCATTCCATAAATCCCACTTAATGTCTACTCCATCTACAGAATAAACCCAGAAATCTTTGAATCGGTTTAGGTAGACATCTCTAAATCTTCTGAATGACTCTTTTCTTTCAGTTGTTTCTAAGTGCCACTCTCCGACAACTACTCTAACATTATCTACTAAGAAGTCTATGTTTTCTTCATTGAATATATGATACTCACCTCCCTCACAATCAGTCTTCAAGAAATCTATTTTTTCAATACCATAGAGTTCTCTAAATGTTTTGAATTTAGTTGTCTCAACAAAGTCTTTCCAGAAGTAAACATCTTGTAGAGCATTTGTAATACCATCGCCATCTGTAATTGCCTTATTGATAGAACATACAGGTAACCCGATCATATTTTTCACTAAGGTCTTGAATTCAGCTTTAGATGGTTCAAGAGCATACATCTGTAATGGTTTGCACTGAGCAATTGAATATAGAAAAGGACCAATACTTGCACCAACATCAACTACTATATCACCCTCATTTATTGGAAAGTGTTTGTTGTATATTCTATCAACAAAAATTTCTTGTTTTAGTAGTCTTGAAATATCATCTGATGCAGATACACCCCAATCAAAATTATCTATATTCATAAAATAAAAAATTTAATTAATTAAGTTATCTATTTTTTTCTCTCTTTCTATGGCAACTTTGTTTATCATATAACAAACTTGTTTATGACCTTTTTCTGCTTGTTCCCAAGTAGAATATCTTTGCATATATCCATCATGTTGACCACCAAATACTAAAGTTTCAAAAAGAACAGGTTCTTCATCAGATTCCCAAGAGTGGTCAATATGAAGAAATACAGTAGATACGGAAATATCTTCACCAAAACTATCATAAGCAACTCTTTTGTCAGTTTGATAAGACTCTTCTGGTGTACACGGAACAGGTTTCTTATCTACAAGTTTATATGTATTGAATAGTTTAGTCATTATTGAAGTCTATTCATTTTAATTGCGTGCATAAATTCTTCTCTAACTAAGTTATCTTTTTCTAAGAATCTACCACTGAATTTATTTGTAGTCATTAAACTATCTGGATGTGTAATACCACGCATTCCACAACAAAGGTGGTGTGATGATATTGAGACAGCTACGTGTTGGCATTGTAGTTTATCTGTTAAGTAAGAGTGTATTTGTTGAGTTAGACTTTCTTGCATTTGTGGTCTCCTACTAAACCAATCCACTATACGGTTTAATTTACTAAGACCAATTACTTTCTTTTCTGGAAGGTAAGCAATAGCGGCATATCCAAAGAATGGAAGATTATGATGAGCACAAAGTGAATTTACTTTTATACCAGTTTGAATAACTATACCATCATATTGTTCTTCATTAGGAAATGTAGTAATCTGTGGTGGTTCTGATAGTGAACCTTTAACAAGGTCATCAGTCCAAGACTTAGCAACTCTTAGAGGAGTATCTATTGTTTGTGGATCACTTTTATAATCAAATCCTAAAGCTTCAAGAAATCTACCATAGTGGTAAGCTGCTTCTTTAACTCTTAGTTTTTTTTCTTCAAGGCTTACTGGAAGATTTTCATTGGCTTTTACTAACATATTCCTTCTATGGTAAAATTACTTTTAAGTTTACTTTTTAATATATACATTATGCCAACATCAAGAGCTTTTGCATATAACCCATTTGAAACAATACCTCCTGGATGCACACAGTATGGCAATCTTGCTATTCAAGATACTGGTTGGATTCAAGGTGCTGGTGGTCTTCATTGGTACAATGGACCAGATGAAGATCCTGGTTATGTGATAGCTTATCCTTCTTTACCACCAAGAACTGCAGCTTCTCAATCAGAGACAACTGTTGGTAACTCTATTGGATTTAGAAGAACTGAAGTTAAAACTTCACTAGAATTTTGGAACTTAGCCGAAAAAGTGACAAGTCAAGTTTTTTCTGGAGCACAGAATGCTAGAACTTACTTATTAACAAATGGATATTGGACTTCTTATTCTGGTGGACCACCTGACCCGGGCGGAGATGGTATTGTATTAGATGGTCTTACACTTAGATTAGATGCTAGTAACAGTAACTCATATAATGGTAGTGGTAACACCTGGTTTGATATTTCAGGAACTCAAGAAAACATGACACTCTTTAATGGTCCAGGTTGGGTTAGTTCTAATCCAAATTATTTTGAATTTTATGGAAATGAGTATGGCACACAAGCAGGCCCTCAACCAGTTATATCAGCAACACAGTATACAAAATCTATTTGGTTTCAGAGAACAGATTCAAACTATGACGGAAACTTAGTTAGTTCTCAAGCAGGTGGACACTTTATGTATTTTGGACCTGATGCTGAAAATTCTAATATACACTGTGGTCACACAGATTGGCCAGATTACTTGGCATTCCCATCTAATACTCAAATACTTCTCAACACTTGGTATTGCGTTACCTTAACATTTGATACTACAAACGGTATGAAACTTTATATTAATGGAGTTTTAGATGCTACTTACAATTCTATATTAAGTCCAGTTCCTGGAAACTTATCTACAAATATCGCAACTTTTGGTGGTGGAAATAACCTTGCTGGAAAAATTAATAAGGTATATTGTTATAATAGAGCACTTACCGCTGCTGAAGTTCTTCAAAACTATAATGCGGATGTTATAGAGTTTCCTTAAATTCAATTCTCTTAACTTTATATATACTATATGGCAACAGTAAGAGCATTTTGTTATAATCCAAGTCAAACTCCAATTCCGGGAACTGAACAAGTTGGTAGTATAGCAGCAGCTATTAGTAATGTAACTATAGGATCCGGTCAAGAATGGTGGAATGGACCAGATGAAGATCCTGGTTATGTTGTTGCTTATGTTGATCCATCTGGTGATCATCCTAATGCTCCAGAAAGAATACTCGGTGGAAACTACACTTGTCATATTGGATTCAAAAGAACTCAAAATAAAAGTGAGCAGGAGTTTATTGAATTGGCTAGATTTTTAACAGGCAACCCTTTAATTCTCACTGGAATTCAAGCTAAAGCCGAACTCAATAATTTAGGTTTCTGGACAAGTTACGGCTCTCTTCCATCTGGTATGGTTCTTTACTTAGATGCTGGCGTGCCAAATTCATATCCAGGAAGTGGAACTACTTGGTATGACTTATCGGGATATGGCAATCATGGAACACTAACTGCGAATACTTTCTATACTAATGTATCCGGTGGTACAATGGAGTTTGATGGTAATGGTGACTATGTTGGATTTAACAATCCGGTTGAAATTCCAATAGGTAATGAACCATACACTATTTCTGTTTGGTTTAATTCAAGTGAAATGCCATCTGATAGAGGATTTGTTGGATGGGGTGGTTTTGGTAGTGTTAATGAAGTAAATGCTTGGAGATTAAGAAATACTGGAGTATCAGGATTCAGACACTATTGGTGGGGTAATGACTTAGACTATACAACTCCTATGACTACTAGTAGATGGTATCACGCAGTTGCTGCATATGAAAATGGATCAAGAAGACTTTACTTAAATAATGTTCTTGTAGCACAGGATAATCCAGTTGGTCATAATGTACCAACCGCATCTAACTTAAGAATAGGTGTAACCGCTGATTTCTTAAATGAATGGTTCTGGGGTAAAATTGCACAAGTTATTATTTATAAGAGACAAGCTACAACTCAAGAAATAGATGCAATCTATAACTCTGGCTTAGTAAGATTTAATAATCTTATATTTGGTATGTATGTTAATGATATGGTTAACATACTTGGAAACTCATCCGAAGAAACAAATTTATTGAACTTTATATCTAACAAGTATATGAATGATTTAACATTCTATATGGGTAGTCTCTTAAATGATGGAGCTAATAGAAACTATATGAGAGGTTTAATAAGTCAGATACATAACTTAGGTGTAAGTAGAGTATTTAGTAATGTAACACAAGCTGCAAATTGTATTGATGAGAATGATCCTGGAACAGAAGCTTCATTTAATAACTCATCTGCGGCAAATGAAAAATTTGATGGATTCACGCAAGAGTGGGAGTTTTGGAACTCAGGTAACCCATATGGTAGTTTTGGAGCATTTATAAATGATGATATTGCAATTGCAAACTATTGCCAAGCAAACAACCTCACTTATGACATTTATGTTTCAAGATGTGAAGACTATGCTGGAATCTACACAGAGAATGCAGTGGCTGACCACTTAGTTCTTTATCATGATACTATTCACTTAGTTGCCTACATAACAGAAGCTACATATGTCTCAAATAAAGGATTAAGTCTCACAAGAAAAACTCAGTTAGAATATATTGGAAATGCCGCTTTACAATTAGGTAAAGTTCAAAGGGTTTCAATTCTTTGGGCAGCTCAAGGAAATAGTGGTGTTAATATGGGAACTTGGTTCCAAAATAACACAGCTTTAAATGCGTTTATTGGATTTGAAACTGAGTATAATGCTTGGACATCTTCAGCTAAAGCAGGTATTGAGTTAGTCGGTCAAAAGATATATGCCTACACTGGTATCGAGAATTTATAATTTCTTATAAAGAACTAAATCATCTAAGACATACTGTTCTAACTTAGAAAAGTCTTGCTTTAACTCATCATTACCATAAGTGTTGATTTGAAAATGGTCAAGACCAAATATTAAAGTACCAGGTAAAGATTCTTTAATCACCTTATGATAGAATGGAATAGCTTTATCTGAAACCTTAAATGGTTGATAGAACCAGATAAAATTATACTTTGAAATATCAGCGTTCATTATATCATCTAAAATGAGATTTAGATTTCCATTCCATAAACTAATTAGTTTTTGATTGACAAAATCTACATATGGTTTCCAAAGTTCTATACCAGTGAAAGTAAACTGGATATGGGGATAATCTAAAGACTGTAAATAAAGGTCAAACATAGTTGTACCAAGTCCAATTCCTAAATCACAGATGTCTAATTTATTTGGAAGTAAATTAACTTCTTCAAGTCTTTTTAGAAGTAAGATTGTTTTTTCTAAATCAGAAGGTATGTAATGCCATTGACCAGCATCAATAAACTCTTGTTTTCCTCCATCTGAATAAGAGTTAAGTTCTGTGGCGATTTGCCAATACTTTATTAAAAGTGGATTAGGTTCAATTATTTCAGTCATAGAATATATATCAAATGATATATTGTTTCTAAAATAATTTAACCGAATGTATCAGTAAGCCAAGTTGAAAACTTTTGAATCCATTTTGGATTTTTTGAATCTTTCTCTTTTTCTTGAGCCAACCATTTATTTCTTTGTTTGTAAGCGTCTATTGATTTAAGTTGCCAACCACCAATTGAGGCATCTAATCCATCTTTATAAGAAAACTGAATCTTAGATTTAATTTGTTTTTCGCCTTCTTCTATAGGCAATTCACCAGAGTTTACTTTAGTGATAATATCCGCTGGAACTTCGGCAATTACTTGCCACTCATGTTCTTCAACTGAGCCATCTGTTTCTTTTTTAAGATTCTCATCTGGTGTGGAAAATTCTAAAGTATAAGTAACAAATTCATTACCTGGTTTATATTCACAATAAAGATTTGTAACATTGAAGTCTTCAGGATTTCCGAATATTTTAGATGTGTTGATTTTATCCATAAGTAGATTTAATATAACACTTCTTTTTTCATCTTCTGTTGAAAAAAGAAATACTTCTTCATCTTTATCAGAGTCACCTGTAGCGGCAGGAAGTTTATATGAGGTGTTCTCATTAATTAGGTTAAATCTTCTTAAGTGTTTCATAATATTAATTACTTTGTCAATTATATATTAAAATCTACACACAAAAAATACTTCTTTATTTAACTGTTTTTAACATTAAAAAAATAACTTATCCATAATAAAATAAGTATATATAATATAAGATGAAGATTAAAAACCCAATTGGGTTAACATTAGTAGTTGGTCTAATGTTATTCTCTCTGAGTATCAGTTCTCAGGTTTCAAGGAAACAAGTAACAAAAACTGGTCAGACATCACAGAACCGTCAATCAAATGTCGTATTACCAACAGTAAACACCACAACACCATTCTGGCAAGAAGATTTTGGAACCTCTGAAAAAGGAGGAGACATTGGTCTTTTAGCTGAAAAAGCAAAACTTAATTCTGGTGAATGGTCTACAACAAGACTATCTATTGAAGGTCAAAAGGCTAATAACTGGTATGTCAGTTCATCATCAGTCTTTACTGGTTTAGGAAATTGTTCAGAAGGATGTCTAAAAAATCCTGGTCTAAATGATAGAACCTTACATATAGGATATGACTACAGAGCGGGTGACCACAGTATGGATTTAGAAGCAATCTATGCGAAAAATGAGTCTTCTGCTACCGATAGCAGAATAGAATCTCCAATTATAGATTGTAGTGGTAAATCAAATATTACCTTAAACTTTGACTATTTCACTGGAGGTATTGTAGGTGAAGACTTCTTTTCAGTTTATTATTTTGACGGAGTAAACTGGATGTTACTTACTAATTTTGGACCAAGTTATGTTAGTCCAACTTGTGACTCATTAGACAGAGCAACTTGGAAGACATCAGATACTTATCCATTACCTGCTTCTGCTGATGGAAATCCTGAAGTAAAAATAGGATTCAGATGGATTAATTCAGCGAGTATTGCTGGAAATACTGAGATGTATTCAGTAGCTCTTGATAATATAAGACTAACTGACAACACACCACAGTCAGTCTCTACATCAACAGATCCTACATCACAATCTAATAAAGTCTCTCAAACATCTACTAAAAAGGTAGAAGTTGAGACTAAGAAGATTGTCGAGTTTACTGTTTATCCAAACCCAAACAGTGGTCAGTTTACAATAGACTTTTCTGGTATTGAAAATAATCATGAAGTTCAGATTGTTTTATCAGAGTTACAAACAGGAAAACAAATCTACACTACTACATTCTTTTCAACATCTATAGAACATAATAAGATAGATGTTACTCCAAGTGAAAAAATAGCACCTGGTAGATATGCGTGTTCACTTATATGTGAAGGAATTAAATTAACTAAACAAGTAGTAATCAATTAATAAGTTTTTAAAAAACAAAAACCTCATCAAATGATGAGGTTTTTTTATGATTATTTTTAACCTGAATTATTTTGATAAATGAGCATGTGCCTTTTTAATAAGTGCTATAATTCCGATAGCACAAATTGATACAATAAACCAAAGTGGAATAAATCCTCTACTTCCTGGATTACTTAATGTATCTGAAAGACCTAATGAGTTAGCCCATCCAAGAAGGTCAAAATCTGCAAATGTTTCAGATACCCACTGTGATAAAACAACTATAATACCACCAAAAGCATTGTAACCGAAAATACCTTGCAATATAGTACCAACCTTCTGAAAGGAATCTTCTTCCTCTTCTTTTGACTCTTTAACTAATCCTGGGTTCTTTCTAACAATACCATCATATACTTGTTTCCAAGTTAAGTCACTTGCAGGTGTACCAAAATACTTAGTAATTTTTTCAAGTATTTCTTTAGGATCACCAATAAGTTTAAATAATGCTTCACAGAATTTTTCTACACCTTTAGTGAATAGTTCTTTAGCACCATTGTAAAATTTTGAAACTAAATCATATATACCATCTATTATATCAGACCACATTTCTGCATAACCTTTAGTGATATCAACATCTTGTGGAAAGAACATAAAGTCCATGACTTCTTCATTTGTTTTGAAAGACTCATAAGTTTTAATATATCTCATCTTAAAAATTAATTTTTTATAATGTATATATTACATCTCAATTCTTAAATTTTATTAACTGCTAATTAATATATAATGGTGATGAAATATCTAAAATCTTACCCATTATTTGAGCTTACCAAGTTTCAATTATTCAAAGATTCTGAACTCAAAGAAATGGTTCAGACTTGTAAAGATATTCTTGTAGAATTACAAGATAGAGGTTTCAATTATAATCTACAATTCTTTTATAATCCTTGGATGACTATTCATATAGTTAGAAGGAAAGAGTTTGATTATTCCGATATAGAAGATGTAGTTGAAAGATTAAAAGGGTATTTACAGAATTTTAATCTATACTTATCTTGGCAATCTTCAGATGAGGCTAAATTAGAAAGACCAACAATTAAAACAACTGGAGTTATGAATCCTATGACATTTGAACCAGATGGATTGAGAACACATTGTGAATTACACTTTAAAGAACTATGAAGTATTTGAAAACATATAATGAGTCAATTGATAAAGAACTAGAAGAAGTTCAATGGTGCAAAGATGCTCTACAAGATTTAGAAGATTCTGGTTATAAAGTATCCATAAGAACTTATCCAGTTTATGGTATTTCAAATCCAGGTATATCAATTACAATTGATTCTAATACAGGTAGATTATTACCAATTACAATAGGTGAATACTTACTTACATTGCATTCTTATTTATTAGAGAATGGTTATGTTGGATTCAGACCATATGATTATGATAATCCTTATTCACTCAGTCGTCATCAAGTAACTGTTAACGCTCAATTAAAAGGTGTTAGAAATCAATTTGAAAATGAGTTATCCCAATTTGTTAAAATGTTAGATAGATTTCAAGTTAATGCTCCCTTTGATAGTGTTAGTGTTAGTTATTATAAACCAGATAAATTAGAAGAGTCATCTTTTTTCAAAGGTGAAAGAGAACAATTAGAAGAAGATAAATCATATATCAATGATATCTTTATTCCACTTATTACTGATGATGTTTTAGACTGTGAAGTAAAAAGAGAACATTTATATAGAGGTCAACCAACACCTCAACTTGTTATAATTGAAAATAAAAGAAGAAATACTATTAGAGGAAGATACTTAAAGTTTAGTGATATCAAAGATGAACTTTTACACCTTAGGAGTTATTTAGATAAAAGGTGGGTTGGTTGTTCAATTTTATTTACCTCTGGATGTTCAACTGGTAAATCACCAAATGAAAGAGTTGATGTTGATATTAATGAAAAGACATATGATTCATTGGATGAAAGGTTTAATACTCTACGAGTTAATATATCGGGTGGTCACGGTATAATTAATATTATAGTATTTTTCAGAGTTTAATCAACCATAATAGGTATTTGCTCATTTAGTCTTAGAAATTATATTTTACTATTTTGTGTTGTAATATATAACAATATGAAGACTGATAAAGAAAATTTAGTGATAATAGGAATTATAGTTGCTTGGTTTGTTTTAATATCGGTAGTAGCTTATATTTTCACATAAGAAAATTCCTGGAAAAATTTTTAAACTGACGGACCGTCAGATTTTATCTGAATGTTTTTATTTAATATATACTTAAGTGAAATACTTAAAGTCATATAAACTATTTGAATCAAAATTTGATGATGTCAAATCAATGATTGATAACTTAAAGGACATGTGCCAAGAGTTTGAAGATAATAACTGTAGTTGTAGAATAGAACCATCAAATGACATCCGAATTAAAGTTATGGCTTTACAGAGCAAAGGTAGTGTCTTTCAAGATATCAACATGCCATTTTACATAGAGATAGACATTGATAGAAGAATAATAGCACCTAATGAAAAAAGAAGTGGTTTTGGTCCACTTCCAGGTTGGTTTATTGAAAGTTGTAGAAGAATAGAAGATTATATGTCATCAGAAGGTTTTAAGACACTTCCATCAATTAGATATGGAACTGATTGGGAAAACTTTGATACCATTGATGAACTGGCTGAACAAGAAAGTTTAATCTATAAAGTTAAGTTGGAATTTTATAATAGTGATAAAATTACTGAGTCACAGAAAACAGATATTATGAATTTAAAGTATGATACTAAAACTATATCTGAATGTGATTCTATTATTTCTGATATTAAAGATATGTTATTAGAATTACAAGATATTGGACTATTCATCACTGTTGGTTACACACCAATGACCTTAGCTGGTAGAGAAGATTCACCTAAGATAATGGCTGAAGTTCAAGGTGACTCATTAACTTGTTCATATATTGAAGATGATATTGATTCAGCTTTTGAAAGGATTAAAAGTTATACTAGTTCAAAAGGATATGTTAATGGATTTGGTACTTGGGAAAGAGATGTTGATAGTGGTAAAAAAATGTCAGTTTATCAAATTTTAATACAGAAATGAAAAACTTAAAGTCATATAAACTATTTGAAATGGTCAAACCACATGAGAGTATCATAGATGATATCAAAGATATTTGTCTTGAGTTTGATGACTTAGGTATTGAATGGACTGTTAGACCTACTCTTTATTACTCAGATAAGGTTCATCAAAGTGATTGTATAACAATTCAGTTAAAAGATGCTCAAAGAAGATTCTTTGGTATTGAAGATATTGATGATACACTATTGAGAATCAGAGATTACTTAATTGGAACAGACTGGGAAATTGATTGTGGATTTCCATCAGATGATACTTATCTTTCACTTGAAGAATTTTGGGATGAATTCATAGGTGAGGAACTTTATGACTTATCTATCTTTATTTACCACAAACCGAATAGACCTTGGTTTAAGTAGTTACCTAATTAACACAATATGTCCTTTTTGAGTGTGACCAAACCCCTCATCATCTTTATAAGTCATAATCCAGTTATAAACTCCATTTGGACAATAATAACCATTTCCATCATTACCATTCCAAGTTTGAGTTATTGATTTAATCTCATAAACAATCTGACCATCTCTATTAAATATCATCATGTGTGGTTCATAAACTGATTGACCAACTATTTTGAAGGCGTCATTATAACCATCACCATTGGGTGTAAATGAGATAGGAACAAAAAGTCTGTGACAAGCTTTTACATCTACATTTATATAAGCAGTGTTACTTTTACAACCTATTGTGTCAGTTCCATAGACTGTTATTGTATGTGA
>JACCDP011404366.1_pt1 | contig 20628 bp, 13 predicted proteins | sample 7445841 | NCBI WGS metagenome assembly JACCDP01 (sample SAMN15323441, study PRJNA562643) | freshwater metagenome | isolation source: river surface water | place: USA:Blue River Watershed | collected 2017-08-17
CGGCGACTGCGACGACGCCGACGCCGCCGTGAACCCCGCGGCCGCGGAAGCCTGCGGCGGCGCCGACGAGGACTGCGACGGACTCGTCGACGAATCGACCGCGTCCGGCACCACGCGGTTCTACCAGGACCTCGACGGCGACGGCCACGGCACGGCCATGGCCCTCGTCGACGCGTGCGTCGCACCCGAGGGCTGGGCGGCGACGGACGACGACTGCGACGACTCCTCCGGGCGCGCGTTCCCCGGTGCCGACGAGCGGTGTGACGGCGAGGACGACGACTGTGACGGCGCCATCGACGAAGCGGACGCCGTGGACCCCCGCACCTGGTACGCCGATGCCGACGAGGACGGCTACGGCGACGCCGCCGCCACCCAGGTCGCCTGCGACGCGCCGTCGGGCTTCGTCGCGTCCCGGAGCGACTGCGACGACCAACACGGCAGCGTGAACCCGCTCGGCGTCGAGGTGTGCGGCAACCTCCTGGACGACGACTGCTCCGAGTTCGACGCGTTCGGCGCCCCCGTCCTCCGGGTCTGGGATCCGCAGCTGGACGCGTGCGACACGCTCGCCGGGGACGGCTGGACGCTCGATGGGACCGCCCCCAGCTGGGACCTCGCCATCGCCGGACAGGCCGTCGGTGCCGGCGCCGCCGGGGGGGACCGCTTCGGCGGCCAGGTGTCGGGGGGCGGCGATCTGGACGCGGACGGCAACGACGACATGGTCGTGTCCGCGTTCCAGGCCGACAACGCGCCCTCGTCCCCGACCGTCAACGACGTCGGCGCCGTGTACTGGTTCCGCGGCGGCCTGCGCGCCGGGTCAGGGACCGCGACGTCGGCGGCGGGTCAGGTCGGGAGCTACCGTCTCAAGATCATCGGCGCCACGGCCGACGAACAGATCGGCTACAACGCCGGAAACGTCTCGGTCGCCATCGTGCCCGACCTCACCGGCGACTCGCAGGACGACCTCGTCGTGGGTTCATCCAGGCTCGGCGCCGGCAAGGCCTACGTGTTCAGCGGCGCCGCGCTCGCGGCGGCGGCGGTCGGCTCCACGATCACGACGGCGTCCGCTGCCGCGACGCTCACGCTCGGCGGGGCCGCAGGCGCCCAGGAGGGCTGGGCCGTGGCCCCGGCGGGGGACGTCAACGGCGACGGCGTCGAGGACCTTCTCGTCGGCTCCCCGTCGAACCAGTCCAACGTCGGACGCGCGGGCCTCTACTTCGGCGGTGTGCGCACCTGGACGGGCACCCTCGCGCCCAACGTGGTGCTTCAAGGGGGCGCGGTGGACACGTACGTCGCGACGAACCAGAAGTTCGGCTTCGCCGTCGCCGGCCTCGGCGACTTCGACGGCGACGGGTTCGACGACGTCGCCGTCGGGATGCCGTACAGCACGGCCCAGGGCACCCAGACGTTCCCGCCCACGTCGAACCACCTCGCGCAGGGCGCCGTGGCGTTGCACTACGGAAGCGCCATGGCGGACATTCCCGTCAGTCCCGCCACCGTCCCCACGGCAGGCTCCCCGGCGTTCGTCACACCCGGCAGCATGGCCGTGATCGTCGGCGAGAACGCCTACGACCGCTTCGGCGTCGCGATCTCCCGCGTCGGAGACCAGGACGGCGACGGTTACGACGATCTGCTCGTCGGCGCCGACCTGTACGGCCACAGCGCCGGGTGCGTCGCGCTCGCCTGCGAGAAGGGGCGCGCCTACCTCGTCAACGGCGGGGTCGTGACGGCCGGTGGCGGCAACGGGAATCGTCGCCTCCCGGCTGGAAGCGTCTCGAGCGTGGCGAGCGTCGCGAACGCGACCTTCGACGCCGCCGCGAGCACCGACCAGGAGTTCCTGGGACGCGCGGTGCGGGGCGGGGACTTCAACCACGACGGCTACGGCGACATCGTCCTCGGCGTCCCGCAGGGCGGCACCACCGGGTTCGCGTACCTGTACTACGGCCCGATCGTCGACGGTGCATACACGGACCCGGAGGCGACGGCGAGCCTCACGATCGTGGGCACGCTCGCCACCGGCGAGGCGGGCAACACCTTCGGGAGCCCGATCGGCTTCCCGGGGGACGTGAACGACGACGGCATCGAGGACCTGCTGTTCGGCCACATGTCCTTCAACGGCGGCGGCGGCGCGACGGGACGGGCCTACGCCTTCTTCGGCCACGGCGAGTAGCCGCGCACCTCCGACGGACTCCACGCGACCGGGTACAACGCGAGCATCGCCAGCGAGAACGGCCCGACCTCGAGGAGCGCCTCGACGGACACGTGCAGCAGCACGCCCGCGGCGAGCCACGGCACGCGCACGTCCACGCGGGACATCCAGGCGCGCCACGCACCACCCCGGGCCTGTGTGCGGCGTGCCCACGCCGCGAGCAGGAGGACCGGCGCGCCCACCTCCCAGCACCACGTGAACGCCGTCGCGGCCTGCGTGTACGGGAAGGCCCACGCGGGCAGTTGCATCGCGCGGCGCTGCCAGTCCGGCTGCGCGAGGATGTACCAGAGCGCGTCGCGCGGCCCGACGGGCAGCCAGCCCACGCTGAGCTTGTGCAGGCCGGTGCTCGCGTAGACGGTCACGAGCTGGCCGAGCAGCACCCAGCGCGGCCAGGCGGACACGCGCGCGACCACGTCCCCGCGGCGGGCGGCCCAGACGGCGTCGACGGACCACGTCGCCCCGCAGCCGGACCAGAGCAGCACGAACAGCGCGTCGAGAAACACCTCGTCGTACGAGCCGCCGGCGCTTCCGTTCACGTCCGCGAGCCACCGGAACCCGAGCCAGGTCAGCACGCCGGAGACGCGTGTCCAGGCGCCGACTGTCCACGCGAAGGCCGCCGCGACGGTGGCCGCGAGCATGCCGTAGGTCACCGGAGGGGTCGCCGCGGCGAACGGCCACGCGTCCAGCGCGCGCAGGCCACCGTGCGCCCGGTCGATCCACACCAGGTCGACGGCGCCGAGCGCCCAGAGCCGGACGAGGTGCCCGACGAGGACGCAGCCGAGCAGGGCCCGCACGAGCGCGAGCGTCTCCGGACCCTCCCGCGTGGCGAGCAGCGACTCCCACCGCGACCAGGCCCGCGCCATCACGGCGCACCGGCGGCGTGTCGGGACACGAGGACCGAGCGCCCCGGACGGACCTCCGGCGCACGACCGGCGGCCACCTGCGCCGGCGTGGCGGTCCATTGCACCTCGAAACGACAACGCACGCGCATCGCGTCGGGCCGGTCCGCGAAGACACGCGCGGCAAGGGCCTCGCAGCCATGCTGGAAGGACCGGGCGCGGCTCGGCCACGCCCACCGGAAGATCGACGAACGCACGCGCTCGTGGTCGAGCGCCGGACGCAGCCACGACGCCGCATCCGAGCGTGCACGGTAGACCTCGGTCCACGTCGTGGCACCCTCGTCCGCCGACTCCAGCACGAAGCGGGCGGGAGCACGGTCGGGCGCGACGAACATCGTCCATTGCTGGGCCGTCCCGGTCACGCGCTCGTAGACCTCCACCGGCGCGAGGATCGCGTGCTGCACGCGCTGCAGGCGCACCGCAAACGCCCACGCACGATCGGTGAACGCGTCGTGCGCCATGCCGAACCGGTCCGCCCAGAGGCCGAGCTCGGCCTGCACGGCTGGCTGGGACCAATCCGCGCGTCGCATCCCTCCGTCGGTGGACGGGACCGCCGAGAGCACGACCGCCGCGACGTGTGCGGCGACCCCGATCGCGCGGAGCCGGTCGCGGAGGCCGACCGGCACCATGGCGCTACTTGCGGCCCTTGAGCTTGAGGTACTCCGCGAAGCCCCCGGTGAACACTTCGCAGCGTCCGTCCTCGATCATCACCACCTTCGTCGCGACGCCCTCGATGAGGTCGCGGTGGTGGGTGACGTAGAGCACGGTGCCCTTGTAGGCCTCGAGCGAATCCCGGATGGCGCTGACGCCCTCGAGGTCCATGTGGTTGGTCGGCTCGTCGAGCACCAGCACGTTGTGCTGCATCAGCATGAGCCGCGCCAGCAGGGTGCGCACGCGCTCACCACCGGAGAGGGTCGCGGTGGGCCGCTCCCCGTCGTCTCCCGAGAACAGCATGCGCCCGAGCACGCTGCGGACGCCTTCCTTGCCCGCGATCGGCTTCTGCTCGAACATCCAGCTCGCGACGGTGTAGCCGGGCGGGATCACGCCCTCGTGCTCCTCGGGGAGGTAGCCGGGATGCGTCTCGTGGCCCCACTTGATGCTGCCCTGGAGGCTCGGCAGCTCCTTGAGGATCGTGCGCACGAGCGTCGTCTTGCCGGCGCCGTTGCGCCCGACGATCGCGACCTTGTCGCCGCGCTCGATGTCGAGGTTCAGGCCGCCGAACACCCGCGTCTCGCCGTAGCCGCCCGCGAGCTTGCGCAGTTCCAGCACCTCGCGACCCGAGGGCTTCTCGAAGTCGAAGCGGATGAAGGGACGCTGGATGTTGCTGCGCTTGAGGTCCTCGGGCTTGAGGCGCTCCAGCTCCTTCTTGCGGCTGGCGGCCTGGCTCGACCGCGTACCGGCACCGAAGCGCTGGATGAAGTCCTGGAGCTGCTTGACCTTCTCCATCTTCTTGGAGTTGGACTGCTCGACCTGGCTGCGCACCTGCGCCTTCATCCGCACCATGTCGTCGTAGGTGCCGGTGTACTGGATGATCGTCTCGTAGTCGATGTCCGCGATGTGCGTGCACACCTCGTTGAGGAAGTGCCGGTCGTGGGAGATGACGACGAGCGTCCCGTCGAAGCTGGTGAGGAAGTCCTCCAGCCACGCGACGGAGTCGAGGTCGAGGTGGTTGGTGGGCTCGTCGAGGAGCAGCGCGTCGGGCCGTCCGAAGAGCGCCTGGGCGAGCAGCACGCGCAGCTTGAAGCCGCCCTGCAGCTCGCGGAGCGGACGCTCGTGGTCCGCCTGCGGGATGCCGAGACCGTCGAGGAGCACGGCGGCATCGGACTCGGCGGTATAGCCATCCTCCTCCGCGACGATGCATTCCAAATCCCCGAGGCGCTCGCCGTCCGCGTCGGTCATGTCCTCCTTGGCGAGGAGGCGCTCCTTCTCGACCATCGTCTCCCAGAGACGCTTGTTGCCCGAGATGACGACGTCCAGGACGCGCATGTCGTCGTAGGCGCCATGGTCCTGCCGCAGCACGCCCACGCGCTTCGGACGGCTGATCGTCCCGCTGTCGGGGTCGATGTCACCGATCAGGATCTTCATGAACGTCGACTTGCCGGCGCCGTTCGGCCCGGTGAGGCCGAAGCGCTTGCCGGGCGGGAAGGCGGTGTGCACCTCGTCGAAGAGGCGTCGGCCCCCGAAGCCCTTGGACACGTTCTGAACGACGATCACGGTGAACTCCCTCGCACCGGGGGGCGGCTAACCCGGGTTACTCCCCACCGCGATGGTGACGGCGATCACGCAGCTCCTGGCGCTCGCTGCCGGCATGGCGGCGGGGTGGACGTGGCCGCGTACGCCCGGCCTCCCCCACCTGCGCCGGGACACGTGGATCAACCTCGCGCACGGCGCCCTGCTGTACCCGGTGCGCCTCCTCCTCGGCTGGCTCGGGGCGACCTCGCTCCACGGCGTGCTCCCGCTCGACGGCGTGACCCACCCGGCCGCCCAGTTCCTCGCGGTGTTCCTGACCCTCGACCTCACGCGGTGGGCGGTCCACGTCGCCGACCACCGGGTGCCATGGCTGTGGCGTTTCCATCGCGTGCACCACAGCACCGAGTCGCTCGACGCCACCGCCGGCCTGCGCATGCACGTCGTGGACTTCCTGCAACTGAGCGCCATCCCCGTGGTGCTGTTCGGCGTGCTGCTCGACGTGCGGTCGTTCGCACCGTGGGTGCTGCCCGCCGCGCTGTGCGTCGGAGTCGTGGCGGACGCCGTCGCCCACGCGGACGTCCCGTTCCGCCCGGACACGTTCTGGAAGCGCCTGTGGTTCGCGTGCGCCATGACGCCGCTCTTCCATGCCTGGCACCACACGCGCGACGGCGCCCGCATCGACGGGAACTACGCGAGCGTGCTGCCGCTCTGGGACCGTCTGTTCGGCACCGACGTCACCCGGCCCCTCCCGCCGGAGGCCTACGGACTCGACCCCACCCAGGCGCTGCGCGGCGACCTGATCGGCCTGCAACTCCTGCGGGCGAGGACGCCGGCGCCATGAGGCTTCGTGTCGCCGCCACGCTCCTGCTCACCGCGGCCTGCCTGGCGTGGGTGGTGCACGGGCTGGACGCGGGCGTCGCGCGCGCGACCCTGCGCACCATGGACCTGCGGTGGCTCCTCGAGGCCGAGGCGCTCTACCTGATCGTCCATGGGATCCGCGTCCATCGCAGCCGCGTGCTGCTCGCGCGCAACCTGCCGCTGGGACGGCTGTTCTCGTTGACGAACGTGGGGTACCTCGCGCTGCACGTCGTGCCCTTCCGGCTCGGGGAGGTCGTCCGGCCGTGGCTGTTCCACGCGCGCGAGGACGTGCCCCTGCGCGAGGGCCTGGCGATGGTCGTCGCGGAGCGGCTGCTCGACACCCTCGCGCTGCTGGCGATGCTGCTGGCGGTCGGCGGGTTCGTCACGCTCCCGCGCGGCGTGGTCGTGCAGGGCGTCGACGTCCTGCACCTCGGACAGCGGGCGGCGGGCGTCGTCGTCGCGGTCGGACTCGCCGGACTCGCCACGATGGTGGTCGGCGGGGCGCGCCTGGATGCGCGGCTCGCGCGGCTTCCCGGCGCCGCGCGGGTGCAGCCGCTCCTGACGGCGCTGCGAGGCATGGTCGCGGACCCCGCACGTGGCCTGCGCGCGCTGGGCTGGACGGTCGTCATCTGGACGCTCACCGTCCTTGCGGTGCAACGCACGCTCGCGGGCTTCGCGGGCCTGCCGCACGGCGTGTCCGATGCGCTGGTCACGTGGTCGCTCACGCTCGCGGGCATGACCGCACTGCCGACGCCCGGCTTCTTCGGCGGCTACGAGGCGGTCGGTGGCGCGGTCGTGGAGCTGCTCGGTGGAGAGCGGAGCGTCGCGCGCACCTTCGCGCTGCTCATGCATCTCTCGCAGTTCGGCTTCACCGTCGTGCTGGGCCTCGTCGCGCTCGCCTGGGAAGGCGTGCGGCTCGGGGATGTCGTCTCCCGAAGCCGGGCCGCCGTCGGCGAGACGAGGGCCGCGACCGTGGACTCCTAGGGTTCCACGGACGGGGCACCCTCGCCCGACGTGAGCGACCGGAACACGTCCTCCAGCGAGCGGCGCTCGAGCCCGAGCGAGACGATACGGACGCCCTCCGACACCGCGAGGTCGAACACCTCCGCCCGCACGTCCCGATCGGCGACCAGCCGCAGCGCCACGGCACCGGGCGTCGTCGGCACGGCGTCCTCCACCTCGCGCACCCCGGGGAGCGACGCCAGCGCGCTCCGCAGCGCCGTGGGCCCGAGACGCACGGCCCCGTGCACCACCTCGAGCGCGATCGCCACGCGGCCGTCGACCACCTCCTGGAGGCGCGCCACGGGCGCGTCCGCCACGAGCCGTCCATGGTGCAAGACCAGCACGCGATCGCAGAGCGCCTGCACCTCTTGGAGCACGTGCGTCGACAGGAGCACCGTGCGGCGCTCGCCGATCCGTCGCACCACCGCGCGCAGCGCCGCGACCTGGTTCGGGTCGAGTCCCGCCGTCGGCTCGTCGAGGACGAGGACGTCGGGGTCGTGCAGCATCGCCTGGGCCAGCCCGACCCGCTGGCGGTAGCCGCGCGAGAGCTCGCCCGTACGCTGATCGACGCGGTCGGCGAGGTCGCAGGCCTCCACCACCCGCGCGATCGCGCGCGCGCGCTCGGCCTCCGACAACCCCCTCACCCCGCCGACGAAGTCCAGGTAGTCCCCGACGCGCATCTCGGGGTACACCGGCGCCGCCTCCGGCAGGTACCCGAGACGCCGACGGACGGCGAGCCCGTCGGTGACGCAGTCGTGGCCCATGATGCGCGCGGTGCCGCCGTCCGGCGCGAGCGCCCCCGCGAGGATGCGCATCGTCGTCGACTTGCCGGCGCCGTTCGGCCCGAGGAAGCCCACGATCTCACCACGCCCGACGGTGAACGACACACCGTCCAGCGCGACGCGGGCGCCGAAGCGACGCGTGAGCCCCTCGACGGCGATCGCCTCCACCACGGCCGCGTCAGCGGGTCGCGGCGACAGGTTCGACGACGAGACCGGGCACGTACGACGCGTGGATGCTCTCCGCGACGATGTCGAGGCAGGAGAGTTCCCCGTCGTCGCAGGCGGCGCACGGCACGCCGAAGCCCGAGAGGAGGGTGCACACCGGCTGGCCCGACACCACGACGTTGCGCATGTCCGCGAAACCGGTCACGACGGCCTCCTCGAGACTCTCCCCATCGGCGGCGAACACGCCCGCGACGTGGAAGTCGGACACCGGGATGTCCCCCGCCGGGTAGGACAGCACGATGGACGCCGCGCTGGCGGAGAAGTACGGCGACGTCGAGAAGTCGGCGGCCGGGAAGTCCCACGTGGGCAGGTCCGCCTGGTCGTACGTCCCGGCCGTGGTGCCTCGCAAGCCGAGCGCGCCGATCCACGAGATGGACGTCGCGTCGGCGGACGCCACACTCAGCAGGATGGGCGCGGTGAGCATGCTGCGGAAGTTGTTCAGCAGCGCCGGCTCGGTGATCGTCGCGGCGTCCAGACCGAACACGTAGGTGCGGCCCACGAGGTCGGCCGGCGCCACGGTGAGCGGCGTCCCGAGCGCCGAGGTGGTGAACGACGCGGTCGTCGTCGCGCCGCACACCTCGACGGTGAAGGTGTGCGCGGACCCCGGCGTCAGCACCGGGGCGAGGTCGGCGCGCAGGCCATCCCCGGACCACGTGGCATTCGCCGGGATCTCGCCGCCCGCGGCGTCGCGAAGCGTGAAGGTCGCCTGCGCGTGCGCGTCCGCGGTGAACACCACGGAGACCGGCGCGCGGTAGTACACGTCCTGCGCGCCGTCGGAGAGCGTCGACGACGACACCGCGGCGGTGCAGTCCGCCGAGGCGGTGTCGGTGGCCGTGGACCCGCCGTCGTCCGCGCCGGTGTCGGTCGGGATCGTGTCGGTGCCACCACAGGCGACGAGGACGGCGGAGAGGGCGAGAAGCGCGCGCATGGGAACCTCAGGGGCTGGGGATCGGGACGATGGAGAGGGTGTACCAGTGAAACGGGCCGCCCGCGTCCGATTCGGTACGCATCATGACCGTGTAGGTCGTGTTGGCGGTCAGGCGGGTCTCGAACCAGGGATCCGGGTCATAGTCGATGTGCCCGAGGTGGTCGACGCGCACGACGGTCCCGTCGGCGCGCGCCAGCGTGAGCTTGGTGTCGGCCAGGCTCCCGAACTGCACGGCGTCGACCTCGAAGGTCCAGGAGGTCTCCTGCGCGGGCGTGGTGAACACGTACCAGTCGCGATCGCCGATGGCGTCGGCACGCCCGAACACGGTGCCGCCGAGCGGGAAGGCCTGCGCGGTCGCGACGTCGTCATTGGGCTCGGCCTCGTCGTCGGTCCACGTGACCGGCGCCTTGACCTGGCTCGCCATCGCGAACCATCCCACGTCGTCCGACCCGACGCGCGTGGCCTGCGTGACGCCGAAGGACCACCCGCCGGGCGCGTCCGTCGGGAAGACCACGCGCGGGTCCGTGCGCAGGTAGCTCCCCGCCACGACCGCCGGCAGACCCACGTCGGGGACCACCTGGAGCTGGGCGTCGGCGCCGCTGCCGCGATCGGCGGACTGCACGTCGACCGCGACCCAGCCGGCCTGCCCGGACGTCACGTGGAACCAGTCGGAGTCGCCGATCCGGTCGTAGCGGCCGCACGCCCACAGCTCCATCGCGAGGGACTGCGCGTCACCCGGCGTGTCGTTGGGCTCGCGCTCCTCCACGTCGCATCGCGCGGGCGGGGCGCTGTCGACGCCGGACTCGGCGGTGTCCCCCGGTGGCGAGGACGTGTCCGCGCGACCGTCGTCCGACGGCCCCGGCGGCAGCCCGGGACGGCAGGCGTTGCACGCTGCGAGCAGCCAGGCCAGGAACACGCGCACCTCGTGGCCAGCGCAGCATAACCGGACCCTCCGTGCTAACGATACATCGGAGTGACCCGATGCCCCTCGCCCTCCTCCTCGGGCTCCTGGCCTGCGACAGCGAAACGGACATCAAGCAGGCGGAGCCGAACCTCACGGTGACGCCGGCCGTCCTCGACTTCGGCGGCATCGTCGTCGACTACACCGCCGAGCTGCCGCTGCGCCTGCTCAACGGGGGGCTCGGGCGCCTGGAGGTCACCGGGCTGGACGTCCTCGAGGACCCGGCCGGGGTCTTCTCCGTCGCCGATCCGCTGCCGGGCGCGCTCGCATCGGACGCGGAGACCGACGTGCGCGTGCGCTTCTCGCCGAAGGAGCTCACCGACTACGCCGCCACGCTCTCGCTGACGAGCAACGACGCCGACGGCCCGCACACGATCGTGCTGACCGGCGCCGGCGTGGAGGCCCCGCGACCGGACATCGCGCTGGACACGCAGGTGCTCGACTTCGGTGCCGTCGCGCCCGGCGACACGGACGTCGCGTGGTTCAACCTAGCCAACGAGGGCGACCACGCGCTCACGCTCGGCCGCACCGAGCAGTCCGGCAGCGGCGCGTTCACCCTGCCCGCGACGCTCGACGGCTACGTGATCCCCCCCGGCCAGGCGCAGCAGGTGCTGGTGCTCTACGCGCCCACCGCGGCGAGCGGCGACCACGGCGCGATCGTGATTCCCAGCGACGACCCCGACGAGCCCGAGGTCCGCGTCACCTTCCTCGGCAACGGCGGCGGAGACTTCGACTACCCGGTGGCCGTGATCGACGGCCCCGACGAGGTCGCGCCGCGCGACACGGTGACCCTCGACGGCTCCGGCAGCAGCGATCCCGACGGCGGCTCCCTCACCTACCACTGGGCGCTCGAATCCGCGCCGGACGGCTCCGACGCCGCCGCCCACCTCGTCACCGCGACCGACCGCGCGTACCTCCAGACCGACCTCGCCGGAACCTACGACGTGACGCTTCAGGTCGAGACCGCGCAGGGCCTGCGCAGCGCGCCCGCGCGTCACCGCATCACGGCCATCCCGGAAGAGCAGATCCACATCGAGCTCACGTGGGACACGGGCGCCGCCGACCTCGACCTCCACCTGCTCGACGGCACCGGTGCGTTCTTCACCCCGCCCGGCGACTGCACGTGGTGCAACCGCAACCCGTCGTGGGGCGGCATCGGCACCGACGACGACCCGAGCCTCGACATCGACGACCTCTCCGGGTACGGCCCGGAGAACGTCAACGTGCGCGTCCCGGCCGACGACACCTACCGCGTGCTCGTCCACTACTTCCAGGACAACGGTGACGGCGATGTCGTCGCGACCGTCCGCGTGTACGTGCGCGGCGTGGAGGCCGGTCGCTACGTGCACGTGCTGCGTCGCAACCAGGTGTGGGAGGCCGCGCGCATCGAGTGGCCCAGCGGCGTCGTGCTGGCGGGCCTCGACGCGCCGGTCACGGCCTCGCGTCGCAACTGCAACTGACGCTGGGGCGGGGGGCTGCGCCCGCCCCCCGCAACGCCCCCGGGCACCCCGGACCGGTGGGCTCGCCGTCGCGGCCGCGCGTGCTACACTACGCACGATGTCCCGCCTGGCGTTCCTGCTCGTCCTCCTCCGCCTCGTCGGCGTCGCGCACGCGGAGGACCCCACCGGGATCCTCAAGGTGCGAAGCAACGCCGACGGCGCCGAGGTGTGGCTCGACGGCGCGGTCGTCGGGAAGACGCCGCTCACGAAGTACCTTCCCGCCGGCACGCACCAGCTGCGCGTCGTCGCCGATCGCTTCGACCCGTTCGTGCGGCGCGTCGAGCTCGTCGCCGAGCGCACCCTCGAGGTGCAGGCCACGCTCGCGCCCGGCAACGGCACCGTCGAGTTCACCGGGCCCGCGGGGGCCACGCTCGTCCTCGGCAAGACCCCGCGCGGTGCGCTGCCCATCCGCCTTCCGTCGCCCGGCGCCGGAAACCTGGCGTGGCGCGTCGAGGCGCCCGGGCGGGAGCCGGCCGAGGGCGTGCTCGCGGTCGTCGCCGGTCGCAACCATCTCGTCGACGTGAAGCTCGAGGACTCCGCCGGGGTCTTCGTCGTGAAGAGCCGCCCCGTCGGTGCGGCCGTACGGCTCGACGGCAAGGACGTCGGCGTCACGCCGCTCAAGCTCAGCGCGATCCCGGCGGACAAGCACGTCGTCGAGGTGCGGCTCGACGGGCACGCGCTCGCCATCCGCAACGTCGACACGACCGGCGGAAAGCGCGCGGAGATCGACGTCCCGCTCGCCACGCGCGGCGGCCGCGTCGTCGTCCGCACCGGCCACCCCGAAGCGACCGTCCGCGTCAACGACGCGCTGGTCGGCACCGGCGCGGAGGTCACGGTCGGCCCGATCGAGGCTGGCCGCCTGCGCGTCGCGGTCGACGGCCCGAACCTCGCCGCGAAGGCGCAGATCCAGATCGAGGACCGCGGCAGCGAGGTGCTGCGCGTCCGGGGCGCCGATCTCGTCCCCGTCGTGCCGTTCACCCGTCGCTGGGTGTTCTGGGCCGGCGTCGGGGCCGCCGCCGCCGGCGGAGGCGTGGCCGCCACGCTCGCGGCGATCGCGAACCAGCCCGCACCCCCGCCCGACGGTGCGGTCGTCGTGGACCTGCCGTGACGACCCCGCGCGCCTCGATGCTGCTCGTGCTCGCCGGACTGAGCGCCTGCGCGGCGCCCGAGGACGGCCGGACGGCCCTCGTCTTCCAGCTCGACGCCGGCAGCGCGCCCGCCGAGGTCGACGCCTGGTACCTCGTGGTCGACCCCGAGGAACCCTACCAGGACGCCGACGGCAACGCCCTCGGACCCCAGGACGACGACGCAATCGGCGACTGGGTGGCGACCGACGCACCGCTGGAACTGCGTGTCGGCGCCGAGGTGCAGGACGGCGCGCCCGCGAGCATCGAGCTGCGCCCCGGACGCAACACCTCCCCGTTCGAGGTCACCCTCCACGGATGGAGCGGCAGCACCCTGCTCGCCGCGAACACGACGACGGGGCCGTACAGCTTCGTCGAGGGCAGCGTGCTGGCGTTCGCGCTCCCGGCCGCCGCCCCGCTGGGCGAGGTCATCACCCTCTGCAACAACGGCCTCGACGACGACGGCGACGGCTGGACCGATTCCGGCGACCCGGAGTGCGGCACCGGCACCGAGGAACTCGGCCCCGGCGACACCGTCTGCAACGACGGGATCGACAACGACGGCGACGGCGGGCTCGACGCCGGCGACCCCGACTGCGCCTCCGCGCGGGATGACCACGAGGACGTGCCGTGCCTCGACGGCGCCGACAACGACGCCGACGGCTGGACCGACGCCGACGATCCCGACTGCCAGGACGGCGAGCTCGAACTGGGACCGGGCACGACCGCCTGCAACGACCGCATCGACAACGACAGCGACGGACGCATGGACGCCGCCGACCGCGAGTGCGACTCGGCGCTCGACGACGACGAGGCCACGCCCCCGTGCGAGAACGGCGACGACGACGACGACGACGGCTGGACCGACGACGACGACCCCGACTGCGCCGCCTTCGGACGCGAGCAGGGCCTGGACGACTGGCTGTGCAACAACGGCGTCGACGACGACGGGGACGGCGACACCGACGCGGCGGACGGCGGCTGCGACTCCGCGACCGACGACTTCGAGGCCAACCTGTGCGAGGACGGCCGCGACAACGACGCCGATGGCTGGACGGACCTCGAGGACCTCGACTGCCACGCACCGACCGACGACGACGAGGGGGCCGTCGACGGACGGTTCACCTGCGCGAACGGGCTCGACGACGACGAGGACGGCCTGCGCGACGGCGACGACCCGGACTGCTCGGACCCGACGGACACCTCCGAGGCGCTCGACTGCGCGGACCGCGCCGACAACGACGGCGACGGATGGACCGACGACGACGACCCCGACTGCGCCGCCGGGCCCGCGGAGCGGGGGTACGGCATCACGAGCTGCAACGACGGCGACGATGACGACGGGGACCTGCTGCTCGACCGGGACGACCCCGACTGCACGTCGGCGGAGGCCGTCGAGCGCAGCAACTGCGCCGACGGGGCCGATGACGACGGCGACGGATGGACCGACGACGACGACCCCGACTGCCAGGCGGGCTCGGAGGAGCGCGGCTTCGGCACCGGACCGTGCAACGACGGCGTCGACAACGACCACGACCTCCACGTCGACGCGCGCGACGCGGGGTGCACCTCGGCCGAGGCGGTCGAGGCGACCTCCTGCGACGACGGCGAGGACGACGACGGCGACGGATGGACCGACGCCGACGACCCCGACTGCGACGACGACGACGGCACCGAATCCGGCGGCGCGACCGGGCCGTGCAACGATGGGGACGACGACGACGGCGACGGCCTCGTGGACGCCGACGACCCCGGCTGCACCGATGGCTCCGACGCCTTCGAGGGGACCCCTCCGGCCTGCGCCAATGGTCGCGACGACGACGGCGACGGGTGGACCGACGCCGACGACCCCAATTGCGTGCTCGCCGACCTCGACGACGAGGGCGGCCGCAGCACCCGAGCCTGCAACAACGGCGCAGACGACGACGGCGACGGCGTCGTGGACGCGGCCGACCCCGGCTGCACGAGCGGCAACGACGGCGACGAGGTCGACCCGGACACACGCTGCAACGACGGCATCGACAACGACGGCGACGGATGGAGCGACACCGCGGATCCGGACTGCGAAGGCCCCGCCGACCCCGACGGGGAGCCCGATCCGGGTCAGGGCTACGGCGCGACCGCATGCAACGACGGCGTGGACAACGACGCCGACGGAAAGCGCGACCGCTTCGACCCCGACTGCCTCAACGCCCGTGACACCGTGGAGCGGAGCGCCCCTTCCTGCACCGACGGGGTCGATGACGACGGGGATGGCTGGCGTGACGCCGACGACCCGGACTGCAAGAGCGGCGCGGCGGAAGCGGGCCCCGGCACGACGCCGTGCAACGATGGCGTCGACAACGACGACGACGTCCTCGTCGACGCCGACGACCCCGACTGCGGGACGGCCGCCGGCAACGAGGCACCCGCCACCGACGGGTGCCACGACGGTCGCGACGACGACCGCGACGGCTGGATCGACGCCGACGACCCCGACTGCGACGACTCGGACGAGGAGTCGGGCTACGGCACCCGCGCCTGCAACGACGGCCTGGACGACGACGGCGACCTGCTCGTCGACGCCGCGGATCCCGGATGCAGCACCCCCGAGGATACCGTCGAGGCCGATGTCGCCGCGAGTTGCGACGACGGGGACGACGATGACTCCGACGGCTGGGTCGACGCCGATGACCCCGATTGCCACGCGACCGGCAGCGAGGACGGCCTCGGGGAGCGCGCCTGCAACGACGGCTTCGACAACGACGGCGATGGCAAGAGCGACGCCGACGACCTCGGATGCGCCGTGGGCTGGGACGACGACGAGCAACCCGCCTACGCCGAGTGCGCCAACGGCGTCGACGACGACGCGGACGGCTGGACCGACGACGCGGATCCCGACTGCGTCGAAGGAACGGAGCGCGGCTGGACCGTCGCGGGCTGCAACGACGGCCTCGACGGGAACGGAGACGGTGCCATCGACGCGCTCGATCCGGCCTGCGTGGACGCGGAGGGCGACGAAGACGGCCCCGGCGACTGCGCGGACGGCGTGGACGACGACTCCGACGGCCTGATCGACCTCCTGGACCCGGGGTGCGCCAACCCGCTGGACCCCGCCGAGCAGGACCCCGCCGCGGCGTGCGCGGACGGCGACGACAACGACGGCGACGGATGGATCGACCTGCTCGACCCGGACTGCGTCCGCGCGACGGCGGAAGCCGGCTTCCTCGCGCACGCGGCCTGCAACGACGGCTTCGACAACGACGGCGACGGCGTGTCCGACTCGGAGGACCCCGACTGCTCCGGCGCGCTCGACGCGATCGAGGCGCCCGCGCTCGTCGGCGGCGCGGTGTGCAACGACGGGGACGACAACGACGGCGACGGCTGGATCGACCTCGACGACCCCGATTGCGCCTGGATGGGCACGGAGGGCGGCGTGGACCTCGCCCTCGTGTGCAACGACGGCCGCGACAACGACGGCGACGGCACGACGGATTCCGGCGACCCGGGCTGCACCGACGCGCTGGCGGCCACCGAGACGAACATCCCCGCGTGTGACGACGGCGTCGACAACGACGGCGACGGCTGGATCGACCTCGACGACGGTGGCTGCGACGACGACGACGACCTCTTCGAATCGGCGTCCCGTCTGGGCTCCACGTGCGACAACGGCGTCGACGACGACGGGGACGGCCTCGTCGACGCCGCGGACTGGGGATGCCTGTACGCCGCGGACGGCAGCGAGGTCGACCCGGTCACCGGCTGCAACGACGGCCTCGACAATGACAACGACGGCTGGACCGACGTCGGCGACCCCGACTGCGCGACGCCCGTGTCGGCGGGGGGCGAGACCGGCTTCGGCACGAACCAGTGCAACGACGGCATCGACAACGACCTGGACGGCCGCCTCGACGGGCGGGACCGAGGGTGCGTGTCCGCGCGGGACAACCTCGAGGCCGGGTGACCCGCACGGGGTGACCGCACGGGTCGCACCGGCAGGCAGGCGCGGTTAGGCCGCGCGACGCTTCCCGGAGATTCCATGCTCGCGTCCGTACGTCGCACCCACACCTGCGGAGAGCTCCGCGAGACCGACGTCGGCACGCGCGTGCGCCTGCAGGGGTGGGCGCAGAACGCGCGCGACATGGGCGGTGTCGTGTTCCTGCTGCTTCGCGACCGCCACGGACTCGTCCAGGTCGTCGCCGACGAGCGCAGCCCCGCCGCGGCCCGCGAGGCCGCCGCGGGCGTCCACCTCGAGTACGTCGTCGAGGTCGAGGGCGTCGTCCGGGCGCGTCACGCCCCCAACGACAAGCTCCCCACCGGACAGATCGAGGTCGTCGCGGACAGCGTGACGGTGCTCTCGCGCACGCCTCCCCTCCCGTTCAGCATCGAGGGCCACGTCCACGCGAACGAGGACCTGCGCCTGCAGTACCGCTACCTCGACCTCCGCCGCGCCGAGGTCCAGCGCGCGCTCGTCATGCGTCACAAGGCATCCATGCTCGTGCGACGCTTCTTCGACGCGAACGACTTCGTGGAGGTCGAGACCCCCGTCCTCACGAAGGCCACGCCCGAGGGCGCGCGCGACTACCTCGTCCCGAGCCGCGTCCACCCGGGCCAGTGGTACGCCCTCCCGCAGAGCCCGCAAATCTTCAAGCAGATCCTCATGGTCGCCGGCATGGACCGGTACTTCCAGATCGTGAAGTGCTTCCGCGACGAGGACCTTCGCGCCGACCGCCAGCCCGAGTTCACCCAGATCGACGTCGAGGTGAGCTTCGCGACGCGCGAGGTCATCCTCGAGCTCGGCACGCAGCTGGTCCAGATGATGTGGAAGGAGCTGGTCGGCGTCGACGTCGGGGACATCCCGATCCTGTCGTACACCGACGCCATCGCGCGCTACGGCATCGATGCGCCCGACATCCGCTTCGGCATGGAGCACGTCACGGTCACGACGCTCCTCGCGTCGACCGAGTTCTCGGTGGTGCGCGGCCTGCTCGACGCGGGCGGCATCGCCAAGGCGTTCGTGGTGAAGGGCGGCGGCGAGGGCGTCTCCCGCAAGCAGCTCGACGCATGGACGCAGTTCGTGAAGCGCTACGGCATGGGCGGCCTGCTCTACGGCAAGGTCGGGGCGCCGTGGTCGGGCCCACTCTCCAAGCTCGCGCAGACCGAGCTCGACGCCCTCGCGCACGCCACCGGCGCCGAGTCCGGCGACCTCGTGCTGCTCGGCGCCGGCCCCGCGGAGAACGTGAATCCCGGGCTCGGGCGGCTTCGCAACGCCGTCGCGCGCGAGCTCGGCCTCATCCCCCCCGGCTACCGCTTCACGTGGGTCGTGGACTTCCCGAGCTTCGAGCGCGATCCCGAGACGGGCCGATGGATGGCCGTGCACCACCCGTTCACCAGCCCGCGCCCCGAGCACCTCGGCTACCTCGCCGAGGGTCGTCAGGGAGAGATGCTCGCCAACGCCTACGACATCGTCTGCAACGGCTACGAGATCGGCGGCGGCAGCATCCGCATCCACGACCCCGAGATCCAGGCGCAGGTGTTCTCGGCCATCGGCCTCTCCGACGACGAGGCGAAGCAGAAGTTCGGCTTCCTCCTCGATGCGCTGCGCCACGGCGCGCCCCCGCACGGCGGCATCGCCTTCGGCTTCGACCGCATCGTGATGCTGCTCGCCGGCACGGAGAACATCCGCGACGTCATCGCCTTCCCGAAGACGACCAGCGCGCAGGACCTGATGTCGGGTGCCCCGAGCCCGGTCGACCCGAAGCAGCTCGGCGAGCTGCACGTCGCGAACGTCGCGAAGCCGGGGTGACCGCGACGCTGGCGCTGCTGCTGCTCGCCTGTGCGGGATCTGCGACGCTGGCTTCCGGGGCGGAGGGGGCCTCCCCCTCCGCAACGCCTCCCCCCGCGCCGGGGACGTTGCCGGTGCAGGCCGACCTGCACCTGGACACACCGACCCAGCTGCATCGTCGCAAGGTCGGCCTCGACGCGCCGAGCCTGGAGGCCGGCCTCGCGCAGCTCCGGGCTGGCGGCACCAACCTCGCGGTGATGGCGCTCTGGCCGCCGCGGACGGTCGACTGGGAAGCCCACGTCGACGCGCTCCTCACGCGGATGGAGGCCGAGGACGCGCGGCTGGACGAGGTCGTTCTGGTGCGCTCCCCCGCCGAGGCACGCGCGGCGGCCGCCGCCGGCCGCGTCGGCATCGTGTATGCGCTCGAAGGAGCCCACGGCATCGACCGGAGCGGTATCGTCGGACTGGAGCGGCTCCACGCGCGCGGGCTCGCGCTGCTGGGTCTCACGTGGACCTTCGACACGCGCTGGGCGGGGTCATCCGGCGGCGCCGGATCGGGTCTGACGCGCGAGGGACGCACCCTCGTGGACGCGGCCAACCGCCTCGGTGTCCTACTGGACGTGAGTCACGCCTCCCGCGCAACGACCCTCGAGGTGTGCGCCCGTTCGCGTGCGCCCGTCGTGGCATCCCACTCCGACGCGCATGCGCTCACCCCGCATCCGCGCAACCTCCTCGACGACGAGATCCGCGCGATCGCCGCGACCGGCGGGGTCATCGGCGTGAACCTGCATCGCCCGTTCCTCGGCGGCAGCGGCGACCTCGCGCGGGCCGCGGACCACGCCACGTACCTCAAGCGCATCGGCGGACCCGGCGTCGTCGCGCTCGGCTCGGACTTCGACGGGCTCATCGTACCGCCACGCGATCTCCGGGACGCGGCGGGCCTCGGCGCCCTCTGGCCGTTGCTCGCTGCGCGTGGCTGGACCGCGTCGGAGGTGGAAGGCCTCCGCGGCGCGAACTTCCTGCGGGCGTGGGACGCGGCGCGCGCGGCGTCGTCCCCCGCTACCACGCGATCGTCGCGCGCCCCAGACTGAGCTCGAGGCCACGCAGCGCGTGCGCGCTGTCCCCGACGAGGTCCTGCCACAGCTGCCGGTCACGCGTGCGCAACGTCGGCAGCGCGCGGTAGACCCCCTCGCGCTTGAGCCGCGCCACCGTCTCCGCGAGCTCGCGCGCCGCGAACGCCACGTCGTCGAGCTGCGCGCCGTCCGGCACGTACAAGGCGGTCGCCTGCATGCGCCCGTCCGTCTCGAGCCAATGCCCCAGGAATTTGAGACGCTGCGCGAGCAGGCGGGTGCGGGCCTCCGGGTTGGTGGCGAGCGTCTCGTCGATCTGCGCCAGCTCGCCGCGCAGCCGGTAGTGATGGAGCGGCACCTGGGCGACGATCGCCGCGCGGTCGGCAGGGGTGCCGAAGCCCCGCGCGACGGCGTAGGCGGCGCCCTGCACCATGTGCGCGCCGCCACAAGTGTAGCGGAAGAGCGGCTGCCCGGTGCGTGAGAAGCCGCTCCCCGTGCGCATCGCGTCGGTGAGAAACCCCGTCTCCTTCCGCAGGACCGCGACCGCAAAGCGCGCGAGCCCGTCGAGATCCATCGGCGTCCCGTCCCGGGCGACCCATTGGAGGACCGGCGTCGCCGCGGCACGTCGGGTCGCCGCCGAAGCGGCCGTCGAATCGGTCGCGCCGGGCATCGGCGCCCATTGCGCCAGCGCTTGCAGGTTCCACGGCACGTCGTCGGGGCTGGCAAAGCTCGCGTGGTTGCGCGCCGGGTCCAGCCAGGTGCGCAGCACCGTGTCGCGGTAGAGCGTCGCGAGCGCAACCTCTCCCCGGCGCGTCGGGACCCGCGTGTCCGGCGAAAAGCCCGCCTCGCCGATGTTCTTCAGGAGCAGGTCGGTGTGCGGCTCGACCGGGACCTGTGCCCGTGTCGTCGGGAATCGGAGCAGCACGCGGCGCACGCCGCCCAGCTCCGTCTCCTCGCGTTCAAGCCATCCGTCGAAGACATGCGCCAGCGGGTCGCGTCCGTCGGTGAGTCGCAGCCCCGTGCCGCGCGCCAGGAGCGCGTGCGCGATGGCCCACGGATTGCCGGGCGCCGCCGCGTGACGGTCCACGACCTCGCCCAGCGTCCGGAGCGCGGCGTCGAG
>JACCDP011012640.1_pt1 | contig 20627 bp, 14 predicted proteins | sample 7445841 | NCBI WGS metagenome assembly JACCDP01 (sample SAMN15323441, study PRJNA562643) | freshwater metagenome | isolation source: river surface water | place: USA:Blue River Watershed | collected 2017-08-17
TACAAAGAAATCCATTAACTCTTTGGGAAAGAGCTCGTGTAACAATTTACTATCTATTGTTTCGATACCTTTTTATTGCAAGTATAATATTTTAAATGCTTCTCCCCAACTTTTTAACTTGACCCATTCTTTCTGCTTATCTTAAACTGTTTTACCCGATCATTAAAATTGTATACCGAAACCCAGCTTATCCCTCCATTCTCAGACTTCCACAATTCGTTGCCATTCCCTAAAAAAATAATATTGGAACAGTATGGCATAAATTCTATTTCACCACATTGGTAACCATAACTATCGGCATTAGGAAATTTTGTGAATGAAATATTTTTTCTGATTCCGTTAAACGTTGAGGGTGCTGAAAAAGCACCTATATCATCGAATGCCAAGTGCCATGGCCTCCCAAACAGGTAATGACCTGTTGCTGACTCTCCACCTCCCAATCTCAAGGCTTTATTACTGGGATAAGTGTCACCTATAACCGTATTTCCATTGTGATAACGTCCGCCAGCTACTACATCTTCATTCCAGCCCTGTGTAAACCCCCAAAACAAGGAACCGGTTAATCCATTATTCCTCGCCAAATGGTTGGCTTTTACAGTAAAGAAATCACTGGAGTAATTAACCCCTCCGTCGCTGGCAATCCAGGTATCGTTTCCGGATACAATCATTTCCTGAATATCAGGATGTATTGGAAAATTACCATGATAGCCTCCGAAATCTACAAAACTAACCGCTCCATCGGTTGACTTAAATGCGCAGGTAGTAGCAACCATCAAATGATCTGCATTATTCGGGCTGGCCACAATATCTAAATCATAAAATCCCTGACCATTGGTTAAACCACAAAACCCAGCCGGATATGTACTCGGGTTCCCTGCTAAACCAGTAGTTCCTTTACACATCTGCGTCCAATTCTGTCCATTATCGTTAGATTTGAATATATAGGGAACGTTATCTGGTGTGCTTCCCAGAACAACTACATAAACCCTTTCCGGATCAGCATCTGTAACCGTCATTCTTCCTGAATTCGAAGCCGCAGGAGAATTCCAGCCCGTCATACTTTTATTAAAAGTATTTCCACCATCACTTGATTTATGTAACTCAGTTAATGTGCCGATTTGCTTTAGAATATAAATGGTATTGGGATCGTTAGGTTTAAATACAACATCCCATACCGTTGTATTAACATTTGCTATTAAATTCCAGGAATTGCCTCCATTGACAGATTTAAACAAACCTTTTTCAGCTGCAAGAAATAAAACAGCGTGATTAACCGGATGAACAATTATTGTATTTGCGTTTCCAGAAGAAACAGGGTAGGTATTCCAGGTTACACCTCCATCCGTAGTTTTTACCACACTATTATTTCCCGCACCATAAGCAATATTCGCATTAGCAGGATCAACCGTTAAGCAACCAAAGCCATTGCCATCCAATACCACCGACCAATTTAATCCTTTATCTGTAGTTTTATAGATATCACCTGTTTCTCCACCGCAGTACAACACATTTAAATTTGAAGGAGCCAAAGCAATACTTGTAATGTTTAACTGCCAGGGAATAGAACGCTGAGCGGGATCATCGTATGAAGGATAAAAAGTTTCTATTGGTCCCAGAACCTTCCATTGTGCTGCATTCATTTTCTGGTTGTCGACCAGTGTTGGATTAGTCATATGAACCTCCTCTTCTAATGGAATTTCTATATTTCCATTAGCTTCGTTGATGTAAACATCCACACTTCTTCTCCAGCGCTTATAATAGAGCACGTAAACGTCTTCTTCCTCTTCGCCGGTTGAGTATAACTGATCAATTACCTCTTTTCGTTTCGCTCTTATATCATTCTCTAAAAATTCTTCGTATTTCCTGGCCTTTTTATCTAATTCAAACACATTGACACCTTGTGGGAAATTCTCTTTATAAAATTCTTTGAAAAATTCAGGGGTGTCGTTGGTTAATGCAGGCAAATACATTTTTCCTGTTTTCTGAGGCAGGCCCGTCTTCACGATGCTCAGCATAATAATCAATAGAAGTAATTTGTTGGTCATTTTGTGTTTGGGTTAGAAGAGTATGCTCTATCAATATATCAAAAAAAAGTCAAATTGATTTAACTTTTCAATTATTCTGTAAATTTAGTTCATAAACGACTATAAGTGGGAAATAAAATTTTTACTTTCTATAAACTCTAAAGGAATAGTACATTTGCAATAACAAATATATGTTGTTTATTTTCAATAATATAGAGTTATTCTAAAATTCAATTTATGATTAGGAATACTTAATTTAATACTTTCTTAACTATATTGTTGCACAACATTTTATCCATTGTTGTCAGGAGAAATCTTGTGAAATTAAGTCAATCAATTATTATCGTAAGTGAAATAAGTTTACTACTACCTTATTGGATTAATATTTCTGACGATTTTGTGCGATTTTAGCCGAACAACAATGCATTAATATTTTGTTACTGTACAGTACAAAAAATAAACCCTACAGGGTTTCCCTTTAAATCACTTATTTTTAAACTCCTCCAGTTCTTTATAAAAATCCATTGCTTTTATTACAGCTTTACCACCGGAACCGGCCAGCATATTTCTAAACCATTTTTTATTTAGGTTATCGAAAGTATGCGATTTATACAACCAGTATGAAAGATATGTAAATGTACCTGTTAACGTTACCTGAAAAAGTATATACATCCATCCTACTTCCTGTGGAAACCAACGCGCACTTAAATAAAAAGTAGTATAAAAAGGAAATTGCAAACACATGGTTTTCGAATGATTGAAAATGGAAAGCTGTAATTTGGAGAGTTGTTCCTGAATCTCAACTACAACACCATCATAATTAATTGTTTTGATCAGTATTAAATGTTGAATATAATCAGCTACAGCTTTTAAATTCACTACAAAAATTGCCCCAACCGATACTAAAAAATAATTCCATGAACTGGAATAATGTTTAATACCGTATACCAAAGCCAAACCCAGAAATATCAAATACAATATTCCCACTACAATACCTGTAGTTTTTAAATACATTTGTTTTTGCAAGGTAGATTTTGCTTTTTGATTAATGTTCTCTTTTAACAATTGTTGATTTATCCGGAAGATCTCTTCTATTTTTTGGTTTTGAGATTTCCATACATGAATTAATTCTGCGTGTTCCATGATACTTCTAATTAGTTGTTTTGTTAAATTTTTCCTTCAAAAGATTTTTTATGCGATTGATTTTAGTGCCTACATTACTTTCTGATATGCCTATAATTTCTGCTATTTCCTTATGGCTCTTTTCTTCCAAATACAACAACATTAGAGCCTTATCCAATTCTTTTAATTCCGCTATAAACTGCTGCAACAGGCTAAGGCGTCGTTCTGAATCAATTGCCGGTGGCTGATCTTCCAGTTCAATAAAAGATGTGCTAACAGGGACAAAGTATTTAGCCTTTATTTTTTCCTTCCTGTATTTAGAAATTGCCGTATTTAAAGCTATGCGATAAATCCAGGTAGTATGTTTAAATGCATTGTTGTATGTTTCAAATGCATGCCATAGTTTTAAAATAATCTCCTGAACCAGGTCTTTTCTATCATCTTTATCCTTACAATAAGCATTAGCGACTTTATATATAATACCTTTGTTGGACTCTATAACAGACAGAAATAATTTAGATTTATCACTATTTTCCATACCCGCTTTCTTTCGATTTCATTTTTACATAGGATATTGTTGCATGATCAACAGTCTTTTTTGAAAGTCCGGCGTAATTGTGATACACTTTATTAATGGTTATGCCACAGGCTGAAGTTACAAAGGGTAATGTAATTAGCAACAAATACTTAATTGTTCTTTTTTTCATTGGTTTTGTTATTAGTCAGTTATTGTTTAACTAATTATACGCCCGCTGGTTTAAAAAATCACAAGCTCATTCATTTTTCCTGTAAAGGTTGTTCTAATCTATGAAAATGACGTGTTTTGGATGTTCTGTGTCATGCTTTGTTTCATAATATCTGCTTAATGGAGTTAACAAGTGCCCAGTTAAAAGTACAGGCATCACCATAAAAAAACCACTCCGTTCAAGAGTGGTTTAAAGTGAAATCTTATTAGCGTGTTTAAATGATCCGGTGGATTTAGTTGTCACCTGCCAGACCCACCGATGTGCACGTTGTTGTTTGAAGTGCAGGTTGCATCTTCTGTGTTTCTTAATAAACGATAAAGTTCAGGGAAACCTTATTGGAAACACGTGCCGTTAGTCCGGTAAAACTCAATCGCATGAATTGATCTTCAATTATTTTTCTAAGGGAAGCATTTTCGGTGTGTGCGGCTACCATTGTCACTTTTCCAGAATCATCAACTGAGAAGGTAATGTTCACCTGTTTATTAAACCCACTTCTTTTGTATTGCTCCGGTAAAAATACATGCTCCTGAATGTATTTTCCGTAGTTCATCGTTTTTTCTACTACTGAAACAGACTTCCCCGGAGTAGAAGCAAACACAGCAACACTTGTAAATACAGCTAAAAAAGCCATCTGAATTGATTTTTTCATAGTTTAATTTATTTAATGGTTATCAATAATGCAGTTGTTTATAGTGGCTTAATTTCGACCACAAAAATAAGACGCCCTTCAGGTTTAAAATGTTACAGGAACGTTAAAAATTCTTTCTAAAAAGTCCCTTTCGGTTAATATATGTTAAATCCAATTTCTTCCTAACCGCTTAAAACGTCGATTTTTCGAGTAATTTTGCTTCAGTATACAAAAACTATAAAATAATAACCTTGCTTTACACCTTAATATTCCTTTAGAATGGATAAACTATATTATACCGATCAGACTTACGAAAAGTTACCGGCGGCTTCTTTTGAAAAAGGAGAATACGAAAATTGTCATTTTATTGATTGTGATTTTTCCCAGTTTAATTTATCTGCATTCAGTTTCCTGGAATGTCAATTCACTCATTGCAACCTTAGTTCGGCAAAAATCAGTAAAACTGCTTTTAAAACAGTAGTGTTTAACCATTGTAAATTGCTCGGGCTTCGTTTTGATTCAGCCAATCCATTTCTTTTCTCCATTCGCCTAAATGGATGTATGGCTGATTTTTGTTCATTTTATGAAGTGAAGCTAAAAAACTCTTTTTTTAAAGAGGTGAGTTTAAAGGAATGTGATTTTAGTTCCTGTGATTTAAGCGGAATTAAATTTGACAATTGTAACCTGGACAGGGCAGTTTTTGAAAACTGTAATTTAGAGAAAAGCGATTTTAGCAATGCCAGCAATTTCCAGATTAATCCGGAAAATAATAAGCTCAAAGGTGCCAAATTTGGTTTGTCAGGACTACCTGGTTTATTACTGCAATACGGAATTGATGTGGTAGATTAAACCCGTTAGGTGTCCTTGTTTTGTAAAATCAGCAAATAATGCTGTAGTTCCCATTTGTTTTCTAAAAACAACGTTTTTACTTCTTCAATGATCGAAGAGTTGGTTGAAATAAGTGCGGAAATGTTTTCTTTCCTTTCTTGTGCATGTTGCCCCGGGAAAAGTTTTTCCTTTATAGACTTTATTTGATTTATTTCTGTTTCGTTTTTGGTCTTTAAGGCTTTTAAGGCTTTTTGTTCCAGGGTTTCCAGTGCCTTCAGGCTCTTTTGTTTTTCTGCATCCGTTGCAGCCACCAGGCTCTTATCCACTTTTTCTATCTTAGCCGCTAATTGTGCAAACAGCTGTTCCAACTGTTCCTTTTCTTCAGTTAGTTTCAACAGATCTCCCGATTGGGCTAAACTTTGTTTTATGAGTTCATCAGTTGGGGTAAATATTTTCTCTGTTGGAATATTCAGCTTTGCTAAACGCGAAGCAGTGCTTTTATCTACGCATAAAGCAAAATTCCTGGGCAATAATACCGGATAAGTCACCCCCATTTCCTTAAACAACGAACAATACTCCAGCCAATAAGCAATTTCTCCGGGCCCTCCTACATAAGCCACATTGGGCAATATGAGCTGCTGATACAGGGGTCGTAAAACAACATTGGGGCTAAATCTTTCAGGATATTGTTCAACTTCCTGGGTCATTTCATTGCTAGTAAAAGAAATAGTACTATTCATGACCTTGTATAATTCCCCTTCCAGATAAATGCGTTCCCTGAAACCTTGTTGCAAATAAAACAAATTAATGTTTCTGGGTTTCACCTGTAATTTATACCCTAAATCTTCTAGCTTACTCATGGTGTTCTGCATCAAGCTTTCCGCAGCCTGATGAAACAAATCCTTTTTTAGAAAGGGAATAAATGCTTCTTTCAACTGGTGACTATCTGGGTCAAGAATTATTAAACCATATTTACCAAATAATTCATTTACCAGAAACCGTGTTGCTTCAGCCATATGGGTATGTTCCAGGTAGGCCTTCCGCAAAAGGTGAAGCCAGTCAGCAGTAAAAGGGCTGTTTCCCAATATAGTAGTCAGCTCATCCAGGCAGGCTTCTATTCCGCTTGTAGCTATTTTTCCCGCCGCCCCTCTATTGTTTATTGACCATTTTATATTTTTTCCAAATACCTGCACCTCGCTTATCTCTTCCAGATCATGGTCTTCACTGGCCATCCAATAAACCGGAACGAATTTTTTGTCAGGAAACTGTTCATTCAATAATTCACAGTAATTAATCGTTGACAAAATTTTATAGACAAAATACAAAGGCCCTGTAAACAAACAGAGCTGATGACCTGTCGTAACTGTAAACACATTCTCCTGCAGTACTAATTCAATATTGTTCTTACTAGTTGCGGAAAGCCTCAAGTGTTTGTTTTGATCCTGTAACTCATCCCTAAGCAATTTTCTGTTAACAGGATAGGAGTTATTCTTTTTTAACCAGGCTTCAATACCCTTTATTCCAGGTGTAAACTCATAAAAAGAAGAAAGTGCCGGAGCCCCTTTCAGGTAATCCAGAAAAATCTGGTCGAATAAACCTGTTTCAGGTAATGAGATTTTTCCGGTACAGGTAGCTGGCATATAGCATTAATCTTTTTGCAGAATAAGTTTAGCGGTTGACATTTTTTCTTTTTCCATCACACGAACAACATAAATTCCATTTTCAAACGTTTTGAGGTCTATTATTTTTAAAGGATGAGTATTAATAAATGTTTCTTCATAAACAAGACTTCCCCGTACATCAAACACCTGAATTAGCGCCTTTTCCTGGGTAGGTTGCAACTGAAGGGTAAGCTGACCACTGGTGGGATTAGGGAAAAGCATCAGGTTGGCATGCAACTCTTTATTTTTCTCTTCCACACTAAAAGTACCTCCTGTAATGGTAATGTGATAATCCTCCGTTTCACCGGTTGCAAAATTACTACAGGCATGGGTAGAATCGTTAACGGTACCTTCTGCTCTGGAACGAATCCTTAAACCAGTGATTCCGTTTTTGGCTTTGGCAGAGGGAATTTTAAAACTTACTAATACAGGTGTGTTGCTCTGTGAGGTAGTACAAATTCTCTTCCATTCTGTAATGTCGAACATCCCATTTTGATCATAATCTATCCACATAGAAACTATACAGCTGGATTTCATGCGCAGGGCAATTTTATATTCCTTATCAGCCTGAAGGGTGCAGGTAGTAATCCCTGTGGCCGGAAACGAAGAGTAATTTGGCCCGCTCATGTTTCCACAGCCTGTATGTGGGTTATTGAGGGGGGTGGTTTCAATGCCAACGGAATCAATGGCATAGTCAGTACTGCAATCCCCTCCTAAACCAGCATAACAATAACAATCTACCGGCAAATTAATAGTCACCTCTACCGGAACAGAATAGCTGATTTGTGAATTACAATTCAGGATGCAGCGGTATTTTCTGGTAGAATCGGTACTCATGAGCTGAAATGGAGCTGTAGCACCGGATAGGTTATACCAAACTACCCCATCAGTAGAACTTTGCCATTGATAGGCTATTCCAGATTCCTGCGAAAAAGAGACAAGATTTAATTCAAACATGACGCCTGTACACACAGCGGGTTTGCTGGATACAGCATTACCTGCATTGGGCATTCCGGTACAAGTAGTAAGTGGAGAAAGGCTTATTTTTATATTAGGCCGGTAGTAGTCAATAGTTCCTGCACTCGAAGGTATTGCTTTGTCTGATTGCCAGTATTGCATCAGTTTTTCAGTTCCTGTTTTATGATTTCTGAAACCCTTGCTTAAGGGCAATTCATTTCCGTTTCCTCCCGCATTAGTCTCTACTATCAGTTCCAGGTTATTGGTCCCACTGTATGCAAAAGGGCTATTCAGGTTAATGGTAATAAAATTGTTTTGTGCAAAATCAGAAGCCTTCAGCACACCATTAAACACTAGAAAGGTATTTTTCTCCTCTGCATGAATAAATGTTGATTGCTGAAAAGCAGAAGAGCTGATTTCTTTCATGAATATCCTCACAGCTGTTTGTGTGGCGGCGGTATTATTGAGGGTATCACAGAAAAAAGAAATAGCAGTAATTGAACCTGCCGCTCCGATCTCGCTTGCTTTATATATAAAAGCACTTCTCTCAAAGCCGTAGTTAGATCCTAAGGGCTTGCGGCGAACAGCATTTGAAGCCCCTGGTGATCCTGCATTTCCAAGTGGTATTTCCACCACCGTTTGAGCGGTTAACGATTGACAAATAAAAAAAGCAAATAATAAACAAGTAAGTTTTTTCATAACATCTGGTATACTTCTCTTCATCTTCTATAGCTAGATTAAGTTAGAATTAATTGAAATTGGTTCAATGGCAATTTTCCCGTTCAGGATACAGGTCTCAATCAGGTTACTGCCAAAAGCATAAGGGATAAAATCTGTTCCGGGTATTTCCTTCGTAATAAATAAACTGGCTTTTTTTCCGGGAGTAATAGAGCCGTACATATTGGCAACATCCATAGCAAAAGCGCTGTTTATGGTGCTGGCATTAATGGTTTCATTTGGCGTCATTTTGTATTGTACACAGGCAATGGACTGCATAAAATTCATATTACCGCTGGGGCTACTACCTGGATTAAAATCACTGGCAATGGCTAAAGGCAGTCCGCTATCAATCATTTTACGGGCAGGCGGATGGGGCAGCGAAAGAAAAAATGCTGCTCCGGGTAAAATGGTAGGAATGGTGTTGGAGTTTTTTAACAGTGCTATTTCTTCTTCCCCAACATATTCCAAGTGATCAACACTAATAGCTCCGCAGCTCACTCCTGCCCTAACCCCACCGTAATTACTCAGTTGTTCGGCATGTACTTTAGCTTTAAGCCCGTATTTTTTACCGGCGGTTAAAATTTGTATGGTTTCCTCCGGGGTAAAATAATTTTTTTCACAAAAAACGTCTATAAAATCTGCCAGTCCTTCTGCCGCCACTGCCGGAATCATTTCCTGAAGGATGAGCTGAATATATGCTTCTTTATTTCCTTTGTATTCCAGTGGAACAGCGTGTGCACCTAGAAAAGTAGATTTAATCATTAACGGAACCTGTGCTTTCAGTTTTTTTATCACTTTCAGCATTTTTAATTCGCTTTTCAGGCTTAGTCCGTAACCACTCTTTATTTCAATAGCTCCAGTTCCCTGAGCCATCACCTCTTTGATTCTGGTATGTGCTGCCTCCAGCAATTCTTCTTCCGAGGCTTGTTCCAATCTTTTTGCAGAATTTAAAATTCCTCCTCCTCTGGCAGCTATTTCTTCATAACTTAGTCCATGAATTCTGTCTACAAATTCCGCTTCCCGGCTACCGGCATAAACAATATGTGAATGACTGTCTACCCATGATGGAAAAACTAATTTTCCTTGAGCATCTATTACCTCCAGATTCGACCAGTCGGAAATTCCGGGAAAATCGTTCATGCTCCCAAAATCAGCTATTAAGCCCTCTTCAATAGCCAGCCAGGCATTTTCTAAACAGGGTAAAATATCCATGTCTTTCCCTTTAATGGGGGCAGTTGGGGCTATTTCCCGTACCTGGACAAGCTTTTTTATATTTTTAATCAGTAATTTCATTCGAAACGAGCAGAAGCCCTGCAAACTTACGATTTTTTTACTCATCCTGGATTAATTAGCTAATTACCTAACTTCATTGGAATCAAACAAAGTATCTATGCCCACCCGGCTCTGTTTTACACTATAGTTTATCTAATGAAGAGCTAAATTCCTCTTTTGTTCTTCTTCTGGGTGAACCAAAACCCAAATCACAGGTATGAACCCCAAGGCAAGCCCTGCACACTAATTCCGCTCTAAGGAGCGGGATATTAAACTTTACGGCGCACCTTCTATGGTCGGGATTGTTCGATTACTCATATCTATCTATAAAACAATATTTCTCTAAAAACACTAGTGGGTCACTCGCTCTTTTTCTGGCTTTATTTATGTGATTTGAAAGCATTCACAGGGATGCCTTGCCCAATGCTAATACACCGTGCAGCAGAATTGGAATACACTAGTGTATAATACTGAAAATAAATATTTTAAGACCAGTTTAATGGTGGGTTATTAAGAATAGAAGAAACTTAATTGATTAATGACAAAGGAAGATTTTTTGTCGTATACTTTTTCTTAAAGTTGAAATTTGCAGGAAATAAATGCCTCCCGGTATTTTGGATAAATCAAAAGTTGATTCTTTTTGTTGAATAATCTGCTCATGAACCAAAGCTCCAATGGTATTGTATATTTTTACGGTATGCATTTCAGTTGGTTCACCATTCAGAGAAAGTTTGAACATTCCGGTGGATGGATTAGGGTATACATTGTAATCAATTGGGTTTATAGTATTATTGGATAACAATTCAGATGAAGTGGTTGGGTTATACAGGGCTTTAATTATTACCGGTTCTCCCTCATAGATTAAACTCGTTTTTGAAAGATCAAATGATACCTGAGTATTTGCCCCTCCGGGGCTTATTATACATTTATCAACAGAACGAGGTGGGATAAAAGAAGCAGAAGTAAAAACCCTGTTAAAATTAAGTGTGATTTTATTTGTTGAAAGCAATTGGTTTCTTATATCGCTTGCAGAAATATCCATTCCGGTGGAAACACGCTTAATTAGTAATGCAACAGGGTTACTGGAGGAAACAGTTAATTGATCATGACTTAGGGATGCAGCCTGAGTGTTTCCCGAACCAATAAAAAATATACCGGTATATTTTCCGTACGATGCTGATACAAGAGAGGAAGTGTTGTAATTGACATATAATGATGAGTCATTTTGGGCAACAATTCTGTTATAAAACATAGCAACGAGTTTAGCTTTTGTTACATTGGGCACAACAGCATAACGATACGTCTGATCTTTCCAGGCACCGGTATGTCCATGATTTATGCTTAACTGGAATATATTACTATTTACCGGGGTATTGGGGTTTCTTTTATCAATATTATACCAGTTTCCATATCGGTTTTGCGCATTCAATATGATATTTGTTGGATTTATTGGATCTGGAAGAATAATGTATCCAATACTATCATGCCAAAACCAGGATGCTGAATTTAAATTCCAACCTTTATTGAGAGAATCTGATAAAGGTAAGGTTTGCTCAGCTCCTCCATTAATGGAATAGTAAATGGTGGTTATCCGCTCCGCCTGATTCAGGGTGGTATAAATATCTTCAGGTGTTGTTTCAGAATCGTTGATTGAGTTGCCCAGGCAAAGCAATAAATCATTAAAAGCAAAATAAGATTTATATGCTGTGGTATTATGGTAGGTATGCTTTCTGTTCAAATTAAATAAACCAATAGAAACCTTACCATCCGAAACACCGCCGGCAATAGTATTTTCACTCTCATAATTATTGCTCCAGGGAACTAATGGAAGTGAGCCCGTTTTTTGTTTTATGGTAGCACCCGGAATAGCCCTCCAATTCCAAACTGCACGGGCATTATCATATTCCTTCCCACTACGGTAGATCATAGTTGAACCATCAGCCATGTGGTAATTCATAAGCCCTTGTCCGGTACCTAAATCTGAGCTTTCACAACCTACTGCGCGATTGGATAACATTTTTATAGATAAAAAATAATTTGGACAATGATGAAGCAAAAGATGTGAGTTCCATAAGTATTTCGAGGAATCAATTTGGTAAAAGGTATTAGCGGCTAATTTATTTTTTAAATTAAGTACTGATGCGTACTGTGGTATAGAGCTATTAGTTTGTGAGATGAAATTAGTGAGTAAGCTGGTGAGGCTTCCTGTTAAGGGGCCTGATATTTGATTATGACGTCCAACAACATTATGAGGAATCCGGCCTTTGTAATAAAACCATTGCATGCCATTCATAATTATATCACCCCAAAAAGCTTTCTGCGTATCGGATACTTTCCATTTTGAACCGTTTGTAAAAATACAATATCTATAAAAAGAATTAAGAAAGTCGCGACCATACCCTATATTAAATATTTGGGAGCCGTGTTGATGCATTGAACCATCATATAATGCCGCCACTACATGTGAATTTGGTTTATTAATTTCTAATGAAAACTGATTAGCGACTAAAATGGAAAGTGTATCCATATCCTCGCTGTTGTTTATGGCGCTAATAATTGCAGTATAACCAAATAAGCGATATCCAAGATTTCCCATACGTTGCCAATCGTCTGTTAATGTGGTGCCTAAACTGGGTTTGGTAAATGTACTTCGGCTCGCTCCATTACTCCAGCTATACCTTAAAAATTCGGACGATTTTTTACGGATATTGGTTATGATAGTAGTAAACTGAGGCAAATGTTTATCGGTTTCAAAATCATCGTATAATTTGACAAGTATCATTCCCAGTTTGTTAGGTTGATCCATGGCGCTGGAAGTCCAGCTAAAAGCTGGTAGATTACTTAGCCAATAATTCAGTGCTTTATACAGTTTTGCTTTTAAGGTAGTGTCTTTATAATAAGTAGAGCTTGTATTTTCAAATTCATACGTTAACTTGTATATATTTACAACAAGATTATCGATGGTGGAGGCAGCGTTATTAAAGCTACCATTAGCTTGTATACTACTTAAAATAACAGCAGTTGCCGGTGCACCCGGAGGTGGGGCTGTGTACTGGCTGGCAAAAAATGTACTTGTTGTTAAATTTGTCCGAACCAAATCAATGCCAGTTGTTTGTGAGCTTATCTGTAAAAAAAACAGCATAAGCGGTAAAAGAACAAAATTTTTGACCATAACAAATGGGATTTGAATGTGGGTAAATTTAAGGAAAAGCGCATCATTGACTGCTATATAGTGAAAAGCCTAGTGAATATTGAATCAAAATCTGGTAATTTTGTACATGAGACTGTAAAAACAATGTGAACTTTGTCAAAAAAGGATATGCAGTAAGTGCAAAAGATTGGAGAAAATTACAAATCATGCGCTATATACTGCTCAAATTCTTCTGTTCTTTGTGATTCACTATTTGGTTAATTAGCTACCCAATCTATCATCATACTTACCACCTTTTTGTCCTTTTCAAATCAGCTTTTCCCTACATTTTCAAATAAGCACATTATCAAATTTTCATATTAGCAGTGGCTTCGAGTGCTGTTACGGTGAGTGTACCGAACCGCTCAGCCACCAAACTTTTGGGTCTTCAGGGTCATTTTCAAATTAGCACATTATCAAATTTTCAAATTCCCCCTTTGGCTTTACGAACAACTACTTTCCTAATTGATGAAGGTTTTTTATAAGGATAAAAAAATCATTTTCAGGCTGATAATTTTTGGAATAGTTCAGGTTTAATCGCTGCCTGGTTTCCTCCGGTAGAAGAGCTTGATGGTGGATGTCTGCAGGTGACAATACGGATTGTTTTATTTTGGGTAATTCTTCTGTAATACCATCACCATAACCTACCCAGGATTTCATTCCCAGTAATACCTGAAACACATTTTTTACAAACTGAAATTTCTTCTTCTGAAACCACACCAATAAAGGCGAAAACATCAAAAAAACTAATGACATTCCTATATCGAGGAAGCGTTTATTTCTTTTATTATGGGGCTTATTGATGGAGTTTACATCTATCACATATAAATCGCCTGCTGTATCAATGGAGTTACTACCAATTATGGAAAGGCTTTCGGGTGGGGCAATCTTAAAATCAACATCCGTAGCCACCAGGGTAAGCATATAATGAATAATTTCCTGTGAGCTGATGTTTCGGGAGCAAAATATTATTTCGTTGATGGAATTTATTTCCAGTACTTCATGTAACTGAGAAATGCTTCCCGCATAATAAGAATTTTTTGTTTCCTCTTCCTTCAAACTAACAAAGCCAACGTATGAGGTTTGTATGGCAGTTTGCTTCAGGATGTCTATAACTCGCTCAAATTCTTCTTCATTACCAATTATGGCAATACGTTTGGAAGAATTATCAAAAAGCCTGAATCCTTTTAGTTTCAAGAGGTGGAAAGCAAAACGACTCAACATGTAGGCCATACTTACCCATAAGGCACCAAACAAAATCAGCGCCCTGGAAAAACGATAAGACTCCGGTAAGAGTGAATAAGCTATCAGGATGATTCCCGTACCCACTGCTACCCCCCTGATCATGCGAAACAGTTTAATTGGCTTATCATATCCACCGCTCAGGTAAACCGTAAGTTGCCAGATGATGCTATAAATCGAAAAGGCAATGGTTACTAAATCTGTGTCGTAACTTCCTCCTTCCCGGAATATGAAGTGTTTTTCGTAATAATTTTTAATCAGCATTAAGCCCAGTATCATGAGTGCAAGATCCAGCAGCGGTAAAGAAATTTTTTTTACAAAGCGTATAGCAATGGCCAGTCCCGCCCTCAGGTAAATAGCTAAATGAATTAACACTGAAAACAGTTTAGCGTGACGTTGTGAAAAATGTTTCTGCGCAAAAATGATCATGGCTTTATAAAACACAAACACATAGTTAACACTGCTTTTTTTAGTGCTTTCACCCTTGTAGTGAATGATACGTGTTTCGGGGAAATAATAATTTTTATATCCCGCCAGTTTTATACGATAAGAAAGATCAATGTCTTCACCATACATAAAATAATCTTCATCCAGTAATCCGGTTTTTTCTAATACCGATTTTCGCATAAACATGAAGGCTCCGCTCAGCACATCAATTTCATGTATTTTATCATTATCCAGGTAAGATAGGTGGTATTGACCGAATTTTTTTGAATACGGGAATAAAAAAGTTAATCCAAATATCTTGTAAAAAGCAACCGCTGGTGTTGGCAATCCACGTTTTGATTCTGGTAAAAAATTCCCTTTTCCATCCAGCATTTTTACACCCAGGCCACCTGCCTCTGGATGCGCATCCATAAAATGAATAACCTTCTCAAAGGTATCTTCCTGCACTACCGTATCGGGGTTCAGCAACAATACGTATTCTCCGCGCGATAAGCGTATAGCCTGGTTATTGGCAACAGAAAAACCGGTGTTCCGTTTGTTTTCAATCAGTTTAACCGTGGGAAATTTGTCTTTGATGAGTTGTACCGAGCCATCTACTGAATTATTATCCACAACAAACACTTCAAAAGAAGTATTTCTGCCAGCATTCAGCACTGCATGCAAGCATTGCTCAATAAAATGCTTAACGTTATAGTTAACTATGATAATAGATAATTTCACCCAATCGATAATGGGCAAAGGTATTAGAATTATTTAAAAATTATCTAAAAAAGGAAGGGTGCCTGCACTATAAATGGCTTAATATTTTCTTTCCTTATTTATTATTTAACTGCTGAACATAAGGTATTCTGTGCTGTATCGATCGTCCAAGGGTTACTTCGTCGGTATATTCCAGTTCATCACCAATGGGTACTCCACGTGCAATGGTGGTGATGCTAACCGGAAAGGCGTTAAGTTTGCGGTAGATGTAGAAGTTGGTGGTTTCCCCTTCCATGGTAGAACTCAGAGCCATAATAATTTCTTTTACCTGCCCGCTTCCTACTTTATCCACCAAACTATCTATATGTAAATTTGAGGGGCCAATGCCTTCCATTGGAGAAATGATGCCTCCCAACACATGGTATTGCCCCCGATAAAGGCCGGTATTCTCAATAGCAATTACATCCCGTATATCCTGCACCACACATACCTGACTGGCATCCCGGTGAGGGTTTTTACATATTTCACAGTGTAATTGATCTGAAATATTGTGACAATTTTCACAATACCTCACTTCCTTTCTTAATTTTATAATGGAATTAGAGAAAGAATCTACCTGTGATTCCTCTTTTTTTAATAAATGCAGCACAAAGCGCAAAGCGGTTTTCTTACCCACCCCTGGTAACTGGGCAAATTCACTCACCGCATCGGCTATCAGCTTCGAAGAAAACTCCATGCCCGGCAAATATACATTTAATTAAATAATTGCCACTGATAAAACTGCTGCTGTTAATAATTCAGGTATTGCACCCCTGCTGTTGCTTAAAAACATAGTGTTTAAGTTCTTATTTTTGACATTCATCATTCATTGCTCTATGTCGCCAGTATTTATTATTTGTTGTATTTTGGGCTACTTTGGTATTTTACTGCTTATAGCCTGGTATACCTCCCGAAACAGCAATAACGACAGTTACTTTTTAGGAAACAAAGCTTCTCCCTGGTACGCCGTAGCCTTTGGTATGATTGGTGATTCACTTTCCGGAGTGACGTATATTTCTGTTCCGGGAGCGGTAGGAAAAAGTAATTTTTCATACCTGCAATTGGTACTGGGATATTTTGCCGGATACCTTATTATTTCAAAACTCCTGCTCCCACTCTACTATCGACTGAATCTCATTTCCATCTATTCATACCTCGAAAGCCGCTTCGGCCGTATAACCCAGAAAACAGGCTCTTTCTATTTTATCCTGTCCCGAACCCTGGGCGCCGCCGCCCGGCTCTACCTGGCTGCAGGAGTAATTCAGTTTTTTGTATTCGATCGCATGGAGGGCTTTCGAATACCTTTTTCCCTGAGCGTTTCTGTTATTATTGCCCTGATGCTGCTATACACCTACAAAGGCGGCATTAAAACCTTGGTTTGGACAGACACCTTTCAATCCATGTTTCTGATATTAGGTGTGGTTTTATCCATAGCAGCCATCATTTCTACATCAGGGTGGGGCTTTTCTGAGGCCATCACTAAAATAACTTCTTCTTCCTATACCCAAACATTTTACTGGGACTGGCAAAAACCAAATTTTTTCTTTAAACAATTTCTGGGAGGAGCCTTTATTGCTGTAGCCATGACCGGACTAGACCAAAACATGATGCAAAAAAACCTGAGTTGTAAATCACTCGGAGAAGCGCAGAAAAACATATTCTGGTTTAGTATAGTGATGGTCATCGTTAATATCTTCTTCCTTTCCTTAGGGGCATTACTCTATATTTATTATCAGGAAAGTGGTGTTGCTTTGCCCATGCAGGATGGAAATCTAGTAAGCGATAAAGTTTTTCCTAACCTGGCTCTTAATCACCTGGGCCTGTTTGCCGGATTGGTTTTTATTATTGGTTTAACGGCTGCTACATTCAGCAGTGCCGATTCTGTATTAACCACTTTAACCACTTCATCTTATGTTGACATTTTTGAATTGGATAAAAAAGAAAAATTAAGCGATAAACAAAAAACTAAATACCGCACCCTTATTCACATTTCTTTTGCACTTATTTTGTGGATAGTCATCTTACTCTTCGATGTCTTGAACCAAAAAGCGATTGTGGATACCGTGCTCATGCTGGCTGGTTATACCTACGGACCACTTTTAGGTTTGTTTGCCTTTGGTTTATTTAGTAAACGCATAGTAAAAGATTCCTTTGTTCCGCTAATATGCCTTATTTCCCCCCTGCTCAGCTTGCTGCTGAATCAGTCCTCAAAAAAATTATTGGGTGGCTATGAATTGGGAAATGAATTAATCCTCATCAATGGCTTAATCACCTATATTGGGCTAATTGGAATAAGCAAAAAAAGTAAAGGAAAAGTTTAGACAAATTTCATCTAAAATTAGAGGCAATATTAGTGTATTTTCTATAATCATTCTTCACTCTTTCTTATTGTTTTTCAATACCTTACAAGCTACTGATTCAAAAAATTCAGGTGTTTTTATACAATATTCTGTCAAATTTGTACAATAATTACACAAAAATAACGTAGTACTTTTATTATTTTTGTTTCGCAAATACACAAATGCAACAAAAGGTACAAATGCCAGGTAAATTAAATCAAGACCTTAATTGGGATACTATAATGCTCCGGTGTTATCCTGATTATGGGTTCGACTTAATTTTTCCTGGACATAAGTTACCAACCAACAAGATCCCCTTCCCTCTTCAGGAGCTTATTCTGAAGCAGATGACTCGCTCTCTAATAACTATAAACCCAATACACCATGACAAAAGTAACTGTAACTCCAACTACTTACCAGTTTCACAAACCCGAACAGCTATCTGAACATGAGTTTAATTCGTTGAAACAAACCTTAAACCAGGAGCCTAATTATCATTTTTTACCCCCTAGCGGTTTTTGGGTGGAATTTGAATACGTAAAATGGTGTGTAATCATTATCCTTTTTGGAGGATATTTAGCTTACCTGTATAAACCTTTGTTTTTTATTCCGGCTTTGGCTGGTTTATTTCTCATCTTTGGGATGATTACCGGCACAGCCGAATCCATGTGGAGCTACCAGATTTTCCTTAACAACAGAAGACACTATTACCTGCAATTAAAAAAAGCCATTTTAACAGCAAATAATTATACTGAGTTTAAACAATTGGCTGCCGATTTGTAAGAAGGTTGACGACTTCAAAATACTTTCCTTTTAATGTGATTACTCCCTGGCTGTTGAAATACCCTTACACCAGCCAGGGAACAAACCAGATCATAGGAGGTGATAAACCATAAGTTAAATCAATTGTTCCTGGTAGGCAAAACAGGCGTATTCCTGGCTTTTCATAGAGTTAGTTTCTGTGTGTTGTATAATGGAAGAAGTATTGTATCATTGACGATACCACCATACAAACAAAATTACATGAATACCGATAAGTAATGGTATAGAAAATGTTCAGGAGTATTTTTGCTGACTACCTTTCAACTAATGAATAGCTCTAAATGAAGCTCACTATTTTAAGCTAATTTTTTCTTATAAAAGGGAAGCATCATTAACGTATAAGACTAAAGTAACCTGTTTTTTTATAGTATTTTTTTCCACTATCTGAATATTCCACCTGCCAGATATAGATATCCTCAATAATTTCCGGTTTATTATGAACCTTACCATTCCAGCCAATCGAAATATCTTTGCTTTCGAATATTTTTTCACCCCAACGGTTAAAAATTCTCAAATGAAAATCATTAATATTTTCTCCATAAGTCATGAAAGTATCATTCAAATTATCACCATTAGGTGTAAATGAATTCGGGATATATAAGACAGACTCCGTTTTAATTTGCACCAATTTACAAATAACACTTTTGCAATTTAAATTATTCGCTGCGGTTAAACATACGGTATAATTGCCCACTTCCTTGTATTTATAATCAGGGTTTAAACTATATGATGCTATACCGGGTTCTCCAAAATTCCAAGTGTATTGTATACCATTTAGCGGTTCAGTTACCTGAAAATGCATAATAGGTTCAAACATTTCTTTTTCGGAAACATGAAATGCAAAATCAACTTTTAGGTTCTCATTTACACTAATTTTTGTTTTCAATGTATCCTTACATTCATTATCTTTTATAACCACATAATAATCTGTAGTTTTTATTGGTGAAACTGTAATATTGGGAGTATGCTGACCAGTACTCCAACTATAATAATTACCCCCGACTGCATTAATAACAACACTTTGTCCTGAACAAATTGTGGTATCCGGGCTACATTTAAAAGCTGTAGGTTTAACAATAATACTTATTGAAAGTGTATCTGATGGACAATGGGCAAATGATAAAATAGCACTATACACTACATTTGAGTTTGGTTGCACTTGAATAATTGAATCTGAAACGTTAAGCACATTACCATTTTGGAGCCAATTATATGAAAGTCCGCCAGACGCTTGTAAGGTTATTTTTGTACCCTTACAAATAATTGTATCTGAGCTTGAAATGGTACTAAGTCCGTTATACACCTGAACGGTTATGGTATCAGTGCTTTTGCACAAATTAGTGTCAATTCCTGTTACTGTATAATTGGTTGTAGTAGTTGGGTAAACCACTATTGAAGAAGATGTGGCTCCGGTACTCCATAAATAACTATTTGCTCCGCTTACATTTAATTTTACTTTGTTTCCGTTACAAATTGAAGTGTCAGCTGTTTGAAGAACAGGCAATGGATGTACAATGACTTTTGCCGTTGCCGGAGCAGAACATCCGTTTGCATCGGTTCCTGTTACAGTATAACTAATGGTGCTGGCCGGGCTCACCTGAATGGAAGGTGTTGTGGCTCCTGTATTCCAGGAATAACTGATTGCACCGGTGGCCGTTAAATTGGCTGTCTCTCCCAGGCAAATGGATGTGTTTGCTACCTGAATGAGGGGTGCTGGATTAACTGTTACCGTGGCTGTTGCCGGAGCGGAACATCCGTTTGCGTCGGTTCCTGTTACAGTATAACTAATGGTACTGGCCGGGCTCACCTGAATGGAAGGTGTTGTGGCTCCTGTATTCCAGGAATAACTGATTGCACCGGTGGCCGTTAAATTAGCTGTTCCTCCAGGGCA
>JACCDP010759577.1_pt1 | contig 20620 bp, 12 predicted proteins | sample 7445841 | NCBI WGS metagenome assembly JACCDP01 (sample SAMN15323441, study PRJNA562643) | freshwater metagenome | isolation source: river surface water | place: USA:Blue River Watershed | collected 2017-08-17
CCAACAACAACAACAGCAACATCAACAACAGCAATAACAACAATAACAACAACAACAATAACAATAACAACAACAACAACAATAACAACAACAACAATTACAACAACAATAACAACAATAACGGAGGAAAACCGGGCAATAATTCCGGTGGAGGGAATCCGCCGAATAACAAGCCTGCAAAACAAGATCCGCCCAAGGAAGTGAAGCCTGTGAACAATACCCCAGCACCTGCTCCTGCGACGCAAGATCCTCCCAAGGAAGTTAAGCCGGTGAACAATACCCCTAAACCAGCTCCTGCGAAACAAGATCCGCCTAAGGAGGTGAAGCCAGTAAATAACACTCCTGCTCCAGCGAAACAAGATCCGCCAAAGGAAGTGAAACCCGTTACTCCCATGAAACCGGTCATTAAACCCAACAGTCCGCAACCTGAACCTAAAGAAACTAAACCGGAAGAAAAAAAACCTGAAAAAGGAGGGGGCAAATAAGCCCCTTTTTTTATGCCTTCGTTTTTAATAGTGGATACTAATTTGTAATTTCGCACACTTAATTTACATCAAATGGCAGTTATAACTAAAATACGAGAAAAGTCTTGGCTATTAATAGGTTTTGTTGGGTTGGCAATGATCGCTTTCATCCTTTCCGATTACAAAAAATTATTGGGGGGTTCTGAAGGAGAATTTGGGATGGGATCGGTAGATGGCGAAAAAGTAAAGCCTGAGGTTTACACCGCCAAAATTCAGGATTTTCAACAATTACAGTTGCTCCAAGTCATGCAGCAGTACAATTTAACCATGGAGCAAATTAACAGTGATCCAAATTTACAAGCACAGCTGCAGCAAATGTTCTCTTCTCCTGATTTTATTCAGCAAAATGAAGACGCCGCTTTTGAAAGTGTTACGGATTCCTTGATGTACCAAAAAGCATTTGACGCACTAAAGATTACCCTTAGTGACAAGGAGCTTAAGCAAATCAAAGCTGAAAGTAAAAAGCAAGGGTTCAATTCGCCAGATTTTTTCATTCAACAACAAAAGGTTAGCCGCTACAATGCCTTAATAAGTTTAGGGATGTACGTTACGAACGTAGAGGCCGAAGAAGAATACCGTTCACAGCGTGAATCCAAAAGCGTTGAATTTGTAGTGCGCAGGTTTTCTGAAGTCAACGATGCGGAAGTTAAAGTGACGGATGCAGAGTTGAAAAGCTATTATGAACAACATAAGCGAGAGCGAAAATACTGGAATAGAACTGCGAACCGAGAATTAAAGATGGTAGAAATCATGGTGAATCCGTCGGGCGCTGATACTGCTGAATTTAACACCCTTGTTGCACGTTTACGCAGTGAATTCACCGCCACGAAAAATGACTCAACCTTCATTATGTCAAACAGCGACATTAAGCGCTACAACGCGGGAGCCTTAGGGACCGCGGTACCAGAGGGACATCCAAAAGCGAAACAATTCATGACCTATCCTATGGATTTTGATACGGTTTTCAAAAGAGCTTCGATTGGACAGTTGATCGGACCCTACCGTATGGGTGAATTTCAGTGCATCTCCAAAGTAAGAGGGTTTACCCCGTCAAAATTTAAAGTACGCCACATTCTTTTGGCTACGAACCAATCCAAAGATGCAAAAATACTTGCCAAAAAGAAAAAAACTGCTGATAGCTTAATGGCCTTAGTTTCCGCTGCGAATTTTGCAGAACTGGCCAAAAAACACAGCGATGATCCAGGATCCAAAGAGAAAGGTGGCGAATATACCGATTTTCTTGAAGGAGAGTTGGCGAAAGAATTCGGTGCGTATTGTGCGAATGCCCCCATTGGAAAAATCGGTCTAATTAAAACCGATTTCGGATATCATATTGTGGAAGTATTGGAGCGGGATGCTAGTAAATTCCCGATCCTAAGTACCTTGGCCAAGAGTTTTAAACCGTCCAAAAAAACCATTTCCGATATGGATGTTCAGGTTTCAGATTTCCTTTCGCAATTGGAAAGCAAGGTTTACGCTACTTCCGACATCAGTGAGCGCAATGCACGTTTTGACACCCTTTGTCGTAAGAATAACTATTTTGTCCGTCCGGTAATGCTTGAAGACAACAAAGCCATGGTGTATGGTATAGAATCTAAAACCGTTGAAGAACGTTTACTGGAACTTGCTTACCGTGAAGGTGCCGCTGCAGGTGATATTGTGGCCTCGCCGATCAAGGCTAAAAACAAATATTATATTGCCATGCTTTCGGCAATACACGAGAAAGGTGAACCGAAATTTGAAGAAGTTAAAGATCGCATGAAAAAGGATGCGATGGACGAGAAAAAAGCCAAACGCTTAATGAATCAAATGCTTAAGGTAAAAGATATGAAGCAATTGGCCGCTCAAGGCAACACTACGGTTGAACGTGCTGAGATCACCTTTGCGAATCCAAGTGTCGGAAACGTAGGATATGAACCTGAACTGGTTGGTTCGTTATTTCAAAAAGGATTAAAGGATGGCCAAACTACGCTTCCGCTTATTGGCAGAACAGGGGTCTATGTATTTCAAGTAATCAGCACGAAAAAAGCGCCCGTTGCTGCCAACTACAAAGAAGAAAAGGCACGTTTGACGAAAATGATGACCGACAATTTGGCTTCAACCTTGCCTAAGGCAATGCGCAAATCGCACAACGTGATTGACAACCGAAGGCTGTATCCCAACATTCGTCCGTAATTTTCATTTGACAAATCCGATAAACGGAACCACGTAATCGCTGAAACTCGGATTAGGACGGTAATAATCGGTGGAAATGATTTGTGCGCCCGATAAAAGCGCCGCCCTTAAACGCTGATAATTGTTTGCCCTTGCCTCTAAGGTACCTGCATCTGCACGCGTTCGAACGATGAACGATCGGGTTAATTCTGTGATTTCTTCCTGGTGTTCTGCAGGTTCATTACGGATTAAAAAAACACAATTGGAATCTCGAACATTCCCATAAATAAAGGCAACGCCATTAGAAGGATATCCTAGAGAGGCTCCTGCATCGATGATGGCAAATATTCGACCTCGAACTTCTCCTAATACGGGCCAAGAAATGCTGTCAACCCTCGCGCGCAACGAAGGATATCCTTTTTGAAATTCTTGCTGGGTATAGAGCGTGGATAAGTGGTCTTTAAGAGCCGCATCGAGCAACAAGAGGTCTTCCTGTGTGTATGGAATGGCTTTTTTAAACCCCAATCTTCGTAAAATCTTTGATTCATCGCCCAAGGAAGAGGTTTTAGGCTCAATGTTAAGAAAAATTGGAGCGTGGTTTGGATTTGCCAAGCTCCAGCGGTTTAATTCAATTAATGCATCGTTTAAGGTTAAATAATTCGTTTCATAATCCACATCAGGAATGTGCAGGATCTTAAATCCAGGCGCTTTCAACGGACGATAGCTTTTCTCACGGATTCTTTGTCCAAGAATGAAAAAATTAATTCGATGTTTAAAATACCTCCCTCCCTTAGGGTCATTGTACACATCCAATTCTAACCCTCGAATGTGGTATTCAGAACATTGTTGACTTATCGGCAGATGGCCATATTGTAATTGTTTCGGGTCATTAGACTCGCCCAATCTTTTAGAAAAACGAAACAGAAATTTGAGCGTTTTAGGTTTGGGCTCCAGCTTATAGCTGTTGTGTGAAGCCAAAAATCTCAATTGGTTTAGGGGTGTAGCATCCGAAAAATCCTGCCCAACAGCTAGGTTTTGTGCCATAATAAAAGCACAAAAAAACCTAAAAAAATAAGCGCCCGTTAATCCATTCATCGTCTAAAATTGCCTTATTTTTTCGATAAAATGCTAGCGCGGGTTCGTTCCAATTGAGCACCTGCCAATCCATGCGCCTCACCTTTTCATTCTTGGCTACCGACACTATATGATCGAAGAGTTGTTGCCCAATCCCTGCTTTACGAAAATCCTCCTGTACATATAGATCTTCTAAATATAAAGTTCTTCCTTTCCAAGTAGAATACCCAAAATAATACAGCGCGAAGCCTATGATCATACCCTCATGTTCCACGACGAACGCATGGCATCGTTGATGTACAAAAAGATCTTCAACCAGGGAATCAGGTGTATTGATTACCGCATCGGGAGCACGTTCATAATTCGCTAATTCGTGAATCAGCCTGTGAATGGATCCCGTATCGGAGGGTTTTGCCGGCCTAACCAACATTACTGCACCCCCGCTAGGTTAAACCGTAACTTGATCCCTGTGCTCATGTTACCTGTAGGATAACTTGTTGCAACTTTCGGTGTATTCAAGTTTTGGTCGTAATAGTAGGAAACCGTTAAATTCTGAGAAAGGTTATAATCAATATTCAGTTTAAACGAAACCACCGTCTGACCAGCCGTTGCCTGGTTGGTGTTCTCTACCACCTTACGGATCAATGTTGAATTATCCCGGAAGGAGAAATTAATCCCAGCATTCAAATCGTTGGCAGGAATACGTTCGATCAATTTCACCTTCGTAATTTTTGATTGCATCCCGATTACAATCTCATCCGACTTAATTTCCGTTACTTGATTATTGTTCAAAGAGAGTGTCGCCATTCGGTCTTTTTTATACTCAAATTTAGTAGTAACGGATTGACCCAAAATCATCCAAGTGGCATCCATACCAATCAATGGAGAGAATTGCTCGCTAAGGGTAATGTTTTGTACTTGAAGCGGCGCAATGAAATTGTTGTTTAAATCCAAGGCGGTTGGATTTCCATTGGCATCAGTGGTAGCGCCCATATTCGACTGCATACCATTCACTGTGACCGTAGAATTATAAGCATGACGTAAAACGAACGACTTAACGACCTTCTTCGCAAAATTAAATTTCGATAAGCCGTTATACGTTATACTCCAATTCGGTAATGGAACATTCTTTATAGGATTGATGTTTTTCTCATTGACTTCCTTATTGCCATAAGCCGTTAAAAAGGCTCCAATAACTACTTCTTGTTGGTTTCCAGAATACCCATCGTAATATCCGGAGGGGAGGGATGAAGAGTAAGGATTGGCTGCCCCGACCAATTGGGATACCGCTTCTCGGTTAGCCAACAAACGGCTGAATACTTCCGAAGAACGGTCTTTATTATCTTTCATGAAGGCGGTTCCCCAAGTAATGGTAGAATAGGTTAAGGTTGCGGACTCAAAACGGCTTTGTCCTTCAAACTGCTGGCTTGTTTCATTCCAACGGAAAAATTCACCGCTGTTTCTACCATAATTTCGGTTAAGCTTCATTTCGATGTTCAAATCTTTGAAAGGCTCTAAGGTCGCTCTTAAATTGAGTTTAGTACTGTGGGTTGTGGAAAATTGTTTATTTAAATTTTCATTTTGGACAAGCCAACCGTTAGAAGCCGACAAATCGGCAATGCTGTAACCGTTTTCACGTCCCCAAATATCATAACCTTGTTTGCCAAATACAAAGGAGCTCATTCCAAAATTATTGGAATTCATTCCCAAGATGCTCGACTCTTGATTCGATCCGGGTAGTTGAGTTCCATCATCGATGGAATAGGTTCCGGAAACGTTACGAACCGTCATAAGTAGGCGAGCTCCGGTGCTTATAACAGGATTCACTTTTTTCTTTGCGTTTTCTTCTTTTTTCTTTTTACGCTCGAACTTTCGTAACACTTTAGCCCATTTTCTGCGTTCTTTTTTCGTCATTTCCTCCACCGGTTTTGGTGGTTTTGGTGGCTCCTCCTCGGCTTTTTTATTTCCTTGGTTATTGCCTTTATTTCCGCCTTCATTATTCTTAGCATTGAGTGCTCCGCGGCTATTCCTTCCATCTGAGAGTACTTTTTTGAACAATGGAACTTTGTTGTAAAGGGTTACGAAATTCGCTTGAGAGGTAAGGTTTACGGTACGGTTATTTTGAATGGTATTTCCAAATTCTGTCTGGGCGAGTGGTGCACGCTGCCAATTATAGGTGCCGTTATATTTTATATTCGCAGTAAGCCAATCGGTTAAAGGGAATTTATCGAAAGGAACCGCATAACTTAAGCTGTAATTGTGGCTGTACTCCATCGTTTTTCCAAAAGTGGATAACTGAGATCGAATCGAATCCCTGAACTCCTGATAGGCGAGCGGATCATTTTTACGATCAACTCGGTTATTACCTTCTACGAAAATTGCGCGGTTCGTTGCCGCAAAGGAGGCCTTTAGATTTTTTGTAATGTCGTAGCCTACGTTATAATTTCTGTTCCAATCAAACTTTTTAAGAAAAACAGGGTTGAACTGATAATTCGGCACTAAATTGTTGCGAACTTGTCGTTCATTGTACATCCTCAAGAAATCATTGGTGAAGGTCAAATTCTTTGGCATCAAGAAAAGGTTGAAATCACGCACCAGAACTAACCATTTCGATTTTTGCACTGGTTTCCATTTCTTAAAAGGCTCCAATGCTTTCCCCGTAAACGTATAATTGTAATTAAGCGCCGAGGTATAATTTCTGGTTCTGTCGTAATTCGTGTTGAAATCTCGTTTTAAATTTTCGGCGTAAGAATAACTCGCAGACCAGTTAGAAATTCTCCAGAACGCCGGCTTGGCTCCTGCTTTAGCCTCTTTACGAACGTTGGTGAAATTAAACGAACGTCTTTCGTTAAAGTCCTGACCGAGGCGCGCACGTTCTTTGCGTGTTGCTAAGTCGTAATCCGCCAACTTAATATCTGGATTGAAAGGGTCGTACTCAGGATTGATAACGTTCCAGGAATAACCATAAAAGAAAGGAAGGGAAACTTTAGCTTGTTTTCCAAAGAACTGTCCTAATTGAACCGTTGTGTTCATATCAACTCCAATCTTCTCATTCCTTTGCCGATCTTGAACTCGGCTTTCAACCGAACCCCAGTTGATTCCAGAATAATTACCAGAGGCGGAGACCGTTGCAAAATCCGCCACTTGTAATTGGGCTTGCCCAACCGCTGCACCTCCCCCGTCGCTCACAAAATCTGTTAGCCTTAATTCATTGACCCATACGTTGACGCATTTGGGTTGACCGTCATCGGGCCAATTATTGGAAGGGTCGGATTGAAGCGGGTTTCGAACCCCAATCATTATGGTTTTTATAGCTTGTAAATTGGGGGAACCTTTGACTCGAATCTTCCGGTCGATGTTGGCTGGATCGTCCTTACTGTATTCAAACATCGTGGACACACCAGAAACGCCATCTTCGACCTTTTTATTTCGTTCCTTTTTCAGATTCAACAAATCATCAAAAACAATTTCAATGTTGTTCAATTCGGGCCAAATATCTTCAGGTGCTGTTGCGCCCCATTGTGTTTTATAAAGCGGCAATTCATACTCGTAATAATTATCAACGAAATCGGTACCTAAGCGTACGAATAAGGTCACGTCCTTATCATTAAAAGGAATCAAAGGATTAACCTCTTCCGCATGCGCAAACATTTTTAACTTCTTGTAGGTTCGTACATCGAATACAACATTTTTGTAGGCAGACCGTGCATCTCCGTCTTGTAAATTGCATACATCCATCAAAAGGGACTGCTCGTTCATTTGACGTTGGTAAGTTTGCGATGGGTCTATTTCCCGAACGATTCCAGGAGGAACTTCATATTTCACCGGAGTTCGCTGATCGTTTTCTTCCACGTTTACCGCAGAAATGTTGAAGGTAGTAAGATTTGGATCCGGCTGCACACTGATTCCGGGTTGTGTTAAGTCAAGAAGGTATGGTCTCCATTCACCTCTTAAAAATTCCATTTTCGCAAAGCGAAGCTGCGTTTGCTCATCGAAATTCTTCATGAATAAACGCATAAAACGGATGGATCTAAAATCCTGAATCCCGTTGATTTTCTTCTCATAGGAAGTCAGAGGAATTCTTACCTGATACCATTTCTCCGTTTTATTTCCGTTTTGGTATAGCTGCACGTTGGTAATAAAATTTTTCCCGACTTGCATGTCTCCAGGACGGAGGCTCATTTTATACTGAAAATATGCTTCTGATTCCGATAAATTATTATCCTGATTGATGTCTTCAAGATCTGGCATGTTGGTTGCCTGGGTTGGATACCCAGCCGCATTGGCCGTGTCCGACATATTCGTTGTGGGAGCATTACCCTCCATACCGTTATACCGCTTATACCGCTCTAATATGTTGAGTTGTTGGTTGTCAAAATTGTCGTCTAAATAATAATTATAATCATCGTTGGAGGGGTCTTGCAACATGCGGGCCTTGGCATTGGGAGCAATATTGGGATTGTTTTGAACCCAATTAGCATACGACTGATAAGCAGATTGTTCTTCCGAGCTGTTCCAGCCATCTAATCCAATATCTTGATTCAACCTTGAAGCTGGATCCGTGTCGAAAGCGTTCACCACTACTTGTTCATTCGAAACTCTTGCCCAAAGGGTGGTATCTACATTGTCCGTGATGCTGGTTCCAAAAGGGGGAATGCCGTTTTCATATTCTTTGCGAGAATCCGGCAATACATCCTCGGACACATTTCCGAGGTTAAAATAAAGATCACCCCCGTTCATTAATGAATTTGGGTTCTGATTTTCCGCATCATCGTTGAAAGGATCAAGCATCCAAAACTGAATGAATTGAACATTGGCCAATTCAAAATCGTTGGTTGACAAACCTCTCATAATCCCTGCCCATCGATTTTCTGGATTGGTAAAATGCCCAACGCTATCTACAGTATTCGTAGTATCGTAATTATACATTCCCCTTTCCTTCGGATAATAGCACACATCGAAAACTGTGATATTCGGAATCGAACCGTATTGCAACTGCTGGTTGGGAAATATATCCGTGAAATTCACCAAGCGCATCCGGCTATCCGCTAACATGGAAGCATCCTGTTTAATATGATCAGGGGTTAGGTTGTTACTTTGGTAGAAAACCGGATCAATGGTATACCATGCCATTTTAGCCCGTCGAAAACCAGCAGATAGGGATTGAGAGGAGGCCTCTGGAAATAGATCGGGTTGCCCTTGGGGAATGGAAGCCAAGCGCCATGCCGAAGCTGATTTTAAATCTATGGTACTTTGACTGGCTTCAAAATCGTCGACGTACGAAGTTCCTGCTTTATTTATTACCCTCGGTTGACCAGGAATCAAGTAGGCCGCTTCTCCGTTAACCGATAACGTCGACATTTGATTGGTCGAAATAACAGGAAGTAAATCCACCAAACGGGTTAAAAAGGGAACATCGGTTCGAATGCTAAAGTTGACCCCAAGTACATTGTTTTTAAACGGTTCACTACCAAAATCCACTTTTTGAGTAACCGGTCGTTCGGTCATTCGAACCCATGTAGCTCCGAACTTCATCTTATCGCTCAAACGGTATTGATAATGTCCCCCCATCAAAGATCTCGCTTGGAATCCAAATACCGAATTGCTCTCGATAGAAATTTTAATGGGCGTATTGGACTCTAAAATTCCCGTATTTAAAATTTTAACCCTACCTAAATTGTAATCTACCGTGTAATCGGTTCCTTCAGTAAGTTTAATCCCTCCTGCCGTAACGGTTACCGCACCTTGTGGTACGTTTAGTGCATTTAAAGGAATGTCGGAGCTGATGGAAGATTGGTACTCCCCTTTAAAAATAAATCGGTTTTTAGAAGGAATCTGTTGAGCCGCAGTTTTAGTGGAATCGTACAATTCCGTAAAGGCAATGGAATTAATGACGTTTTGTGCAATACCAATCGATTGTAGCTTTTTCGCGAGGGTTTTACCAAAGGGTTCTACTGTGGAGAAAAAGATTCTACCGTTCTTTCGATTGATGGTCCCACCGTTTTCTATTTTAGATCCCGTAACGGTGAACGGCACATAATCAAAAACTCCATCCGAAAATGGCTGATTGTTTTGATTTAGCCGGTCCATTTCCAAAAGGGTAACTAACTGTTTATCGTCAAGTCCCGCCATTGGGAAAACGGGAAGAGGAACACTTGTTGCTGGATTATTGTAATAAATATCCACTTTGAAGCCTTGTTGATCTACTTGGTAGGCTCCGATGGAATAAACGTTTTTCATCATCAAGTCCCAAATTTTATTTTTCGGACTGGTAATGGTTGGTTTAAGTAATTTTAGGATCAGTGCTTCTTGACCTGAGGAGCCATCGGTGGAAAACTCTCCTACCTGGTAGGTTTGGCCTCGATAGGTGTATTCATAAGCTACCCCAAGAACCTCATCGTTGTTCAATGGATTATTTAGGGATATATATCCAAGCAGCGCGTTGTAGGAAAATTCTTGCTCGGTGAGTTTTCGAGCATTCTCCACTTTTTCATAATCTATGGCTTGTTGGAAAGGCCCTGGAGCGGTTACTTGGTTATTTAAGGCAGGAACCGCGGTTAAAAAATTCCGAATAAGGGGCTGATTCGAAGCCCATTGATAGAGATTATTGGCCTCGTTGTCCGGCTCTACCCCTGTGGTGTAACCTCCAGGATTTCCTTGACAGTTGACTTGTTTGCCTTCCCCTAAATCTGAAAATGCCAAAATGTTTCTGGTGTTCTCCGTGATGTTAGATCGGTTGGTGACCCATACTTCGATTCGCGTAATGTACCTTGTCGCATTGACGTTTGGTAAACTTGCCATTGCCGAATCGTAATCGTCGTGGTAGAACATGTTCAAGAAGTAATGCCTATTCGCCTCGTAATTATCGGCAGTTAATTCAAATTTTTGCACCTGGGATTTTCCTGTGATATTGATTTCTTGGCGTTTCCCTTTGGATTGTGCCATAATGAGGTCAAACGTAGAACGACCAAATTTGAGTTGTGTTTTAACCCCGAACAAGGTTTGAGAACCTTGAATCAAGGAGGTAGGAAGGTCCAAATTTACCATTCCCAAAGCCACTTTTTGAATGATTTGATCTTCGTCGCCGGTGTGTTCGAGCTTCGAAATATTCTCAAAATCAAAAGCTGCTTGGGTATTATATTTAGCGCCAATTTTCAACCGAGTACCAATTTGACCTACAATATCCATGTTGATGTTCTGTTGAAAATCAAAACGGGTGATTCTTCGCTGACGTAAGGGCAAAATAGGGTTGTCGTACCTGGAATGATTCACCCCTAATTGTACTTCTACATTTCCTTGGGGTCTGATAACGATCTCTCCAGAGCCGAAAATGCTTTCAAATACCTTGCCTCCAACCTTTATAGGTAATTCGAATGAACGTCCCACAACGGATTCTTCTTCGATCTGTTGCTCCCAGTTTTGCCCTTCGAACTGCTTGTTTTTATAATTCAAATAATCCTCTAGGGTCATGGCCGTTGGATTCCTAAACATTAAGCCCTGCCCCAACGATTGCTTGAATACATACCTGCCTGTTTCAGGATCGTATTCAATGGTTTGTTGCATGTTAGTTGGATCTCCTAGGTCAAAAGATTGTGAATTATTGTTAAAGCTATTCCAAGAAGGATTTATCGGAAAAGGAAGACCTTGACTAAGAGCCGTAAACGGCGAAAGGGTCCAAAAAAGACCCAAAACAAACCCGATAAACCGTGTATGCCGTTTATTCCAATTCACTATAAAATTTTTAACGCTTCCTTAATTAATTGTTCCACAGGTTCGGCTCCGGTATCGATGCGTTCCAGTGCTTTTTCTGCAGCCTTTTTATCAAACCCTAAAGAAAGCAGTGCCGTTAACGCATCAAATCGATTTGTATTGTTTGAGCTAAAAATATTTTGAGCTTGTTCGGATAACTTTAATACTTTTCCTTTTAGGTCCAAAATAACTCGTTGAGCCGTCTTTGCACCAATACCTTTGATTTTTTGAATGGTCATTACATCCTCCGTTTGGATTGCTTGTGCAATATCTTCTGGTAACATGGAGGAAAGCATAATGATTGCTGTATTGGGTCCAATTCCTGAAACACTGATCAAGTGGTTAAACATTTCGCGTTCTTCTTTCGAATGAAATCCGTACAAAATATGGGCGTCTTCCCGAACAATTAATCGAGTAAACACCACCGCGGAGTCTTTATCCCCCAAGGAAGTAAAGGTGTTTAAAGAAATTTTGACCTCGTAACCGACCCCGGCACAGTCAACCACTAAAAGCGTCGGATTTTTTTCAATAAATCTTCCGTTCAATTGAGCAATCATCCTTATTTATTTTGTGCGTCAATGACGGCTACTTTCACCATGTTAATAATCTCCCTTACCGAGGCGCCTAATTGAACCACATGAATCGACTTTCTTAATCCTATCAGAATAGGGCCTACAGAATCACTGTCGGTCATTTGTTGGATCAACTTATACGCAATGTTTCCCGCGGAAAGGTTGGGGAATATTAGAGTATTCACCTCTTTATTTGCCAAATTGGAAAAAGGAAACTTATCTAGCAACATTTCCGAATTCAAGGCGAAGTTCGCTTGAATTTCACCGTCCACTAACAAATTTGGGTGATTCGAATGCAACAGTTTTACCGCTTCTGTCATTTTCTCAGAATCCGGCCCTGGCGACGAGCCAAAATTGGAATAACTTAACATCGCAATTACGGGTTTCACTTTTAGATTTTGAATCGTTTTTGCGACGTTGACCGTAATTTCAGCAATTTGTTCTGCACTTGGATTGAGATTGACCGTGGTATCCGCAAGAAAAAGAGGACCTCTTTTCGTATTGAGAATGTACATGCCGGCGGCAGTTTTAACATTCGCATCCATTCCGATGATTTGTAATAAAGGACGTACCGAAGATCTGTAGGAGCGTGTTAACCCAGTAATCATAGCGTCTGCAAAGCCCATATCCACCATCATAGCGCCGAAGTGATTGCGTTCACGCATGAGTTTAATGGCTTCGAATTCCGTTAATCCTTTTCTTTTTCGACGCTGAAAAAACTCTTTACCGAAGGCCGTTCTTCGTTCATCCTCTTCTTCCGATTTTGGATCCAAAATAGTTGCATCGGGTAATTCAACACCGTATTCCTCCATTAACTGCTGAATGATTTTGCGTTCTCCCAACAATATCGGGAAGGCGACTCCTTCATCGTAAGCAACCTGAGCTGCTTTTAATATTTTAATGTTATCTGCTTCAGCAAAGACCACTTTCTTCGGATTGCTTTGAGCTTTTGAGGTGATGTTCCTTAGCAACTCATTATCCAATCCAAGACGTGCCTTCAATTCTGCTTCATACCTTTGCCAATCTTTGATAGGATGTTTTGCAACACCCGATTCCATGGCTGCGCGCGCTACGGCAGGCGCTACTGAATAAATCAAACGAGGGTCCAGCGGTTTAGGTATAATTTGTTCCCTACCAAAAGAAATGTTCTTTTCGCCGTAAGCTTGAATTACTTCATCCGGTATGGGTTCTTTTGCCAAGGTGGCGATGGCCTTCACTGCTGCTAATTTCATGGCCTCATTAATGCTCGTAGCTCTTACATCTAAAGCCCCTCGGAAAATAAATGGAAAACCAAGGACATTATTCACCTGATTGGGATGATCCGAACGACCTGTTGCCATAATTATATCTTTCCGTACGGAGGTAGCATCCTTGTAAGAAATTTCTGGATCAGGATTTGCAAGGGCAAAAACAATGGGATCTTTTGCCATTTTCTTAATCATTTCCTTATTAACCAAACCCCCTCTTGATAGGCCTAAAAAAACATCTGCTCCTTTAAAAGCCTGATCAAAAGAAACGTCCTTAGTGTGTACCCCAAAAAACGATTTCATTTCGTCGAGGTCATCTCTAAATGCACCAATCAGTCCTTTGGAATCGTACATGAAAATATTCGATACCTTAACTCCCAAAGCAACATACAGTTTGGCACAAGACAATGCCGATGCACCTGCTCCAGAAATCACGACTTTTACTCGATCAATCTTTTTTCGAGCGAGCTCCAAGGCGTTTAATAACGCGGCAGATGAGATAATAGCGGTTCCATGTTGATCGTCGTGCATTACGGGGATGTCCAATTCCTCCTTCAGGCGTCGTTCAATTTCGAAAGCCTCTGGAGCCTTGATGTCCTCCAAATTTATTCCACCAAAGGTAGGAGCAATCGCTTTTACCGTTTGAATAAAAAGTTCTGGATCTTTTGCATCGATTTCAATATCGAAAACATCAATATCAGCAAAGATTTTAAACAACAAGCCTTTACCTTCCATGACGGGTTTCGAGGCTTCAGGGCCGATATCTCCAAGACCCAAAACAGCTGTTCCGTTGGAAATGACGGCAACAAGGTTTGACTTACTGGTATACTTGTATACATCGTCTTTGTTTTCCGCAATTTTTAGGCATGGTTCAGCTACGCCCGGTGAATAAGCGAGTGATAAATCACGTTGCGAGGAATAGGGCTTGGTCGGTACGACCTCAATTTTTCCGGGTCTCCCTGATGCGTGATAATCCAACGCATCTTGCTTTCTTATTTTAGCCATTCGTTCGTTTAAATTATAAACCCAACAATATTTCAGCTGGATCTTTCGCCCCAAATAACATGCGTTCGGGGTTTTCAATCATTTCCTTTACTTTTACCAAGAATCCGACAGATTCCTTCCCGTCAATGATACGGTGATCATAGGACAAAGCCACATACATAATTGGACGAATTTCTACCTGTCCTTTAACGGCAACAGGTCGCTCAACGATGTTATGCATGCCTAAAATTGCCGATTGAGGTGGGTTGATGATCGGCGTGGAAAGCATGGATCCAAAAACACCTCCATTGGTGATGGTAAACGTTCCTCCCGTCATGTCTTCTGGAGTGATTTTTCCATCGCGCGCTTTCACTGCAAGTCGTTTTATCTCTCGTTCAATGTCTGCAAGCGACATCTGCTCTGCATTTCTTAAAACAGGCACCATCAATCCCTTGGGGGACGAAACAGCTATTCCCACATCGGCATAGTCGTGAAATACGATTTCATGACCATCGATTTGACCGTTCACGGCAGGGAACAATTTCAAGGCTTCCGTAACTGCTTTCGTAAAAAACGACATAAAGCCAAGATTCACTTCGTGATGTTTGGCAAAAGCGTCTTTATATTTTGCACGAAGATCCATAACCGGCTTCATATCAATCTCATTGAAAGTCGTCAGCATCGCGGTTTCGTTTTTCACGGAAACTAGACGCTCGGCAATTTTTCTTCGCAGCATGGACATTTTTTCACGACGGATCTCCCGGGTTCCACCCCATCCACTCGCTGCACTTCCATCGAAACCGGAAGCCAAGGCTTTCATGACGTCGTTTTTCGTAATTCTTCCATCTTTACCCGAAGGTGAAATATGTTGGGACGATAGGTTATTTTCAGTCATTAACTTTGCCGCCGCGGGCGAAGGCGTTCCTGCAGCATAAGACGTTACTGGGTTCGGATTAGGTACCGGTGTAGGGGTCTTTTGTGGCTCAGGTGTGGCCTCTACTTTTGCGGCTTCAACCTTTGGAGCACCTTCAGGCTTTGCGGCGCTGGTATCAATTAAACAGACTACTTGACCTACCTTTACTGTGTCGCCGGCTTCGGCTTTTAAGGTAATAATACCGCTTTGCTCGGCGGGAAGTTCAAGGGTTGCTTTGTCGGAATCCACTTCAGCAATCGCCTGATCTTTTTCGACGTAATCTCCATCAGCAACGAGCCATTGAGCAATTTCCACCTCGGAAATTGATTCCCCTGGAGAAGGCACTTTCATTTCAATTGTTGCCATAATCTTATTTTTCTTGAGTTATTTTAGCGTATCGGAATAGGTCCTCGTACAACTTTGCCAATCGTTTTTCATGCAATTTTTTTGAACCTTCAGCAGCAGCTGCACTAGCACTTCGATGGATGCCAATTAAATTCAAACTGCGCAGGCTCATCGCCATATAGGTCCAAGCTCCCATATTAGCAGGCTCTTCTTGAGCCCAAATAATATGTTTCGGATTATATTTATGAATGATGGCTTGTATTTGCGCCTCTGGAAGTGGGTAAAGCTGTTCTACCCGCACAAAAGCCATGTTATCGACCCCCAAGTCCGATGCTTTGACTTTCATTTCATAATAGAATTTTCCAGAACAGAGAACCAAGGCGTCCACCTTTTGAACTATAGCGTCTGGGTCATCCAATACTTCTTGAAAAGAGCCAACAGCTAATTCATCCAACCTTGAGGTTGCCGCTGGATATCGAAGCAACATTTTAGGCGAAAAAACCACTAGTGGCTTCCGAAAATCCCTTTTCAATTGACGCCTAAGCACGTGAAAGTGATTAGCGGGCGTTGAAGTATTAACGATTTGCATATTCAAATCAGCCGATTGCTGAAGAAAACGCTCCAAACGTCCACTGGAATGTTCTGCGCCTTGTCCTTCATAACCATGAGGCAATAACATCACGAGCCCAGATTGGGTAGCCCACTTATCTTCACCTGCCGAAATAAATTGGTCCACCATGATTTGAGCCCCGTTAAAGAAGTCGCCAAATTGCGCCTCCCAAATGGTTAAACCGTTGGGGTAAGCGAGAGAATATCCGTATTCGAAACCCAAAACACCGTATTCTGATAACAACGAGTTATAGGCATAGAATTTGGCTTGTTGTTCGTTTAAATTATTCAGGGTTAATATTTCTTCCTCGGTATCTTCGGTAATGACGACTGCATGGCGGTGCGAAAAAGTACCGCGCTCAACGTCTTGACCAGAAATGCGAACACCGTGCCCTTCGTTTAAAAGCGTCGCATAGGCCAACATTTCGGCAGAACCCCAATCCAATTTATCGTTCACAATGGCCGATAAGCGATCCTCGTAAATTTTCGAGATTTTACGAAAATACTTCTTGTTTTCAGGGAGCGTTGACAATTTTTTTCCAAGATCCAAAAGGAGTTGTTTATTCACACCGGTTGGCGGGGAAACTTTAAAATCGTTGTTGGTAGCATGACGGTAATTGGTCCATGTTGCGCTTAAAAAATCAAACACTTGGGCCTTTTCATTTTTTTGAGCAACGTCATATTCACGTTCAAGATGTTCTAAATATTCACCCTCCAATAGTTCGGCTTGCTCCTTCGTTAAAACACCTTCAGACTCCAATTGGCGCTGGTAGATAACTCTTGGATTCGGATGCTTTAATATAATATCGTAGAGCTTGGGTTGGGTGAATTTAGGCTCATCCCCTTCATTGTGACCATATTTTCGATAACATAAAAGATCAATAAACACATCTCGTTTGAATTCTTGACGGTATGCTATGGCAATTTCTATGGATTGAACTACCGCTTCCACATCGTCTCCGTTGACATGAAAAACAGGAGAAAGGGTTGTTTTCGCAACATCGGTACAATACGTAGAAGAACGTCCGTCCACATAATTCGTGGTGAATCCAACTTGGTTATTGACTACGATGTGCACTGTTCCTCCAACTCGATAACCGTCCAGCTGAGCCATTTGAATGGTTTCATACACTATTCCTTGGCCAGCAATCGCCGCATCCCCATGGATTAATACAGGGCAAATTTTGGCTTCTGAATGGAGAACATGGTCTATTTTGGCGCGCGCTATACCTTCAACGACGGTATTAACTGCCTCAAGATGGGAGGGATTTGGAGCAAGGGTTAAACCAATTTCTTTACCATTTGCAAGGCTAATATGTGACGTGAAACCCTGATGATACTTAACATCTCCATCAAAAGTCGTCTCAAAATCAAATTCTTTCCCCTCAAATTCGGAAAAAATATCTCGTGGGTTTTTATTGAAAATATTTGCTAGGGTATTTAGCCTCCCGCGATGCGCCATTCCCATCACAAAATACTCGATTCCCAAATCAGCCCCTTTGTTAACGAGCGCATCCAGTGCGGGTATTAACGCTTCGCCGCCCTCAACAGAAAAACGTTTCTGACCGACAAATTTCTTTGCTAAGAATGCTTCAAACGTAGCTGCTTGACATAACTTTTTATAAATGATTCGTTTACGCTCAGCATCCAATTTTGGACGGTTAACCAATTCTATGTTTTGACGTATCCAGGCTATTCTGTCCGGATCGCGCATGTAGACATGCTCTATACCAATGGATTGGCAATACGTAGCTTGTAAGTGGTCGATGATGGCCTGCAAAGTTGCTGGACCAATACCAATTTCTGATCCCGCCTGATAGGTTGTTGATAAATCCGTTGCATTCAATCCAAAATGCTCGATATCCAAGTTAGGAGAATATTGCCTTCGATCTCTTACGGGATTGGTTTTGGTAAAAAGATGCCCTCTTTGACGGTAAGCATTGATCAAATTAATAACGCAAAACTCCTTCTGTAATTCCTCAGGGAATTCTGTAGGCCCCGAGTAGTTTGTCTGTGCGAATTCGAATCCTTCGAAGAACTTTTTCCAGCTCAAATCTACCGATTCGGGATCTGCTTTGTATGCTTTATACAAGTTTTCGATGGCTGCAGGTTCTGCATTCGCTATGTATGAAATTTTATCCATGTTAAGGAAAGGATTTGTCTCTTTGGCAAAAGTACCAAATTAGCCTCAAATCGCCTATTCTTGTGTAGGATTTCTTAGCAACTGTATACCAATCATTATCAATGAAAGGATCATTAGTGTACCTCCGATAGGCGTGATAGGACCAAAAAGTTTTGCGCTAAAATCAAGAATATTTCCTAAAACCAATCCATATATAGAGCCGCAAAACAAGGTCAATCCAATACCAAAAACACGAATCCATCGCCTTAAATTGAGGGCATTGAACTCCTTGCGAAATGCCATAATGATTAATACAAAAGACCCATAAAACTGATAGCGGACGCCTGTTTCAAAGGTTTGTTGGGCGCTCACATCCCCTAAATCCTTCAAGGCATGGGCCCCAAAGGCTCCTAAACAAACAGAAAATGCCAGTAAAAAAAATGAGGCAGCAGCCAACTTTCGATTCATCCTTTTGTTTTCATCAAAAGTATATATCTTCGTTCAACCATGTATAATACCTTCCGTATTTTCTTTGTTGCTTATTTATGCAGTTTTATCCAAGCTTGTACAAATAACGAAAGCGAATCCAAAGCACCTTCAGACGACTTGTATCAGTTTTTAAAAGTTGATTTAAGTCCTTACGACCTGCCTGCAACCATACACATTCCTGATGAAACGGCAGGAATAGGCGCCTCCTTTAAAACCAAAATTGAACACGAAGAGGATTTTAAATGGAAAATTTCAGCGGGACCTAATTTCGAGCTATACCTTGAAGACTGGGGAGAAAATAAAGGCAGATTAAAAGAATTTAAAACGCAGCTATTAAATAACCAGGTATTTAAATGTGCGATTATTGAAGAGAACGATCAAATGTTAATGTACAGTAAAGAATTATCACAAACCAATAACACCGAAAATTACGAACACCTCTCCTTCCATGTTTATGCCTTAATACCTATCAACGGAGTCTTTTATGAAATCACCAATCGACCGGAAGGAGATCCTATTGAAACGACCAAATTAATGTTCACTTCCATTAAATCTTTCAAACCGTGTCCAACCAAATAACTCGAGAACGGATTTTAGAGTTGCTTTCCGTCATTCCAGACCCAGAAACCAAACAAGACCTTGTCAGTGCTAATCTTATCGGTGATTTACACATTGAGGACCATAAAATCGATCTGCAAATTAATAGTTTAAATCCTGCGCTTCATGCCCGAAAACGCATGGAAGAGGCCGTGCGGTTTCGGTTGGAAAAAGAACTAGGGTCCAACATCGAATTGTCGATTAAAGTATCAGCTGTGAGCGGTGTTGAGCGAAAAGGCCGTCGGTCGGTCTTGCCAGAAGTAAAAAACGTCGTCGCCATTGCTTCTGGAAAAGGCGGGGTTGGAAAATCTACCCTTACCGCGAATTTAGCCGTGGGCTTAGCCCAAGCTGGGTATAAGGTTGGGCTCATCGATGCGGATATTTATGGGCCGAGCATGCCCACCATGTTTGATGTGGTAGGAGAGCGTCCAAGCATGGTGGAGGTAAACGGAAAGTCGTTGATTGAACCGGTGGAAAACCACCAGGTAAAATTGTTGTCCATTGGATTTTTTACGGACCAAGAGAATGCGGTTGTATGGCGCGGACCCATGGCTTCAAAAGCACTAACTCAAATGATTACCGAAGGGCATTGGGGTGAATTGGATTATTTACTCATCGATTTACCTCCTGGTACCGGGGATATTCATTTATCCCTCCTACAAACGCTTCCTTTGGACGGTGTTGTCATCATCAGTACTCCTCAGGAAGTTGCCTTAGCCGATGCTCGAAGAGGAATCAACATGTTCAGGGTCGACGGCCTCAATGTACCCATCGTGGGGATTGTTGAAAACATGGCTTGGTTTACTCCAGAAGAATTGCCGAATAATAAATATTACATTTTCGGACGAGACGGTGCAAAAAATCTCGCCAACGGAATGGGAATCGAGTTCTTAGGAGCCGTTCCTTTGGTTCAAAGCATCCGAGAGGCCGGAGATGTTGGGCGTCCAGCTGTTCTTCAAAAGGGGTCAATTATTGGCTTGGCATTTGACGAATTAGTTCATAATTTTGTTCGGCGAATGCAACAATTAAAATCTTAAACAAACCATGGAAGACCTAACTTCTAAAGTTCTTTCAGCCATTGCATTGATTCGTCCCTTTTTAAACGACGACGGCGGAGATGTAGAATTGGTAGAAGTAACTAAAAACCAAGTGGTTAGAGTTAGGCTTACCGGTTCCTGCCGTGATTGTTCCATGAAACAATCAACCCTTCGGGGTGGCATCGAAGAAACTATCCGAAAAGC
>JACCDP010398988.1_pt1 | contig 20609 bp, 18 predicted proteins | sample 7445841 | NCBI WGS metagenome assembly JACCDP01 (sample SAMN15323441, study PRJNA562643) | freshwater metagenome | isolation source: river surface water | place: USA:Blue River Watershed | collected 2017-08-17
ACATATTTATAGACATACAAAAATGATAGAGTATGTCAACAGATTTCGAGTTATTTAAAGGAAAAAACCTTAGTTCTCTTTTTGAGGACATTTATACAAACCAAGTTTCTAAAAAACAAAAGATATCAGCTTTAATAGAAGAATTAAAGAAGATGATAAAACATGCTGGTGATGTTGCGGCAGTAGGACCTATATTATCTTCATTAATTGATAGTTCGGTTAAGAATGATGACCAATTAGTTAAACTGGCAACAATTGCACAAAAAATTATAGCATCTGAAAAGAAAGCGGAAGGACAAGATGGTTTCTTAACTGAATTTGAAAAGAATCAACTTCTTAGAGAATTGGAAGAAACTAAAATTGAAGTTGAAAGAGTTGATGATTTAGAATTTGAATTAGAGGAACTTAAAAAATCAGTAAAGTAATATGGGAGATATTTTAGCAGGTAGATATGCATCATCTCAAGTTGTACGTGATACGAATATTGAATCATTTGATAGTGAAATTGGAGTTGTTTTTGATATAATTTTAGATGAATCAAATGAATATTTAAAACAAAAACCAGAAGAAGTTCGTTTACAATATATTGGTGCAATTCTTTATAGAATGGTAACGGATTTTTCAAATATTGAAAATTTGCATATTGCATTACCAGCTGATAAGACTATAAAAGATTTACCAGTAAGAAACGAAAGGGTAAAGATTTATAAAAGTGGTGATGGAAATTTTTTATATCAAAGAATTCAATCAACAAATGAAAGTCCAAATGTATCTGCACTACCTAATGAAATTTCACAAAGGCTTATTCCAAAAAATTCCTCTTTAAAAGCAGAAAGTAGTGTTGAGTCTTTTAATCAAACATCAAAAACAGGAATACTTGATGATTCAAATCAATCAAAATATAAAAAATACGATGGATATGGAAAATATTTTAAGTATGTTTCAAATATTCATAAATTAAAATTGTATGAAGGAGATTATTTAATTGAATCTAGATTTGGTCAATCAATACGTTTTTCTGCTTATAATAATTCTGAAAATCCAAAAACATTTTCACCAACACTTATAATTAGAAATGGAGAAAATCCAAATAATAATGTTAAGAAAGTAAGTGAAATTGTAGAAGAAAATTTAAATATGGATGGTAGTACTATTGCACTAACATCAAACAATTATCAAATTCCTTTTATTCCAGGTACTACCGGTGATAATGGAAAATCTGATTTTGAGACAAAGCCAGAATCGTTTTTAAATTATCCTGCAAAATTGACAGGTAATCAAATTTTTTTAAATTCAGGTAGATTAATATTTTCTGCTAGAAATGGTGAAATGATTTTTTATTCAAAAAAGAATTACGGATTTATATCAGATGGTGGGCTTTCAATTGATAACAAAGGTGGAGTAGATATTAATGTTAAAGATGGTGTTAATATTTTAACAAATGATACGGATTTGGTAATGTACACCGGAAATGGTAAAATATTTTTAGGTAGTAAGGATTTAGAACCAATGGTAAAGGGAAAACAATTAGTACAACTATTGGGAGAACTTTTAGATGCAATTGGTGATTTACAATTTAAAACACCATCGGGTCCTTCGGCAATCGGTTCAGAAAATAGAAAAGTTTTTGAAAGTATAAAAGGAAAACTAAATAATGTTTTAAGTAATTTAAATCAAACTGCGTAATATGATAGACAGAGAACTACCTATAAGAAATATACAAGATAGAAGGCAAGAAACTGAAGTTGAATATTATTCAAATACTGATATTCAAAATTCTTCTTTGTCAAATGAATCTACTATATTAGATACTCCAGTAAGCAATAATTCTTTATCAAAACAATCACAACCATCTATTGGGGGATTGGAAGGTGGAATACCTGATGTTAAAAATGAAATGAATGGTTTAAAAAGTGAATTAGATAAAGCATCATCTGAAATAAATAATTTAAAAAACGCAATTACTTCTAATCCATTTGGGCAAATTGGTGCTTTGGGTGCATTTGGGGGATTGGGTGCAACCGCTTTTTCTGGATTAGCTGGAAAAGCAGGAGAGTTGACTGGAAAAGCAAAAGAACTAGCAGATAAATTTAAAAATGTAAAAAAACCTGAAATTCCAAAATTTAAAGGAATCAAACCACCACCATTTAAACCTTTAAAAGAATTTAAACAACCAGAATTGCCGGTAAAGAATATAAAAAAATTTAAAAAAGCAGAAATAGAAAAAACTAAAGGTTTATTAAATAAAGGTAAAGATTTGGCTTCAAAAGCACAATCATTTAAAGATAAAGCTATGGCTCAAGTAAATGCCGTAAAAGATAAAGCGAATGCACTAAAAGACCAAGCGGAAGGCCTTAAAGATAAGGCAACAGGTGCAATAAGTGGAGCTACAAATAAATTATCATCTTTACAAAATGTTGCTCAAAGTGGAATTTCAAAAATATCCAGTTTAAATAAATAAAATGAGTTGGAATCTTTTTAAACAAAATATTATAAATAGGCTTTGTAACGCAAAACAAGTTCCTGATATAAATTATGTTGCCAAAACTTTTGCGGAAGAATATGATGCAGCTGTAAAAAGAGGGGGAACTATTCCTGATAACATAAAAGTAATATCTGGTAATAAACAGGTTATGGAAACGTTATTTTTAACTGCATTACAAAGGGGTTTAAATTCTACTGAACCTTATGATTTAGTTGGAGAGATGGGAAAGGGTGTAAAAGCATATTGGTCAACTGCTCAATTATCTACATTTCCTATACCACTCCCAACCGTAGTTCAAGTATCAACCGGTGTAATTACAAATACCTTATCAATTTCAAATTCAATAACAAATCCTGGTATTTGGAATTCGGCAAATGATGTTACTTTAAATAAACCTACCGATGATAAAAATAAAGAACCTGATACGCAAAATAAAAATAATAACGAATCTAATAAAAAAATTTTATTAGTAGGAGATTCAATAACAGTTGATGCGGGTTATACTTGGTCATCATATTATAAAAAATCTAATAGTAAATCCGATGTTGAAATATTGGCAATCGGTGGTAAACAATTAACACTATGGATGAAGCCGGAATTAGATAAAAAATTAGCAACAACTAAATACGATAAAGTTTATATATACGGTGGCACAAACGATATATTTTCAGCTAAAAAAGCAGAAAATGTATTAACTGTATTACAATCAATGGTAGATGCCGTAACTAAAACTGGAGCACAAGCAATTGTGATTACAGGATATGATTCCGAAACAGATATGTTGATTGAAAATATGCCATTAACAAGGTATGTAACAACTAAAGAAGGATATGTTCCATACTTGCAAGAATATCAAAAATATCAAAGAATAATGGCAGGAACAATAACAGGTGCAACAATTGTTCCTAAAATATCGGTAGGTGTAATAAAGGATGGATTTCATCCTGTTGGAAATCAATCAAAAATTTTATACGAACACATAAACAAATATTAAATGTCAGCTGTAAATCCAAATATGAATTGTGGAATACTGGTAGATGAATTTATCAGAATGGCAACCGCACATTTATTATCCGTAAAAGGAACTATTATTACAACCGCAAATTATTTACCAACCGGAACTCCAGGACCATCTCAAGTTATGTGGACTGGGTATAAAATTCCACCATCCCAACCCGAAGAACAAGAAATTGGTGGATTGGGTGAACGTGTATTAAATAGTAATTACGAAGCCGGTAAAAAAAGAAAACAAAGCGTCTTATTTATAGAAGAAGAAGATTTTGCAGAGAGTCAAAGTGAGAGTATTGTTTATCCAAATGTATTAAAAGCAGATGGTACTTCCACGGTAAACAGTGGTAGAACTATACAAACAAATTTTAAAGCCAGTATTGATGATGCTAGAGCTGTAGCTGAGGCGTATATGGGACAAAACTTTGAAAGTGACCAAGAGTGGAGTAATTTTATTTCACTAATAGCAGCGGAATCATCAATTAACCAAACGGAGCAGGCATATGTGGCAGCAGCAATACTTAATAGAACTAGAAAACGAATAAATGGTGCTAAAACGGTAACACAAACTATCAATTTTCCAAATGCATTTGAACCGGTTACAGGCCCGGCATCTAGTAGAGTTTGGTATTTAAAGGGTCCAACACCGTTTAGAGAGGAATCAATATTTGGTTCAATAAAACAAATTTTACCTGGAATTAATAAAAATATTATAAATTTCACATCAGATGATGATTGTCTATATATAAGATGTACAAATGGGATACCCCAAAAAGATACCAATGGTAATTTTATACCTGTTCCAAAACGAAAGTATAGTTATCTTTTAGCGCTAAGAGCAAATTCAACTTCAAAGGTTATTGGGGGTACTATTTTTTCCGAATAGATATATAATTCCCAAAAATAACCTATTCAAATATTTATAAACATAACAATACAAAAATATGAATACTGATAAACTTTTAAAAGCTATTCAAATCCTAGTTCAAGAGGAAGTAAAACAACAATTACCAGCCCTAATTAAAGAGGGGGTTAGAGCCGAAATGAAAAAAATGATGGCTGAGGGAAAGGTTGTAAAACCTAAATCTGAAGGATTAAGTATGGCTAAAGCTATCTTAGGTGATGATGAGCCTAAGGTAGAAAGTAAAAAAGAATATAGCAAAAATCCTATGATTAATCAAATCCTTAATGAAACTAAAGCTGCTGTTGGAACTGATGGTGGATTTAGAACTATGAGTTTTGGACAAGCGGATATGGGTTCAATTGTTGGTAGAACTGCTATGGCAGAAAAAATGGGTTATGGTGACTTCACTAAAGGACCTCAATCAACTGGATTGGGTGTTCAAACAGGCGTAGCAGAATTAGACAAAGCTTTCAATAGAGATTATTCGGAGCTTGTAAAAAGATTTAAGAAGTAATGGCAATTGTAGTAACCAAGACTGATATTTTTAAAAATCCTAATTATAAAGATTTAGGAGATTATGCATTTGGATTATCTTTGCCACTGCAAATGGGTGAAGTTACATTTGTAAAAAATTATGATTATATTTTACAATTAAAATCAAATGTAACAAATTTATTAAGAACACAAAAAGGAGAAAGAATAAATCAACCATTATTTGGCACAAATCTACAAAAAATTTTATTTGAACCATTTGATGATGATATTGAAAATAAAATATTAGATGCAATTTCAAATGCTGTTAGAATCTGGGTTCCTCAATTAAACGTAGCGGGTGTTGAAGTTGATGCATCTGATGGAATGAAAGATAAAAATTTAGTTGAAGTAAAAGTAAAATTTAATGTTGTTGGTCAAAATTCTTCCTTCACCACAAGTTTTTTAATGAATTCTAATAAATAAATGATATGGGATTAAGAACAACAAATAAAAATTTTAAAAATAAGGGAAAAGACGTAAAATATCTTAATAAAGATTTTACCGATTTTAAAAATAACCTTATTGAATATGCTAAGACATATTTTCCGCGAGAATATAATGATTTTAGTGAAGCTTCTCCTGGAACAATTTTTATTGAAATGGCATCTTATATAGGAGATGTACTAAGTTATTATATTGATGATACATTTAAACAATCATTATTACCGTACGCAGACGATGTACAAAGTATAATACCATTATCTAGATATTTAGGATACAAACCAAATGTAACGGTTCCATCAACAACAAAATTATCTGTTTATCAAATCGTGCCTTCAATTGGAAATGGAACTTCAAATCAACCGGATTCAAAATACTATATTAGAATAAAAGCTGGAATGGTTTTAGAATCCCAGCAAAATGGTGTTCAGTTTTATACAACTGATCCTGTGGATTTTAGTGAAGAATATGATAGAGAAATAACCGTATATCAAAGAGATTCGGTAACTGGAGAACCATCTTTATATTTAATAAAAAAATATACGGATGTAATATCTGGTACGTTAAAACTTAAACAGGAAGAATTTCAAAGTTATGTTCCTTATAACTATATACGTTTAGATGACAGAGATGTTATACAAGTTGTTGATGTAAGAGATTCTAATAACAACAAATATTATGAAGTACCATCTCTATGTCAAGAAATGGTATTTATTGAACAACCAAATACAGCTGCAAATGATCCAGAATTGTATCAATTTAAATCAACAATTCCATACATTTTAAAAACAATTAAAACTCCAAAAAGATTTACTACAATAGTAAATGGTGATAATAGTACAACAATTCAGTTTGGAGCTGGTGACCCAACCGCATCTGATGAATTGTTAATACCTAATTTAAAAAATGTTGGGTTAGGTTTACCAAATTCAATTAACCGATTAGAGGAATCTTTTGACCCTACAAACTTTTTAAAAACAAAAACGTATGGTACATCACCATCAAACACCACAATTAGTGTAAAATATTTAACAGGAGGTGGAGTAAATTCAAACGTTGCTAGTAACACAATAAGAATAATTAAAAGTGTTGAGTATGATGAAGATTTAAATGATTTTTCTCAAAATGAACTTGCATTATATTTGAGAATGAAAAACTCATTAGCAGTTGATAATGAATTACCGGCTATTGGTGGAAAGAGTGGTGAAACAATTCAAGAAATGAAAGAAAATGCATTGGCACATTTTTCATCACAAAATAGAGCTGTTACTGCTAAAGATTATCAAGTTAGAGTTTTATCAATGCCGGCTAGATTTGGTGCTGTTGCAAAAGCTTATGCAAGTGCAGATGGTATACTTGATAATAATTCACCATCATCTATATTAGCTTCTCCAAATGCGTTACAAGAATTTACTGATATTGTTATGGATTTTATCGAATTACCAGATACACAAGAACCAAAAGAAGATGTTGTTAAAGATAGAATTAGAACATTTTTGACAGGAAAGACTCAAAATGTAAGTGAAAAAAATAATCCATTCGCAATTAATTTGTATCTACTTTCATATGATGTAAACGGTAATTTAACAGGTATTAATTCTGCTTTAAAAGAAAATATAAAAACATATTTGAATGAATATAAAATATTGACAGATGGTGTAAATCTTTTAGATGGGTTTGTGATTAATATAGGTGTTGATTTTGATATAGTATGTTATCCAAATTATAATAAAACTGAAGTTCTTATAAATTGTATTAATGAATTAAAAACTTATTTCAACATTGATAATTGGACATTCAATCAAACTATAAATTTAAGTGAAATAGAATTACTTCTTGCAAATATAGAAGGAGTTTCATCAGTACCAATGCTAAAAATTACAAATAAATGTGGTGGTAATTATTCTCCTAATTCTTATAATATAGAAGCAGCAACAAAAGATAAAATTGTTTACCCATCATTAGACCCATCGGTTTTTGAAATTAAGTTTCCTGATAAAGACATAAAAGGCAGAGTAAGATAATGGCATACTATTTTTTAACAGCATCAAAAGATGCAACGGTATATCTACAACAACCAGACCAAAACACTGGATTGGATGAGATATTAGAAATAAGCAAAATATATTATGGTAATATTAAAGATACTTCTAGAGCTTTAATAAAATTTGATTTAGCAAACTTATCTTCTTCTCTATCAAATCAAAGCATGAAACTTGATGATGCAACTTTAATTTTAAAAGAAACTAAAAGTGAAGAAATTCCAATCGAATATACATTATATGCGTATATGATTTCTGGAAGTTGGGAAATGGGTAAAGGAACTAGATTTGATGAGATATCAACACAAGGTGTAACTTGGAATTATAGAGAAGGTGATTCAACTTCCGAATGGTTACCAACTTTACAATTCACAGCAGGTTCTACCGGTTCTTATCAAGGTGTTGGCGGAGTTTGGTACATTAATAATGCATCAAGTCAATCTTTCAATTATCAAAGTGCAGATATATCAATGAATGTAAAAGAATCAATTAAACAATGGTTAAGTGGTTCTATTGAAAATAATGGATTTATTTTAAAACATAACTTGAGTGTTGAAAATGATGCACAAGATTATGGTATTGTAAAATTATTTAGTAAAGAAACAAATACAATATATCAACCAAAAATAAGAATAGGTTGGGATGATTTTGTATTTAGTACTGGTTCTTTAGAAGAATTAGCGGCAGAAAATATTGTAATAAATGTTTCTAACTTTAAAAATAAATACAAAATAAATTCTCAAGTTAAATTTAGAGTTTTTGCAAGAGAACAATATCCTTTAAAAACTTTTACAAATTCTTTTGGTTATAGAACCATTAAATTTTTACCAACAACTTCTTATTATCAAATAAAAGATTCCGTTTCCGATGATGTAATAATTCCTTTTAGTGAATACTCAAAACTAAGTTGTGATTCGGATGGTAACTATTTTAATATAAATTTTTCTAATTGGGAAGCGAATAGATTTTATAAATTAGAATTTAAAGTTGAACAAAACGGTAGTGTTCAATATTTTGATACCGATTTAATCTTTAATTTGGAAAAGTCATAACATGAGTAATTCTGGATTAAAAAATGAACAATATGTAAACAAGATTCTTGTTAGTGGTTCTTTGGCTTTAAAACCAAAAACCGATACCGGTGTCTATGTATTTGAAAAGAAAGAAAATTTAGGATTGATATCCGGTAAACTAACAAAACCAATTTATGACGAAGCAGAATTAGAAAGAGCCGTTGATACGATTATTGTGGAATTGTTACCACAACCCTTACCTGAAGTTGAAGATACGGTTCCAAGAAGAGTATATAATCCGGTAACCCAATCCGTTATTGATTTGACTGCAGAAGTTGTAAAATTAAATAAAGATATAGAAGATTTGAGAGCAAAGGTTACTGAATTAGAAATAGTTACCGAAAGTTTAAGAATAGATGTTGATAGAGAAACTTTGGCATCATCAACTGCACAAAATGAAGCATTTCAATACGGTGTAAAGATACAATCTTCTATTGGTGATTTGCAAAATGCAATACAAAAAGCAACAACTGAAGCAATACAAAGAGTATCTTTAACAGCAAGAGTTTCGGCATTAGAAGAACAAAATAGAGCGTATAAAGAACAAATAGAAGGTAGGGATGCTAAACAAGCAGAAGGTGCTAAAGTTGGTATGGATATATCTCTTAAAGTTATTAAAAAAGGACAAGAAGGTGGAGAAGATATACTATTTAATTCTAAAGCAGATGCTAAAGGAAATGTGACATGGATTAACGGACCAGATATTGAAGTTTATAACTTTAGTGATGAAGCAGTTGATATATCATTTGAATCAACTGGAGAAACCGGTGATACATTAGAAAAAGTAGCCAGTATAAAATTAGAACCTAAAGCTAAAAAAACAATAGTACTTTCACAAAATAAAGGTGCAGTTAGGGATAAAGTTCCTGCAAAAGCAGTAGGAACAAGTAGAGATAAATTATATAAGGGTTCATTTATAGCAAAAACAACTTCATCAACGGTAACGTTGACGGTTGGTTTGCAAAAACAAAGAGGAAATAAATTTGAAGGATAATGGCAATACAATCATTTAAAGATATAATAAATACTAAAGGATATCGTATCAGTTCAGATGACAGAACTTTGTTTGAATTGGGAGATATACAATCGTTTTTTGGTTTAAGTGAAAATGATTGTATTGAATTTATTCTATATGATGCAAACGATAATCAACTACCTCAAACTTCATTTGGACTAGTAAGATACATTCCATTAAATTCGGAAAATATTAAAGATTATTTTTTAATTGCAGAAGGAACTTTGTTCCAAAAATATCAATTACCATCTGAATATTTTATTGACGCTGAGAGATTGATAAAAGAAGCCGGATATAATAATGGTATTTTTAAAACTCAAATAACTCTTTTAAACAATAGAGTTGGTAGTAATAAAAATCTCGATAAACTATGGATTCAAGAGATATCACCATCCAGAACAGAAGTAAGATTATTTCCAAGTGAGCAAGGAGCAGGATTAAATCCTGAATTAAAATTGAGATATGGAATATTGGTAAATGATGGCTCTTTTAGAGAGGATATTTTAAGATATGCTATATCATTTGCAGAAGCAATAAAACCAAATTATATTTCTTCATATTTGAAAACTAACTTTGGAGAAAAGTGGTTTAATAAAATGATTTCTGAATTTCAAATAAAAGAATTTGATGCATTTGCAACAACTATCTATAATAAAATGGTAGAAGGAACTATATATGAATTTACAAATAGAATTTCTGATATCAATGACTTAAATTATGGTAAACCAAAACCAACTTCTCCTTCGGTTGCATTGTCAAAAGAAATTGTAAAATCAACGGTGGAAAAGATTTTAATTAGATTGTTAAACAAATACATAATTAACCCAACAATTACATATACTGATGGAACATATCAGGTGTTTGAAAGTCCAGATGCTGTTGAAGAAATTTTACAAACAAAAGAATCTGATCTTGAAATCGCAACAAATCCACCTGTTCAAAAAACGGTAATAACTACAAAACCTGTTCCAACACCTCCTGTGTTAGATGTGGTAAAAGAAATAATAAAAACACACCCTGAATTAGGTCCTATAAAAGAAATAATTCAACCAGATGATGTTATTAGAATTCCTATTATAGAAGAACCAAAGGTTCAAATTGAATCTCCAATAGAAATTAATCCTGTAGGATTTGATGATGGTGTTTTAAGAACCAGAGGTGGAGTTGTAGGAAGAAGAATATTAGGATATGAAGATTCTGATTTCCAAGGTATTAATTCTCAAGATGTTAGTGAAGCTATGAGTATGGGAAATGTTGCACCCGCTGATTCTATTAAGAAAAAACGTTTTGGAAAACTTGCAAAAGCAGCATTAACTGGTGGATTAGGATTAGTAGTAGATACGAATAAAAAAGAAGATAAAGCTAAAGGTTTAATTGGAATAAAAAAAGATAGAAAAAAACCAAAAGATGTTGTTAAAGCTGCAGCTAAAGTTGCGTTATTAGGACCGGCTGCTATGTTACTTAAAAGAAAAAAGAAAAAAGGTTAATAAAGAAACAAAATGCCAAGATTTGTACAAGGAGAAATAATTGACAGTGAATTGGATAATACCAGTCAAACTAATATTAAAAATAACATTTTAATAAGTGCTGAAAATGAACAGCCTGTTACTGGTGTCATATTACCTAAAGGTGATGTTGGTATTATAAAAAATGGAAATGTTATTTTACCAATAAGTACTGAAGGAATAGGAACTATAAATCAAGATGGTAATTTAATTCTTTATGTAAAATCTAATATTGACGGTGCAACTCTTTATATAAATGGCGAAAATACTTTTAAAACAGCTCCTGATAAATTAATATTCACATTAAGTGATATTATTAAAAGTGGAGAAAAAAGAATTGAAATTTTAAAAGATGGATATACATCAAATGAAACATATATAATACAAGTTATTAAAAATGTAAATTTTGATGATACAACTTTTGATAATTATAAAAATGATATAATTTCTACCGATGGTTTATTTGATTTCAAACCACAGGCTAAATTTTTTACAAAAACTCCACCGCATGTTTTTAGAATACAATACATCAAAGACGGTATTTTACAAAACACCGATGCAACAACAGATACTCAGGAAATTAAAGAATTACCTTTTACTTTAACTCAAAGAAATTTAAAAGCGGAAGAATTAATAAAAGTTATTGACCCACAAACTGATTTAGCTAATGTTACTATTAAAGTAGTTGGACCTAATAATTCAGTTACTGTAATCAATGGTAAGAGCCAAGAATCTACTAAACTAATTGAAGGTACAACTACTTTAATAGTAGAACAAGGAACTCGATTATCAATTTCATCAACAAACAACTCCACATATAGAATAAAGAGTGTAAACGTAACGGAGATTGGAAAGAAAACAGCACCATTAGTTGCTGAAAATTTAGATTCATTAACTACTGAATACGTTGTAAACGCGGATACTACATTTGATATTGAAAGTGAAACTTTATCAATTGTAGCGGTATCAACCCCTTTAATTAAAATACCTGATGAGGGAGTAAGAAAATATAATATTAATTCCGAAACAGGATATACTATTTTATTTACAAGTCAAAATGTAACATCTGTCGATGTTTATATAAAAGATAAAACTTTTAATTTTCCAATAGAAGGTGATGGTATAGAAAAAACTAATGCAGTTTTAATACCAAAAACGGTTTTTGATTCAATAGGAAATTATAAAATTTACATTGTTGGTAAAAATGCAAGTACTGAATCAACTCCTATTGATTATCAGTTAAGTGTTGTAAATGAGTTTTATATAAAAACTCCAGATATAACAACTGTAAAATATCCAAAAGAATTAAGAGGTGGTGATTATAAAGGTACTGATGTAGATTTTGAAATAGAGTATAGTTCAACAAGTACCGATTTTGTTAGAATCTATATAAATAATTCTACACAATATACTCAGTATGGTCCAAATGATAAAGTAGTATTTAATGTACAAAATATATTAACACAAAGTGGTTATAATGGTCCATTAGATAATATTAAAATTAATTTAAAATTAGTTCCTCACAATATAAGTGGTACTAAAGAAATTATTGGTAAGGAAGAACTTTTACTTATTGATTTTTTTGCAGGAAATCTTACAATTCCTAAACAACTTGCAATTAATAGAATTGCAGCCGCCTTTACATCTCAATTTGATGAAAGTCTTTTTTCTTTAGAGTCAGCAAAATACCTAACACATTTATTACACATAGGAAATGGTGATAATAAATTAATAACAACATATACCGGAAGTCTAGATTCTCTAATTGTAAAATTATATGAACCACTACCAACTACAATACAGACAAATCAGTTGGTATGGATTTCAAAACCACAATCAACTCCTATAATTGAAACAATAAGTTTATTGGATGAAGTAATTGATGCTTGTAATCCAATTAAAGGACCAAATTTTTCTATTCAACCTGATAATGGAATAGAATTTCAAATTTATGATGAATTGATTGCAAGTGGTTCGGAGAGTTCAGTTAGTATTATAAATAAGTATGCAAGTTCATTAGGAATTGATACTGAAAAGTTAAGTATAGAATATATAAGTGGTTCTGAATATTTGTTTAAAAATTTTGTAAACTTTAGCTCAGCAACCGAAAGGGTTGAAAATTTCTTTTATAAAACAAAATTAATTGAATACTATAAAAATTTAGAAAGTATAGTTTATGCACAACCAACTCCTTCACCATCTGAATTAAATGAAGCAAAGAAAAATAATTCATTATATAATAATTTATTAATAAATTTTGATGGATTTGAAAAATATCTATATTATACAACAAATCTTGAATCAAACAATTTAGCATATCCAAAAACAAACCCATCATCTTCTGTTTTATTAAATACTTCAAGTTCTTTAGTAACGAATTGGTATAATGATATACTTCAACAATCTGAGAATTTTGATAAATACAATCCAAATAAACTTTCAAATAATATTCCTTCTTATTTAATTGAAGATACTAGTAATCAAGATTTTGTTATCTTCTTAAATATGATTGCTCAACATTTTGATTTACTTTGGGTTTATATAAATGGATTGGCAAGAGCTAAAAATTTAGATGCTTCCAGTTTAAGAGGTATTCCAAATGATATTGTGAAATATCTTTTAGAATCACATGGTTGGGATGTTAAAAATGCTTACAATTCTAATTTTTTATGGGAGCATGCATTTGGAACTTATAAAGATGGAACACAAAAATATTCAATGCCACTTAAAAAGGCAAACGAAGAAGTTTGGAGAAGAATTTTAAATAATCTTCCATATATTTTAAAACATAAAGGAACTGCTAGAGCTATGAAAGCAATTTTAGCTTGTTATGGTGTTCCTCAATCAATGTTGACTATAATGGAGTTTGGTGGTCCGCAAGACCCAACAAAAGGTGGCTCTACTAAATTTACTTTTGATGATAGAACTGCTGCAATTTATTTAAGTAGTAGTGCTTGTGTAAAAGTTCCTTGGAAAGTTCACACGGAAAGCTCAGATTATCCAAACGCAATTGAATTTAGATTTAAACCTGATGCATTGCCAAATACCGTTTCAACACTATTAAGTGGAAGTGAATGGAGTTTAGATTTAGTAAAAACAACTGGTTCTTTTGGTAAATTGGAACTTAACTTTGGTGGTGACCAGGCTTTAACTACATATATGGAAACGAGTGGGGTTTATTATCCATACTTTGATACATCAATTGAATATGTGTATGGACCTGATTATAAAACAGGAAGTTTAGATTTTCCAATTTATACCGATTATTACTCAAATGTAATTATAAATAGATATAATACTGCAACAACTGGATCATGGTATACCGTATGGTTAGGAACATCCGATGGTACCAGAATAATTAATTCGGTAAGTATGTCTATTTTCTCAATTGATTCTCAATGGGAAACTGGCTCATTTGTTCAAGTAGGTAGTGATACTTTCAATGGTAATATAGATGAAGTTCGTTTATGGAAAGTTCCTTTAGAAAGAGCTAAATTTAATAATCACGTATTATTTCCAGATGCAACAAATGGTAATTCATATACAGCATCTACTGCCGATTTACTATTCCGTTTAGATTTTGAATATCCAAAAGATAGAAATGCAGACCCTTTAATTAAAAACGTTGCAATAAATCAAACATATGGAGAATCTTATGCAAGTGCTAGTCAGATGTACACAGCTACAACCTATCCATATCAATATACACCATACGATAGAACGGTAACTGCAGAAGTACCATCTTTGGGCTTTGGGTATAGTAATAAAATTCGTTTTGAAAGTGCATCTTTGGTAACTGATTTATCTCATAAAACAAGAGCAACTAAAAAAGCATTTGACCAAGCACCAATAGATTCAAATCGTTTAGGATTATTTTTCTCTCCGATTAAGGAGTTGAATATGGATATCTTAAAAACATTTGGTGATTTTAATGTTGATAATTACATAGGTGACCCTAGAGATGAATATAAAGATACATATACCGAATTGAATACTTTAAGACATTACTATTTTGAAAGAATGAATCAAGATATTAATGAATATATTCAATTGGTTAGATACATTGATAAATCTTTATTTGATGTACTTGCCGATTTAGCACCGGCTAGAGCTAGAGTTTCTAAAGGATTATTAATTGAACCACACTTTTTAGAAAGAAGTAAAACAAAATGGAAAGAAACATTAGCGGAAAACAATACATATGATACTTCAATTGTAACAAACGATGATGTTAATTTAGTATCCGATTTTATTCCTAAAGAAACATCATTGGATGCAAGTTTAGATACAACTTTAATTGGAGAAAAATTAAATTATGAAAGTGATTTAGATGCACAAACAATTTATGAGTTTGAAACCGCAACTCCTTTTTATTCTTCATTAATTGATATATCAAATGATGAGCAATTTGAAACAAGTTATCCAACTTATACCATGTCATTGGAAGTACCAAATGGTGCTAACTTATCGGCAGAAGTAGATTCATTTAAATTCCAGGCAATTGGAATGGAAAGGGATTCATTGGCTAATGCTGGATATGGGTTGTATGCTAGAAACGGATTTTCTATTAAAGGTAATTTTGATGGAGTATTTGGTAACTATATTACAACACATATAACCGCATCGGTTAATGGTGGAGATAGAAAAAATGTTTATCTTGTTAAAGAATCTTATACAAATAAAGTTTCCACCCAAACACAAGGCTGGCCAGCAACAAATGTACCTGGACAACAAGTTAAGTATGAAGATTTGACGGTAACAAATTACAAATATAAAGTTACTGAATTACCATATAGCGGAAGTGTTTCGGTGGGAAATAATATTGTAGAGGTAACACCAATTAATGGTTATTTACCAACACATTATCGTTATACTAATAATTTAACGGAAGGTTTAAAACGTTCATATTATAAGGGGTCTCAACAAACATCAACTAGTACACCAGATAGTTTACCTTCCGTAGAAACATTTACAACTAATCCTAATATTCTTAGAGTTGCTAAGACTGGTAGGGGTAGTGGTGAACCAATTTTGGAAGTAGATTAAAATTGAAAATAATAAATGGTTATATTTATTTTAGAAATAAAAGCATAAAAACAATATCAAATGGCATATTTAGATAATACAGAAATCACCGTAGATGCTATCCTAACTAAAAAAGGTAGACAAAAATTAGCATCCGGTCAATCTTTGAGCATCACCAAATTCGCTTTGGGAGATGATGAAATTGATTATACTCTTTATGAGCCGGCACACCCAAAGGGTTCGGCTTATTATGATTCAGCAATCAGAGCAATTCCTATTACTGAAGCTTCACCTGATGAAACTCAAGTATTGAGATACAAATTGGTGACTCTTCCAAAAGGAACAACTCAAATTCCAACTGTAAAAATGGGTGGTTTGACATCTATTGCATCAAATCAATCCGATGGTGGTACTGCAATAAGTCCTCAAACAACACCTGCTGGAAACGCAAATGCTGGATACACTTTAGTATTAGCAGACCAAAGAGCTGGTACATTAACGGTAACTAGAGGTGCAACGGCAACAGGTACAGTTCCTGTATTCTTAGGAGAGGAAATTACAACAACTGCACAAGTTGTTAGTGGTGCAGAATTTAGATTCACACCAAATCCAAACTTGACAATTGATATTGCAACAACTATTACCGTATATGGTAACGAAACTGGTGGTTCACAAACTATACCTGTAACGATAACCTATAAAGCATAAATAAAAACGTAATTTAAAATGGCACAAATAAATGACCCAAATGTAACAGCCCAGATAGCAGCATTAGCTAATACTGGTGTAGTTGATTCTGACCAACTTGTAGCATTGTTAAATACTGTGTTGCCTGCTGGACAGCAAATCGCTGCTGGTGCAGGTGTTACAACCGGTATTTACAAAAGATTCGGTGAATTTGATAAAGTAAATGCAAAAGTTGAAGTAGTAACAACTGGTCTTTGGACAAACGATGAAGGACAAATTAATAATTTTTACACATCATCTACACAAGCAGCAGCAACAAGTGGAAAATATTATTATAACATTTATAGTTATAATCCACAAATTAGTGCATCTGCAGAAGTTGAATTTGCAATAGCATATGGACATGTTGATGCAAGTGGTTCTGCAACATTGGATGTTGATACAAGTTCAACATTAGCAACTAAAGCAACTTACGCACAATATAAATCTATTTTATTAGACCCAACCGATGCTAAATTTTCATTTCCAAATTCATCCGGAACTGAAGATGATTCAAATGGTATCTATGTTGTAAACATTGCAAGAAATAGATTTAGAGAGTCTATGGATGCGGGTAACTGGGAATTAAACCTTTCAGGTTCAAATGGTTTATTTACTTTCATTGATGATAGTGGTAAGAAATTTGGTGATAACTATGGTAAATCTGGTAGAGTTTTCAATATCGTAGAAGGTGTTCTAAATGTTGGAACTCAATTAGAAGCAACAATTTCAAATCAATACGATTCAAATGGTAAAGGATTTGGATTATTCTATCCAGATAGAGGAATTATGGTATTCAACCCTACAGCACTTCAAACTAAATTAGGAAATATTCACGATGAAAATGGAAATTTAGTTGGAGGAATGAGTGGAAGTCATCTTACTTCATCTGAACAATATAATCACGAAAGATTGTATTACGCAATTAAAAAAGGTGGTGATTTTGATGCGAGAAGAACTGAAAATATCTCAACTCAACACTTCTTTGTAAGAGCAACTAATAGAGAATTTAACTATTCTAATAACCCTACATATGTAAATACTGATGGTTCATTTACAGAAGCAACATTTGAAACTGACCCACAAACTTTTATAACAACAATAGGTTTGTTGAATGATTCAAATGAAATGATAGCGGTTGCTAAAACTTCTCAACCAATTGTAAAATCTTTTGATAAAGAAGTACTTATTAAAGTTAAATTATCATTCTAATTTGAAATATTAATTTTTAGAAGAACCCCCGTAAGGGGGTTTTTCATTTGACAAATATTTATATAAAATCGTGCGTTAATGATTAAAGAAATTCCAAAATCGGATATTATAGTAAGACCAATTAAAGTTTACAAAGAATGGACTTTAGATAATTCTGATATTCCTGTATATCTGGCATCTACTGGTAGTGGTGGGGAATATGATATTGAGGTAGACCCAAAAACAAATGGGATATCTAAAAGAAGTTTATACTATTCTATAAAAAATCAATTTTATAGAAATTCCGATACCGCATCTGTATTATATGAAGTTGGTTTGAGAAAATCATATGCTTCAAAAGATGAAAGAGTAATCGGAAATGAAATTGCAGTATTTTCAATACCACAGGAATATTATGGTGAAGGTATAAAGATTGGAACTGTCAGTTTAACCGATGACCCAACCGGAACAAATGTAACATATACGGATGATGGGTATTCTAATTTAATAGATTCTGCTAGTAATTATAAAGGTAATATTTTTTATGATAGAGGATTGATTGTAGTAACGGATAATGTTGTTAGTGGTTCAAATTTTAATACATTTTTCTTAAATTTTCGTTCAACAAAAACTATATTTGAAAATGAAATATTTTTGTCCGTTTTAGAAAATGAATTCAATTATTCACAAAACCCATCTGCAGTTTATGAGGATGGTGGTAAAAAAATACAATCAATTGTTAATAGGCCTAGTAGTTATATGGGTAATACTGATTTGGTTACATCATCTTTTTATGATCCTGGTGTAAGATGGGTAAGAGGAAAAAAACATCCATTTACATCTTCTTTAAATCCTAATAAATTTGGAAGTTTTGATGATTATTTTTATAGTTCATCAGTAGACCCAACTGGTTCTTATCTGGCACCATATATTACTACAATTGGATTATATGATGATGAATTGAATATGGTTGCGATAGCAAAATTACCAAGACCAATAAAATCATTACCAGACTATCCTTTAAATTTTATAGTAAGGTTTGATACTTAAATAGGTTTCGTTATATTTATATGTAAATAATTCAGAAATGTCAAAATTATTAGATTTATATAATTCATTCAATGGTGGTGGTTTACAAAACGATTGGACAAAAGCAAAAGCAAGAAGTTCAAAAGACCAAACCCCATATTCAAAAGGAACTATTCCTGGTGGAGAAATTAAACCTCCGTTTGGGAATGTTGATGAATCCGTAGTAACCGATACTAAATTAAAAAAAGCTAGAACTGGTGAATTGGGTGGTGACCCTAAACCAATTGCGGGAACTAAAGTTCCAGGATATTCACCGGGTACTAAGGAATATAGTAAGATTGTTAAGAAGTAATTAATGTCTTGGAAATTTAAGGGAAATATTGTTACAGAAGAAAACACTCCAGAGGGTGCGATTGGTTTTGTCTATAAAATAGTACATACCCCTACTGGTAAATTCTATATTGGTAAAAAATCATTGACTTCAACTAGAAGGTTGAAGCCATTAAAGGGAAAGGTTCGTAAGAGAGTTGTAAGAAAAGCATCCGATTGGGAAAAGTATTACTCATCTAACGAATGGATAAAAGAGCAAGTAAAGGCTGGAAATGCCGGAGATTTTGAGAGAGAGATTATTCAGTTCTGCTTTTCCAAAAAATCATTAACTTATTGGGAAGTTTGGTGGCAATTCAAATTAGATGTTTTGATGGACCCACAATCTATTAATGAAAATTTAATGGGAAAATTCTTCCGAAAGGATATATATTAATAAACAAACGTTATGACACTAGATGAAATTTGTAAAAAGTATGGTATTTCTGATTCATACTTAAATTCAAAAGATGATGCACATTCAATTGCAGCGGCTTCGTTGGTGGACCTTAAAGGTATGGTCTTAAATAATCAACCAAGAGAACAAATTGCAAATAAACTTCAGTTTTTAGCTGATTTTCTATACGATGTAAAGAATTCAACTTTCGGATAATAAAGTTTGGTTATATCCAAAAAATGTTGTATATTTACATAGTTTTTGTGGATATAACCTAAATTATGTTATCGGGTAAGAACAAATTAAAAATAATCACTATATTAGACTCTGCATTGGGGGTTGGTTCATCCTTAAAGGGTAATGAGCAGGCACACCATTGTCCTTTCTGTAATCACCATAAGAAAAAACTACAAATTAACTTAGATACCCAAAGATGGCATTGTTGGGTATGTGATTCTAAGGGTAGAAGTATATCATCTCTACTCCGCAAACTAAATGTGGATTTGAGAGATATCGCTGTTGTAAAAGATGTATATGGTGATGAACCAGAATACGATACAAAAGAGGAATATGTAGCCAAATTACAATTACCTTCTGAATTCAAACAATTATATTTCTGCCCAAAGAGTATTAACCCAGCCTATAATCAGGCAATACACTATTTAAATAAAAGAGGTATCACCAAAGCTGACATCGTAAAGTATAACATCGGATATTGTGAAGATGGACTTTATGGTGGTAGAGTTATCATTCCTTCTTATGATGAGAATGGTGACCTTAATTACTTTGTAGCCCGCTCATTTTACGAAGATGAAAAGATGAAGTATAAGAACCCACCAATAAGCAGAGATGTTATTGTATTTGATGG
>JACCDP010427529.1_pt1 | contig 20609 bp, 19 predicted proteins | sample 7445841 | NCBI WGS metagenome assembly JACCDP01 (sample SAMN15323441, study PRJNA562643) | freshwater metagenome | isolation source: river surface water | place: USA:Blue River Watershed | collected 2017-08-17
ATCGCAACCAAATTGGTTATCGAATTGGGAAGTATTTCTTTCAAAAAGAAGAATTTGAAGATGCCCAAAAATGGTTCGATAAAGTAAAAGTAAAAGAACTCGATTCGAATCAACGGGATGAATTTTATTTCAAACTAGGTTACTCTTCTTATCAGAATGGGGACAAGGAAACAGCTTTTAGTAACTTTCGAGAGTCAAAGGACGGGAAAAGCCAATACGCCTCACCTAGTCTTTATTTTTATTCCCATTTGAGCTATTTGAAGAATTCACTTCAGGTTGCGCTAGAAGGCTTTTTGAAATTGCGACAAGATTCTACATTTTGCGGTGTTGTTCCCTATTATATCGTTCAAATTTATCACAAACAAGCGCGTTATCAGGAAGTAGTTGACTTTTCTCCAACTGTTTTAAAATGTAATTTTTTAGACAATGAATCCGACATTCAACACATAATCGGAAACTCCTACTATAAACTTGCAGATTACAAAAAAGCAATCGAATTTTTAGAACAATATCAAACAAAACAAAAACCATCTCGCGACGATGCCTACGAACTAGGTTATTCGTATTATCAAACGAAAAACTACGAGAAAGCAATTCGCTCATTCGATAAAGTAACGCGTGTCGATGATAGCTTGGGGCAAATTGCACTTTATCACATTGCTGAATGCTATCAAAACCTGGACAAATTATTACCAGCGAGAAGTGCGTTTGAGCGTGCTTCGGAAATGACAAAAATCCCTGAAATTCAGGAAGATGCACTTTACAATTTCGCGGTAATTTCGTTCAAGGTAGACATTAATCCATACGATGAGTCGGTACGCGCGTTTGAAAACTACTTATCTAAATACCCGGATTCAAAGCGAAAAGAAGATGTGTTTCAGTACCTTGTGAATGTTTACACATCGACCAGCAATTTTGCGAAAGCGTTGGAATCGTTGGATAAACTTCCGAATAAAGATGCTCGTCTTAAACGCGTTTATCAAACGGTAGCGTTCAATTATGGTGTTGAATTGTTTCAAAAAAACAACTACGATGAAGCATTGAAAGCTTTTAAATTAGTAGATCGCTATCCGTTAGATCCGAAATTAGTCGCCCTTTCCAAATATTGGATGGCAGATATTTATTTCAGAAACAACGATATGACAGAGGCAATCGTGACATATCGCGAGTTTATCAATTCTCCGGCTTCTGACGCACTTTCGGAAAAAGTTGACGCTTATTATAATATGGGCTACGCTCACCTGAAAAAGGAAGAAACCGAAGAGGCCATCAAAATCTTTCGGATTTTCTTGCAGTCGAACCCTAAGAATGTAGAAAAGAAACTTGATGCCTATTTCCGAGTTGCAGACGGATACTATACCACCGAAAAAAATGACTTAGCGATTCAATTTTATACAGAAGCACTTAAATTGAATACTTCCCTGAATGATAAAGCGCTCTATTATTTAGCAAAATCGTATGGTTACAACAACCAACCTCAAGAAAACATTAAAAATCTGAATGAGCTCGTATCCAAATACAAAAAGTCAAAATATATAATGAATGCTACCTATGATTTAGGTAGAGCGAATGTTGGTCAGGCCAATTATGATGAGGCACTTAGTATTTTCAAGCAATTCATAATTGATTTCCCAAAATCAAGTTTGGTGATTGATGCGCGCTTGAGTATCGCAGATTTGTACTACAAGAAATGGGATTACAACCAAGCAGAAGCTGAGTACCTGAAAATTTTAAACGAATATGAAAATGTCCGTGATATTTGTGCGGAAACCGTACGAGGATTAATTGAAGTTTATGCGGCGAAAAAGCAACCTGAAAAGTCTTCAGAATTAGCTGATCGATACGCCTGCGCTAATATTTCAGCTGATGAAAAAGAAAATTTGTTTTTCAGTCCTGCATTTAAAAGTTATATGGACAGCTCGTACAGCGATGCAATTGGAAACTTTGAATCGTATTTAACGCGTTTTCCAAGTGGGCGTTTTGTAAATGAAACATATTACTACTTAGGTCACAGTTACTTCAAACAAAAAGACACGTTAAAAGCGGTTGGCTATTTTGAAAAATACTTAGAAACGCCAACAACTAATTTCTCTGAATCGGCAGCAGCAAGAACAGCAGCTTACTATTACACCCATGAGGACTACATCAAAGCCTTGAAATACTACGAACAATCCGATAATTTAGCTACAAAGCCAACAAATATATTCAATGCTAGATTAGGAGTCATGCGCTGCGCCTACTTAACGGAAGACTTCAATAAAGCGCTGAATTTTGCCAAGTTTGTTTTAGAAACTCCATCAATTAATACGCAACAAAAGACTGAGGGAGAATATTCCAAAGGTATGTCACTTTATAAATTGAATCAACTAAACGAGGCAATCCCTTCACTAGAATGGCTCGTGAAAAATACGACAACTGCAATTGGTTCAGAAGCCAAATTTACACTTGCTGAAATTTACTTCAAGCAAAATGAATACGGCAAAGCTGAAACCGAAGTTAAAGCGCTCATAAAAATGAAACCTAGTTATAACTATTGGGTTGCTAAAGGATTAATGTTACAAACACGAATTCACATTTTGAATGATGATTTATTCCAAGCAGAACAAACGTTAAAATCAGTTATGGATTTCTATCCTATTCAAGATGATGGAATATTAAGTGAAGCAAACGATATGTGGGATGAATTGATGCAATTGAAAAATCCTACTGTTATTGAGGAACCTCAACCCGAACGAAAAATAGAAATTGATGGTGAATAAGATGAAACATTTATTACTACTCGGGATCGTTTTTAATTTGTTCGCAGTCGTCGGGCAGAACGACATTATTGATGTAATCGGAAAAGGGAATCGAGATGTTGAACCAGCATCACGCATATTGGAATTCCCGAAAATCATTGATACGATTAAACCGACAAATGTTCCTTCTTATCCGATGTTGGTTTTTCGCCAACCGACCAAGATAGAATTGGACACCATTGAAGCAGCAACAGTAGAAACCACCGAAAAACTCAAGCCACTTTATCCATTTTATGCAAAATTAGGAGTTGGATCAACGATTATGCCTTTGGGTGAGTTATACTTCAATTCCACTCGTTCTCGAAATTACTTTTATGGATTCAATGCAAAGCATTTAAGTTCTTTTGGTGATGTAAAAAATAGAGAAAAAGTTACGTATGCTCCGGCACAATTTGATCGAACGAATTTCAATGCATTTGGAAAAATTATCGAGAGTAATTACACTTTATCCGGTGAATTAAATTACAAAAACAATGGGTTTCATTATTACGGAATTCCTGTAGATTCTATCTCTGCTGATTCAATTTCGCAACGTTTTCATCAAGTTGGAGGGGACTTTGAGTTTATGGCTAATCGCGGTGACACCTCAACATTGAATTTGATGTTCGGTGCGGGTTACAACTATCTGACCACCAAAAAACCAATTATTGATTCGCTTTCGGAATGGAAAACGCAAGAACATAATTTTCATTTCAATACAAAAGGATGGTACAAATACAGATCTGAAACGTTTTATGCCAAGTTAGGTGTTCGATATAACGGTTATCATTATGGAATTCGAGATTCTGTTTTAACGGCTATTGACTCAGGGTTAGTTAACAATAATACAATCATTGACTTTCAACCGGGAGTATTGACTCAAATGTTCAATGATAAACTGAAAGCAGAGGTTGGCGTAACTGTTTCGATTGATATTCACGACAAAGCAAAAGCTTACGTTTTTCCTCAAGCCGAGTTCAAATACTCACTTTTTAATGATATTTTCATTCCATTTGTTGGAATCAAAGGAGGATTGAAGCAAACTTCATTTCGCTCATTATCAGATGAAAATCAATTTATGTTGGTAAATACAAGATTGGCAAATGAAAGCACGCCTTTTGACATTTTCGGAGGATTCAAAGGAACCATCACCAAAAAGATTAGCTTCAACGTTAATGCAAGTTTCGCCAAAGTGATGAATAAAGCACTTTTTGTTACCGACACCTTATATTCGATTGGAAATAAATTTGGGGTAGTTTACGACACGATGAATTTTACGAAAGTTGAAGGTAGCCTTGCGTATCAGTTGAATGAAAAAATTAAAATTGACGCAATTGCTAAGTATTTCTCTTACGAAACGAAAAATCAAGCATTTGCTTGGAACCTTCCGAATTTCCAATTTTTATTGAGAGGCTCTTACAATTTGTACGATAAGTTTTTAGTAAATCTTGATGCGAATCTCGAAGGAGGAAGAAAGGCGCTTGTTTATGCCCCAGGTAAAAATATCTTTGAAGAAAATAATCAATATTATCAAAATTTAGGTTTCATCGCCGACATCAATCTCGGGTTGGAATACCGATATAACAAACGAATTTCAGCTTTCATACAAGTAAATAATTTAGCAAGTCAACGTTATTACCGTTGGTACAATTACCCTGTTCAACCAATACAAGTGATGGGTGGAATTACAGCCCGATTCTAGTTTATATGTTTGAAACAGAAGCCATCTTCCTTCACAAGAAAGGAAAACCTGAAATAGCATTTGAAATCAGAAAGACGACATTACGCTCGTTAGAAAAAGATGAGGTTTTAATTGAGAGCGAAGCATTTGGATTGAATTATGCCGATGTAATGGCTCGAAATGGACTTTATCGTGAAGCGCCACCATTTCCCTGTGTAATTGGATATGAAGTTGTTGGAAAAATCATCCAAGTTGGCTCCAGCGCTGATTCAAATTTAGTTGGAAAGCGTATCTTAGGGTTCTGTCGGTTCGGTGGTTATGGAAAACATGTTATAACAAAACACTACGCTGTCGCTGAAATTGGTGAAATCCCTTTTGAATCTGCATTGGCATTGTGTACACAAGCAGTCACAGCTTATTACATGTCCGACGTTCTCGCGCCAATTCAGAAAGGTGACAATGTTCTGGTTCACGCTGCAGCAGGAGGAGTTGGAAGTATTCTCATTCAATTATGCAAGCGCAGAGGAGCGGTTGTGATTGCAAAAGTTGGAAGCGATAAGAAAATAGATGCTGTTTTAGGTCTAGGTGCAGATTATGCTTTGAACTATAATAAAGTGGATTATACCGAGGAGATAAAACGAATTCTAAAAGGTGATCGCCTTGATGCCAGTTTCAATCCTGTGGCGGGATCAACCACGAAAAAAGACTTAGCTTTACTCGGTTCAGGTGGACGATTATTTCTTTTCGGTGGTTCAGAAATGGTTGGATCTAAATTTGGAATCTTTTCAACTCTCAATTTTTTGAGAAAAATGGGATTATTGTTGCCAATTAAATTAATGATGCTTTCCAAGAACATTCTTGGAGTGAATATGCTTAAAATCGCAGATAATCGGCCACACATAATTCAAAATTGCCTAAAGGAAGTTGTTGACTTATATCAAAAAGGCGAATTAAAAGTAATTTCAGGTGGTTGTTTTGAGTATTCTGAAATTGCAAAAGCCCATCAATTATTGGAAGAAGGTCAATCGATGGGCAAAATATCCGTTAAGTGGTAACCTCTATTGATTCAAAAATCCTGATTTTTTCACTTCAACGATCCCAAGATAAAAGAAAATAATTCCCGCCGTTAATAACACGTGGGACAAGTCGTTCTTATCAAACCATTGTGTTGGATTGATTTTCATTAAAAAAACAAAAGCACTTGGAACCATAACGATTACACCGATTACAATTTGTTTGAATGAACGTTCTTTTTTGTAGAATTTATATCCAAGTACACCTGCACTCAAGGTAACACCTAAAATCGTGTTGAAAGCGATTGGTAAAAAAGGAATTTGTGGCTTTTCATTAATAGGGATAGTAAAGCATATCCCAACGAAAATCATATAAACTATTATCATCTTTGCCAATGCTAATAACTTGAGCGTTTTTTTTCTATTCGGGTTAGCTATTAACGAAATCATTGCCAACTCGATAAAATAGATGATTGGGATTCCTGTTAACCAATTTGGGACTTTTCCCAACGCTCCAAAATAATGATAAAACCCGTGTCCAAAAGCACCTAAAAAAGCACTGATTCCGTATAGAATAAAAAAAGCAATCCACCATTTCTCGAATTCACTTTTACCATATTTACGAATTAATAGAATCCCTAAAATAATGCTAACAACAGACATAACAAGGTCTGAAATTACTCCGTTTGGCTCCTGAATGATAAATCCAAAAAGTTCGATTTGCAGTTTATCAAAATCTTGCCCAATTAACATTGAGCAAAGGTAGGTCAAATCGCTTGCAGAATCTCAAACATTTTACAAAAACAAAAATTTATGAAGATGTAATTACTATTTTTGAATGAAGATGCAAAAATCTGTAATCATAACCGCCGGTGGAATTGGGAAACGAATGGGGAGTGACTTACCTAAGCAATTTTTAGTGCTTGGCGGAAAGCCTGTTTTGGTTCACACATTGGAATTGTTTTTTAAATACGATCCAACTATTGAAATCATCCTAACCCTTCCAAACGAATGGCGTGGTTATTGGGAAACAGTCATTGATAAGTATTATTGTCGTGTACCCCACATCGTGGTCAATGGAGGAGAAGAACGTTACCATTCGATTCAAAATGCATTAAAAAGATGTTCAGGTTCAGTTATAGCTGTGCACGACGGCGTTCGACCTTTTGTGAGTTTTGAAACCTTGGATCGGTGTTTTTCCGCATTGAACGATCATGAAGCCGTGGTTCCTGTGCTGAAACTTAAAGAGTCCATTCGACAAACGAGTGAAAATTCAACAAAGGCCGTTGATCGGTCTAATTTTCGGTTGGTTCATACACCGCAATGTTTTCGAGCAGAAGTACTTCATAGAGCCTATCAACAGTCTTATCACGATAAAGTAACTGATGACGCCTGTCTCGTTGAGGAGCTTGGATATACCATACATCTTGTAGAAAGCAATGAGGAAAACATCAAACTTACGACTCCTTTTGATTTTTTGATTGCAGAAACGATTATTCAAAAATCCAAGAAATGATAGCACCTCAGCCACTTAAAAAAGGAGATTTAATCTATATTACGGCTCCCGCAAAAGCGATTGATGAACCACCTGTATTCTACACACGTGATTTTTTCATTAAGCAAGGATTCCGAGTTGAAATCAGTAAACATTGTTTTGGTCAATTCAACTACTTTTCGGGAACCGATGAAGAGCGAATAGCAGATCTTCAATATGGTATCGATCATCCTGAAGTAAAAGCGATTATTTGCGCCAGAGGTGGTTATGGCTGTGTTCGCATCCTAGACGGAATTCGTTGGGCAAATATGCTTAGAGAACCAAAATGGCTCATTGGTTTCAGTGATATTACCGTTTTTCATCACAGGCTTTATAATCTTGGTGTGCAATGCATTCACGGAACGATGTCCTTGAATTTTGAGAAAAACTCAACTGAAACATTTGAAACTTTATTGGCCGCATTGACAGGAAAATCATACCAAATCAAAAGTCCGAACAATACCCATAACAAACAAGGAACAGTTCGTGGTAAATTGATTGGCGGAAACCTCAGCATCGTTTATAGTTTAATCGGCACGGATGACGCTTATAATTTCGAAGATTCCATCCTGTTTTTAGAAGATTTGGCTGAGCACTATTACCATTTAGACAGGATGTTTTTTGCCTTGAAAAAATGTGGCGCTTTGGATAAAATAAAAGGATTAGTCATTGGCGGTATGACCGATTTGGAAGACACTACGATTCCTTTTGGAATGACAGTTGAAGAAATCGTCTTACAACATTTTTCGTTCAAGAAAATTCCAATTTGTTTCGATTTTCCAGCGGGCCATATTGACGACAACCGAGCATTAATATTTGGAAAGAAAATTCAGATGACCGTTGATGAAAACGGTGGTACGTTGTTTTTTGGTTGATTCTAAATAATTCCTCTTACTCGCATTAAAATTTCACCCATTGTATTTTGACCCCGAATTGGTTGTTGAGGATTATTTTGGTCTCTTTGGGCGCCCCAAAACAAGTCGTTAACTTTATTTCTGTTTGTTGCGTCCTCGTAAATAGGATTGGGAGCAGTGGCTTTTAAAAGCTTAGCTATATCGGGATGTTGTTGAAACTTCAATAGCACACACATTTCCATATTTGCGACATCTTGAGGGGACATTGCATCAATCACCCTGTGAACAATATTCACTGAACTTTTTGCAACTAATTTGGCTCCCATTGGACTTTTTTGTTGGCGGATTTGTTCAATGATCACTGGATCAGTATACCTCAACGACTGAAACAAAGCTTCACTCGTTCGCCAGGTCTTTCCGTCATACTGAATTGGATACGGAGCCATATTTCCCATCCAACCATACGGTTCAGCAACTGCTTTAAACCAGATGGGCAAAGGACTACAAGTCAAAGGCGTTTTTAATGAAAAGAAAATGTGGCCCAGTAAATGAGGCGTCCCAACACTCAGCTCGATAGAACGGGGCTTGATTTAAGCCAATATTAGGATAAGTTCCATTTAACGCATTAGCCAAGGGTAACCAGTTTGTTAAAGTAGGTGGCAACAATGCAGGGCTGACTATTGGCGCAATAAAATAGTTTGGGGTTGCATAAATAGAAAAACAAGGGTTTAGAGCTAAAGTTCCATTAGCGATTTGATGAACCAAATAATGGTGAGTAATTGGAGAACCACTAAATGCAATAATCGGTTTTTTATCATCATGACATGTAAATTTGCACAATTCCGTCAGTTTTGGTTCTATATAATTCGAATAAAAGAAATTAGTTATCCCTAAATCATTCAATTTTTTTCTTATTGAACTTGTAAAAGTTATCGCAAAAGGAAATAGATCCAATAATATATATCCTTTTGAAGCTAAATCCATTAGCATTATGGCTTTTTGATTTGGGCAAGACGGCTTGGTATAAGCCGGGAATAAAGCTTTATGGGGTTCACTCAACCATCTTGTATTTTTTACATGTGTGACATTATAAAAGTATGTGTTGTTCTCGTCTCCTCCACAATGGTTAATTATTGGAGAATTTGGCTTTGGTCTTGCTTCTCCAATCATAACATATTTGATACATGGTTTTTTCTCTAGTTTTGGTTTGTCGCCTTGAAAAAATGGGTGATCGTAATACCACTTTTGATTTGAAGAATCACCTCTTTCGGCTCTTGTGTTAACTCCACGGAAAATATCCAAATAATCTTCGAACATATTCTCGCTATCAACATACTCATTATAATCAGGAGTTGTACCCCTAGGTAAGGCTTTTTTAAACTCATCCCAAAGATGATCATATTGTTTTTTCGTCAGCATTGTTTAAAATATTAATAAATTACTAAGACTTTCAATAGTTTTAAAGAATTGATAATTAATCAGTCTTAATCATTGCCTGACAGAAACAATAAGAATTATTAGATAGTACATATATTATTAAATCACCATAGGGTTGCCAACCTTCTCCAATGGATTCGTTCACCATCTTAACTAAGTTTTCTCTAAAATCGTCTTCTAGAATTTTATATCCTGTTATTTTATTCATAAGGTTAATTTAATATTTTATTTATTGTAAATCTAATGAGATTTTAAAAGACAGAAGATCTTTTGAATCGTTTGGTGTTTTCTGACTTTATTAAATATATTTCCGTTTCACCCCTAATCATTCACAATTGCGACCAAATAAAACTTGTTTTCATATTCAAACTCGTGGCAAAAAAACGTTGCTTGTCTATTTATTAATTTATAAAGATTATTATCCTTCATCATTTCAATTAACCCCTGTGAAAGGTTATCATGCTCAAAGTTGATGGTTGATTCGGGCAAAGTCCATATTTGATGATAGCGGACCGACGTTTTTGCTTGATGACGCTCATCCTTATAAATGTGCGACAAAAAACAATTTTTACTAGCTTCATAAAGTGAACTATCTTGTCTAATAATCATATCAAACTCATTTTCAAGATTATCCATGCAAGCATTCGAAAAAAGGAGGGTCGGTTTTGCAACTAATTGCTCCGGAGTTGGAATCATTCTTTTTCTACGATTGAACTTGGCCAATTCGTCTTTTGTGAATGCTTTTGGCGTATAAAAAATAACCACGCTTCCATCTTCCATTGTTTTTTCTTCAGATGTTTGAGCATTGATTGCAGAAGTGATTAACAAAATCGCTGCACTAAAAAGGAGTTTTTTCATTTTTTTAAATTTAGAATTAGTAATTACATTTTGATTTTTGCTCTTTGAAAGTGTGAAGGAGAATTTTTCTCCCTACTCCATCAAATACTCATCCCTCAACTCCATTAAAATCCTCCCCATAATATTTTGACCATCTCCCTCATTTTCACTTATTTTTTTCGCGCCCCAAAACTTGTGTCTCTCCCCATTTCTATTTCCTATATCTTCATAGATATAAGCCCCCTTCGTATTCATCAACTCCTTTTTTAACTGAGGGTGTTGATCAAACTTCATTTTTACACACTTTCTCATATTTTCAACATCTTGAGGCGACATAGGAACCACAACCATTTGATCTTTATATTTTTTCGCCTTCATTTTTGCCCCCATCGGACTCTTTTCTTTTCTTATTATTTCTTTTATTTCCTCATCATTATACCTCATTCCCTGAAACAAAGCCTCACTCGTGAGCCAAACTTTCCCATTATACATGATGGGATACGGAGCCATATTTCCCATCCAACCATACTTTTCAGCAACTTTCTTAAACCAAACACTTTTCATATATTATTTATTTTCGGGGTTACAAACGCAAATACACAGATATTATAACACACTGTGTATATATTCTTTTTCAGCAATAAAATGAGGGGTAACTTTTGTTTCTAGGACGAAGCTAGATTTAATTTGTGGTAGAAAAAAATGATTTTTGATAATAACCTTGATATTGGAATATTTTTTTTAAAAATGCCTATTCCGTTAATTTCTGTAAATACTTTTCTAATCCAAGAGATATTCCTTAATTTTATTTATGCGAATTTTCGTTTGTGTGTTTTTGTGTTGCCTTTTATTCTCTTGCGCTGATATAGAGAAATCAAACCAGCTAAAACGAGTGAATAACTTGCTTGAAAATGTTGACTCACTATTGATTGTCTTAAATCAGATTAATGATTCCCAATTATCAGGCGAAATAGAGGAAAATAACAAGTTGCTTTCGGATCTAACAATGCGCGCTTACGATGATACGTTAGAGGAAACAGAGGCTAGGTTGGTGGATAAATATGCAAATTGCATTTCGAAACTTTCCTCTTTGAAAAACAGGATGGAAAACTTAAAAAGCGCTCTTGATGTTCAAAAAAGTACAGTCGGGAACTTGGAAAAAGACATTGAAAACGTAGCTGGAAAACGTGATTTGTATGATGAAAATTTAAACTTTGAAGAAAAAAAGTTTAACCTAATTGAAAAAGAGATAAATTCAATTAAAACAAAAAAGATTGCATTTTTAGATAAAATCGCAAATTTCAAAATAAAAACACGAGAATTAATTCAAAAACTAGAATCAAAACAAATAACAAAATGAAACCATTCGTATTTATTTCATTCTTCATTCTAATAATTTGTTCCTGCGAATCTGCAGAGAAAGTCAAACAAATAGAACGATTGACGAATATGATTGAACAAACTGATTCTTTAAACCGTGTTTTCAAAAAGAACAAAATGGATTCTGTTGTAGAATACCAATTAGCTGCCAACACCATTATGATTCGTTTGAAAAACAATTACAAACCGACCAAAGTGGATATGGATTTTGGAATAAAGGTTAATGAATTTAAAAAGCTGCAAAGGTTATTTAAAAAAAAACATAACCATAGAACATTGTCTGACGAAGCAAACGTAATTTCCAATTCCATTCGTGAAGAAAAGCAAGCTCTGTATAACCTCAAAATGGATATCGAAAGCGGATATGGAAATAAGGAAAAGTACAATGAATTTATTACATTTGAGCAAAGCAAACTAAATACCATTAAAGTGCTTTTAGACCAATATTTAATAAGAAAAAACAAAGATTTACCCCGCTTTCGAAAATCATTGAAAGAACTCAATGACTTTATGGATAAGTGGGAAAAAGAAAACATGCCGAAAAAGAACTAATGCGATTAATCATCTTTTTATTTTCTCTTTTTAGCTTAACTGCTGCATGGTCACAGACTGAAACGGATATTCAATTAGCGCAACATTATTACGCGTCGGGAGAGTTGGATAAAGCTCTTCCCTATTACGAGAAAATTTACAATTCTAGCCCAACAAAAGTATATTTCAACCGCTACTTCGAGTGTTTGGTAGCGACTAAAGATTATAAGTCTGCAGAAAAGCTCTTGAAAAAACAAATCAATCAAAATCGGTCTGACTATGATATGAAAGTCCTGCTAGCGCAATTCTACGAAGATACTGGCGAAGCAGAAAAAGCGGAAAAGAGTTACAAGGAAATCATTGACAACCTGCCTGAAAACCCCTCACAAATCATCAATATTTATCAAACATTAGCATCGAAACAAAAGTTTGAATTGGCAAAAACAGTGTTGGACAAAGGAAAGAAGTTGGCAAGCTACTATCCTTTTAATTTTCAATACGCCGATCTCTATGCCCAAATGGGAAAGAAAAAGGAAATGATTACTGAATACCTCGATTATTTGGAACAGCAACCTACTACCATTGAATCGATTGAAGCTTCATTGGCTGCGCGATTGGACTTGAGTGCCAGTGAAAATACGGATTACATGCTCTTGAAAGAACAGCTTTTGATAAAAAGTCAAAAACAGAATGCATCCGTAGTTTTTTCTGAGCTTCTCATTTGGATGTATACGCAAAGTAAAAATTTCGATGGAGCCTATACGCAAGTTGTTGCTATCGACAAACGTTTTAAAGGAGACGGTTATCGTGTATTTGAATTGGGAGAAATTTGCGTGGAAAACAAAAATTATCAAGTAGCAAGAAAGTGTTTCAATTACGTAATAAACCTTGGAGAAAATTCTGAAAACTATATTCTAGCATACAAAGGATTGCTTAACACTCACTTTCTTCAAATTACGACCAATCGTAATTTTTCCAAGTCAGAAATCGACTCAACCGTCATAACCTATGAACAAGCGCTAAATAAATTGGGTAAATCAAGACTCACACTTCCTGTTGTTTTGGAATACACCACGATTTTAGCTTTCTATGACGATCAATCGGATAAAGCTCAAGAAGAATTAAAATCAGCTATGAATTTTAGTGGTCTCACGGATGTTCAAAAAGCGCAAATCAAAATGCAACTTGCTGATATAAACGTATTGAGTGGCGACATTTGGGAGGCATCAATATTATATATGCAAATAGACAATGACTTTAAATTCGAGTCAATTGGGCAAGAAGCCAAATTCAAAAATGCCAAAGTTTTCTATTACGACGGAGAATTCGAGTATGCACAAGCTCAATTAAATGTTTTAAAGGAATCAACATCAAAACTAATTGCCAACGATGCGATGCAGTTATCTGTAATGATTACCGATAATTACGGATTAGATAGTAATTTTCAGGTGATGTCCTGGTTTGCTAGTGCTGATTTATTAATTGAGCAACATAAGTACTCCGAAGCCTTTAGTTTGTATGACAGCATTCAATTAAATTTCCCCTATCATTCACTTGCTGATGAAATTCTTTTCAAAAAAGGCAAAGCAATGGAAATGCGAGGTGAATGGCAAAAAGCATTAGATTACTATGAAGACCTTTTGAAATTTCACGGTCAAGACATCTTAGCTGATGACGCATTATTTCGTTCTGGGGATATTCAAGAAAATAATTTATCCAACAAAGAAAAAGCCCTTGAATATTATCGCAGATTAGCAATTGACTTCAAGGGCAGTTTGTATTCAGCTGAAACTAGAAAGCGAATTCGTTTGTTACGTGGAGATAAAAATATTTCCGACGACGAACTTTAATTTCTTACTTTAAATCAGGCATTTCTCGCGTGAAAGAAGGTATACCCGTTACATCCATTCCTGTAATTAACAAGTGAATGTCGTGCGTTCCTTCATAGGTAACTACTGACTCAAGATTTGCCATGTGACGCATCATTGAATATTCACTTGTAATACCCATTCCACCATGAATTTGACGTGCCTCACGTGCGATGTTCAAAGCGATTTCGACATTGTTTCTTTTCGCCATTGAAATTTGTGCGGAAGTTGCTCTTCCTTCGTTACGAAGTTGTCCTAAACGAAGTGTCAACAATTGAGCCTTTGTTATTTCTGTAATCATTTCAGCCAATTTCTTTTGAATTAACTGAAAAGCGCCAATTGGAACATTAAACTGCGTTCGCTCTTTTGAATATCTCAAAGCTTGGTCGTAGCAATCCATAGCTGCACCCAGGGCACCCCAAGCAATACCAAATCGAGCAGAATCCAAACAACTAAGCGGTGCTCCAAGTCCGGTTCTTCCCGGTAAAATATTTGCTTTCGGAACTTTTACATTGTCAAAAATCAATTCTCCAGTTGAAGAAGCACGTAAAGATAATTTACCATGCATTTCAGGCGTAGAAAATCCTTCCATTCCACGTTCAACTACCAAACCGTGAATACGACCGCTCTCGTCTTTAGCCCATACCACTGCAATCTGTGCAAATGGAGCGTTTGAAATCCACATTTTTGCACCATTCAAAATTACATGGTCACCTGCATCTTTGAAATTGGTAATCATTCCGCCTGGATTTGAGCCATAATCAGGTTCTGTCAATCCGAAACAACCCATCATTTCTCCTGTTGCCAACTTAGGAAGGTACTTTTGTTTTTGTTCCTCGTTACCATATTTCCAAATTGGATACATAACCAAAGAAGACTGAACAGATGCCGTTGAGCGCAAACCCGAATCACATCGCTCTAATTCCTGCATGATTAAACCATAAGAAATTTGATCCAATCCAGGACCGCCATACTCTTCCGGAATGTAAGGTCCAAACGCGCCAATTTCACCTAACCCTTTAAGCAGATGCATTGGAAATGTGGCTTTCTCATAGTGATCATCGATGATAGGAGAAACTTCTTTTTTAACCCATGCTCGAGCCGCGTCACGAACTATTTTGTGTTCATCTGAAAGTAAATCATCCATGTTATAGTAATCTGGATGCTGATAAAGATCTGTTTTCATTCAATTAATTTTTATATTGCCGAATCCCCCCAATTAATTAATCGTCAAAATTAACTATTTATTTAATTTTGCAACGAAATGATCTTATCCCATTTGTTGCTTCAGTCAAATTTCGAACTATTAGATAGACAAACACATTTAACTAGCATTTTGTTGTTTGTAATTCTCGCTTGCAGTGCAATTGTTGGGGCGGGCAGAATCAATAATCCCAATTTTTTTACAGCTATTAGTGCAGGTTTTTTTAAATTCAAAGCTCAAGATAAATCATTTAATGAAAATTTACGAATAAGTCAGGGTGCCAGTATCGCTCTGGTAATCAACTTTATCGTCTCCATATCCCTCTGCTTTTTCTTAATGCTTTTTGAAGAAAATAATTATTCTTTTGCTACAATTTCAGGATTATTGTTGGTTGGATTTTTGACACTGCTTCAACAAATTGGTTTTCGAGTAACTAGTGTATTTTCTGGTCAATCAAGTATTTCAGAAAGTGGAGCACTTATAACCAGACAAACATGGTATTTTTCTGGTATTCTTTATCTACTACTTTCACTATTTTGGTTGTTAAATATGAAATTCAAAACAGTTTTTGTTATTGTTTTCATTACCATTTTGGCAATATCTTCGCTGATTCGAATCTTAAAAGGGCTACTTTTCGCTTTTTGGGGAGGATTCAGTTGGTATTACATTTTTTTGTATCTTTGCACCTTCGAAATATTACCTGTTTTTATTCTGAATAAATTGATTCAGATGTATTTACAGACGAAGATGTGATTTTAAAATAATTAATTTTTTGACGCCTTGGCAATTAAAACAATTTTAGTTTCTCAACCCAAGCCAGAAGGAGATAAATCACCTTATTTTGATTTGGCGGAAAAATATAAGTTAAAAATCGATTTTCGTCCCTTTATAAAAGTTGAAGGAATTGACGCGAAAGAATTTCGAGCACAGCGTGTAAACATAGCGGATCACACCGCCATTATACTGACTTCAAAAGTTGCGGTTGATCATTTTTTTCGTATTGCTGAGGAAACTAGATTTGAGGTGCCAGATACGATGAAATATTTTTGTATTTCAGAAGCCATTGCGCTTTATCTCCAAAAATATGTGGCTTATCGAAAGCGAAAAATTTTCTTTGGTAAGCAAACAATTGATGATTTAGTGGAAGTTATGAAAAAACATAAGGCTGAAAAATTCCTTTTGCCTTGCACAGATATCTTGCGCGATATTATTCCAATAACATTAGAAAAGCATGGATTTCCATTCACCAAAGTTGTATTGTATCGAACTGTAGCTGCAGATTTATCAGATTTAGAAAATGTTTACTACGATATGTTGGTTTTCTTTAGTCCTGGAGGAATTGAGTCGCTATTAAAAAACTTTCCGGATTTTAAGCAAAACAACACGATTATAGCTGCTTTCGGCCCTACCACCGCTAATGCTGTTATGAAAAACAACCTTCGTCTAGATGTTCATGCACCTCATCCGAAAGCACCTTCCATGGTTGGAGCGATCGAGCTTTTCATTAAAGAGCAAGCAAAAAAGAAATAATTAATCAATAAGGTGATTTAAGAGATAACTCATTCCTTCCGAAGCGCTTTTATTTATTTTTTGAAATGTGATTGGGACTGAAAATGCATTAACATTTGGGTCAATAATCCATTTAACTGCATTGCGTGAAGCATAATGTATCAATCCCGCCGCAGGATAAACTTGTAATGAGGTTCCGATTACGATAAAAACATCTGCTAATTCAATCTCCTTAACCGCTTTATCATACATAGGGACGTCCTCTCCGAACCATACAACATGAGGTCGTAATCGATAACCATCCGGACAAACATCATTCGAGCCAAGTTTCCAACCAACAATGGGATAATATTCTTTTTCTTGATTCGGGCCCGATGACTTGGATAACCGAATATTTCCGTGAAGATGCAATACATTTGTAGATCCAGCGCGCTCGTGCAAATCATCAATATTTTGAGTAATAACAATCACCTCATGAGTCTTTTCTAATTCGGCAATGATTCGATGCGCTAGGTTAGGTGCTGTTTCGATTATTTGTTTTCTTCGTTGATTATAAAAATCAGTTACAAGATCAGGGTTTTTATACCAAGCTTCCGGAGTTGCGACTTCTTCAATGGCAAATTTTTCCCAAAGACCACCCGAGTCACGAAAAGTACTAATTCCGCTTTCGGCACTCATACCCGCTCCTGAAAAAATCACAAGCTTTTTTCGCATTTATAAAACTTTGTGCTAAATTTACACAAACTAAATATTTTAAATATGAAAAAACTATTACTTAGTATCGCTGTTTTTGCAGGAATTGGCGGGCTCAAGGCTCAAACACCTGTTGGGACTGTGGTAAACAATTTCACATTGACTGATATCAATGGAACAACTCATGATTTATTCTCGTATTTAGATGCGGGAAAAATGGTAGTTATCGATGTTTCTGCAACGTGGTGCGGTCCATGCTGGAATTACCATGGAACTGGGGCTTTGAACAGTTTTTATAATGCTCACGGACCAAACTCTACTGCTAATGATGCAATGGTTTTCTTTATTGAAGGAGATCCATCAACAACTTCGGCTGATTTAAATGGTACAGGATCCAACACGCAAGGTGACTGGGTTACAGGCGAAAATATGCCTATTATTGACCTTACCACAACAGCGTCTTTTGAAAACACAGGTTTGGATATCGCATATTTCCCTGTGATGTATGTTATTTGTCCAAATAGAACTGTACTTCAATCAGGAGTTGCTGGTTCTATCGGTACACTTACAGCATTGAACGGTTACATTGGTGATTGTCCTGCTGTTGCTTCTGATCCAGTTGACCCAGCTCTTTTAGGCTACACAGGAACAACTACTTCTTGTTCAAACTTTAACTTAAGTGTTACTTTACAAAATAACGGAACTACTCCTTTAACAAGTGCAACGATCTCTGTTACAGGTATACCTTCTCCAATTACTTACAACTGGACAGGTAACTTAAATACGTATGGTGTTGCTCAAGTAAACTTAGGAACAGTTAACTTAACAAACTCAGCAACTGCAACGATTACAATCACTTCGACAGATAATAATACTGCTAATTCAACATTGACGCAACAATTATCGTACATTGACCCTACAGTGACTACAGCTGTAAACTCAACTGAAGGCTTTACAAGTGCTTCTTTCCCTTATGCAAACTGGCAATTATTAAATGCTGACAATGACATAACTTGGGAGCGTTTAAGCACACTTGGAGGAATGATGGGAATCAATACATTTAACTATTCTGCAACTGGAGAATTGGATCACTTCATTACTCAAGCTTTCAATTTGACTGGTCAGTCAAACCCGTCTCTATTGTTTAAAGTTGCTAACCGTCGTTATGACGCTACTTACTTTGATAAACTAGATGTTAGTGTTTCAACTAGCTGTAATGGTCCTTTTACACAAGTTTTCACGAAGCAAGGAACTGCATTGGCAACTGGAGCAGATTTAACGTCTGATTATACTCCTGCTTCTGCTTCTGATTTCCGTCAAGAATGTGTAAGCTTAGCAAATTACGCGAATGCTCCTTCATTATTCGTGCGATTTACAAATGACAACAAATATGGAAATAACATCTACATTGATGATATCTCTATTTCTAGTTCAGCTTGTACAAGTGGTTTAGAAGAAATGGAACAAGTTTCATTTGAAGTATACCCTAACCCCGCTACAGATGTAATTAACATTGCATTCAATGCGAAAACAGCTGATTACGTTGTTTCTTTGATGGATCTTCAAGGAAGAGTTGTTTCAACAATGAATTTGAATAATGCTTCTGGTTCTCAAACTTTAGCATTTGGAACAGAAAACTTAGCTAAAGGTAGCTATGTTGTAGTTGTTTCTTCAAATGGAGCAAAAACAACTAAGCACGTTGTGGTTAAATAATTAAAACACCAATAATTTAAAAGGCTGTGAAATTTCACAGCCTTTTTTTATGCAATAAAATTAAATGTATTTCTTGCAGAATTCCCAAAGTACAATCCCAGCACAAACACTCACATTTAAACTATGCTTTGTTCCAAATTGAGGGATTTCTATAACATAATCAGATAAATCAACAATTTCTTGTTTTACGCCATTTACTTCGTTTCCAAAAACCAATGCAAAACGCTCATTATTCAATTCATTGATGTTTTGTAAAAAAATAGTTTGTTCGGTTTGCTCAATGGTACACAAGGCGTATCCGGCTGATTTTAATTCAGAACAAAGCTCAACAATATTTTCACGGTATTCCCAATCGATTGTTTCCGTCGATCCTAATGCAGTTTTATGAATATCCTTATGGGGTGGACAAGCAGTAATTCCACACAAATAAATCTTTGAGATATTAAATGCGTCCGCTGTCCGAAAGAATGAACCAATGTTATTCAACGATCTAATATCATCCAATACAATAACAACTGGATTTTTTTGCTGCGCTTTAAATTCTTCCTCAGAAACACGGTTAAGCTCCCAAAGTTTTCGTTTTTTGTTCATTAAATGCGAAGATATAACGAATCTTCTTGGTATAAAATATTTAACTTTATTGATTCAATTTTTTAAAGCAAAAACGAACCGTGAGCTCCCAAAAAGCAGTAGCTGAAACCCCTTTAATGAAGCAATATAATCAGATTAAAGCTCGCCATCCCGAGGCTTTGTTGCTTTTTCGTGTGGGTGATTTTTATGAGACGTTTGGAGAGGATGCTGTTAAAACTTCCAAAATACTGGGAATTATTTTAACTAAACGAAAAAATGGTTCAGCCTCTGAAATTGAATTAGCCGGATTTCCGCATCATTCATTGGATACCTATTTGCCGAAATTAGTTCGTGCCGGACAACGCGTGGCTATTTGTGATCAACTCGAAGATCCGAAAATGACAAAAACGATTGTTAAACGAGGGGTAACTGAGCTAGTTTCCCCAGGGGTTTCCTTCAACGATCAAGTCTTGGAACAAGGTAAAAACAACTTTTTGTGTGCGATTCATTTTGGCAAGGATAATTTAGGTGTCGCTTTTCTTGATGTTTCTACAGGTGAATTCCTAGTCGCAGAAGGAAATAAAGAATACATTGATAAATTGATAAGTGGGTTTGAACCAAGCGAAATTATTTTTCAAAAGAACAGAACAAAGGATTTTCAAGCTCATTTTGGAGAAAATCATTACACTTTCCGTTTGGAAGATTGGGCATTTACCGAAGAGTTTGCCGAAGAAAGCTTGAATAAACATTTTGGAACCAATAATTTAAAGGGATTCGGGATTGAAAAATTGTCTTTGGCTATAGTTGCGGCAGGCGCTGTTTTTTACTATTTGACCGAAAACCAACACCAGCGATTGGGACATATCACATCCATCGCCCGCATTGAAGAAGAAAAGTACGTTTGGTTAGATCGTTTTACCATTCGAAACTTGGAACTTGTTTTTTCAACGAATGACAACGCCAAAACGCTTGCCGATATTTTAGATAAAACGTATACCCCGATGGGTG
>JACCDP011468129.1_pt1 | contig 20604 bp, 21 predicted proteins | sample 7445841 | NCBI WGS metagenome assembly JACCDP01 (sample SAMN15323441, study PRJNA562643) | freshwater metagenome | isolation source: river surface water | place: USA:Blue River Watershed | collected 2017-08-17
CCCCAGCGACGAAATCGCCTACCGACCTGGCGTGACCGATAACGAAGCCGAAAGCATCGCCACCGGCGCGCGCCATCTGGGCATCATCCTGGCAGCGGTACGCACCCTGCGGCGCTACCCCACACGCACTCCCGGCACACCACTGCGGCACAACGACCTGATTGAGCTCTGCCATACATTCAACGCACAAGACACAGCCGCACGCATTGCCTTTTATATGCAGCTGGTCGCAGCACCCGTCCAACGCCCCAGTCATATCGCGACCGTACCACTACGGTCCCTCGACGACGCAGGCTTGGTGCAAGCCAGCACAGAGGGGTTGTTGGCGCTTGATCTCGACGAAATGCGCACCATCCAGGCCTACTTTCGGCGCGTCGATCGTGATCCCACCGATGGTGAACTCGAGACCATTGCCCAGACATGGAGCGAACACTGCTCCCACAAAACCTTCAAAGGGCGCGTGGTCTATGCTGGCGATGCACCGTCGATCGCCGCCGATGTTGCACACCTGCATCCTGCCTTGATTGAACTCGGGACCAGTGCCACCATCGACAGTCTGATCAAAACGCACCTGATGCGCGCCACCGCGGCCACCGCACCTCACCTGCGCCAGCTGACCCTCATCTCGGCATTCGTCGACAACGCAGGCATTGTGGCCTTCGATGACGATACTGAGCTCTCGTTCAAGGTCGAGACACACAACCATCCGTCGGCACTCGAACCATTCGGTGGCGCCAATACCGGGATGGGCGGCGTGCTCCGCGACGTTCTCGGCGTATCGGCCAAACCCATCGCTGCCACCGACGTCTTTTGCTTCGGTCCAGCCAACGCAGACCTGAGTACCTATGGTGGGACCGTCTTGCCGACGCTCCAGGTCGCCCACGGCGTGGTTGCGGGTGTCCAAGACTACGGCAACAAAATCGGAGTCCCCATTGTCAATGGTGCGGTCTTTTATGACCCCGGGTATATCGCCAATCCGCTGGTTTTCTGCGGTACGGTCGGTATTGCTCCACGCAATAGCCACCCACGCAATGTCTCGGCCGGTGATGCAATTGTGGTGCTCGGCGGGCGTACCGGTCGCGATGGCATCCATGGTGCGACGTTTTCGTCTATCGAGTTGACGCATACCACTGCCCAAGAAGCCGGCAGTGCAGTCCAGATAGGCGATCCCATCACCGAAAAGAAGCTTATCGACATTGTCATCCAAGCCCGCGACGCCCGTCTGTACAGCGCGATCACGGACTGCGGCGCTGGTGGGCTGTCATCGGCAATCGGCGAAATGGGGGAGCAGACCGGCGCACGGGTCGAGCTGACTACCGTCCCACTCAAATACGCCGGCTTGCAACCGTGGGAAATTTGGCTTTCCGAAGCCCAAGAACGCATCGTCATGGCCGTACCGCCAGCGCACCTGCCGGCCCTACTGGCCATGTGTGCCGCCGAAGAAGTCGAAGCAACCGCGGTGGGCACCTTCGACGGGAGCGGTCGGCTGACGGTCACCTATGAGGGCCGCAGTGTCGTCGATGTGGACATGCACTTCTTGCACGACGGTCGCCCCCAGCGCACACTGACTGCTACGTGGCAGGCCGACCAGAGCCCAGCACCAGCGTGGCACCCACGGCCACATACAGACGTCATCGCTGCGCTCCTCAGCCACCCCAATATCGCCAGCCGCGAGCAGATTATCCGTGGCTATGATCACGAGATCCAAGGTCGCTCGATTATCAAACCGCTGGTCGGCGTACAGAGTGACGGCCCGGGTGATGCAGCGGTGCTCCAAATCCACCCGCAGACGATGACCGGGATTGCCATTGGATGCGGTATGGCTCCGCAGCTTAGTCAATACGACCCGTACTGGATGGCGCTACTGTCGATCGACGAGGCGATGCGCAACGTCGTCGCCGTCGGTGCAGACCCGCAGGCATGCGCAATCCTCGACAACTTCTGCTGGGGCGACCCCAAACAGGCCGACCGGATGGGGGCACTCACGCGGGCAACTGCGGGTTGCCACGACGCAGCGATCGCCTATGGTACCCCGTTTATCTCGGGCAAAGACTCGCTCAACAACGAATACCGCAACGCCCAAGGCGTACGCACGGCAATCCCTGGTACATTACTGATTTCGGCCATGGCGTACCACCACGACATACGGCACGCACAGACCAGCGACTTCAAAGCAGCTGGCAATGCCGTCTATATCGTTGGCATGACCGACGCAGCGATGGCTGGCGCGCATGTGAGTCGCATTGTCGGTGCGGTGCCCGGCAGTGACTGGCGCATCCCACAGGTCGATCTCGCACGTGCACCACAGACGCTGACGGCCCTCCATCATGCCATCCAACAGGGCTTGGTATCGAGTTGTCACGATCTGAGCGAAGGTGGATTGGCCGTGGCCGTGGCCGAAATGGCGCTCGCCGGGCGCCTCGGAGCAGATATCGACCTCGATGCGCTCCCCGCGCACAGCGACTCGGAGTGGGTACGGTTGTACAGCGAAAGCCCCACCCGCTTCGTGGTCGAAATCGCCCCTGCAGTCGAAGCGGCGTTCGCTGCTGCATTGGCGGGCATTCCGCATGCGCGGATCGGGACGGTCTCGGCGCGGGCACAGGTCACATTCACGCGCCGGCAACAGGTCATCGCATCGCTCAGCGTCGCCGCTATCGTCGACGCCTTTCATACGGACATCCTATGACACCCAGCAACGAGTTCGATACATTTATTGCGTACCTGATGACCACCCTCCCCGATCTCGATGCGTCCATCACCGATGTCCAACAGGTTGGTACCGATATCGTTGTCGTCCGTGGTGATGTATCGCTCCCTATCTCCATCGAGCCTTTCGAGCGGGCGTACCGACGGCGTCCCGATGCGATCGATGCCGTTGTGAGTACCTTGTTGCGCGTCAGCAAAGGCGAACAGGGCGTGCCCGACTTGGGCTATCAGACGATTGCCGAACTTATCGTCCCACAACTCAAGCCCATCGCATTACTCGTCGACATGGTTGATCGCGGTGCCGAACCAATCATCTACCGGCTCTTCTTGGCCGATTTGATTCTCACCTATGCCATCCATGATCGTGGCCGGTTATCGTATCTGACCGAGACACAAATCGAACGTTGGGGCGTCAGTGAGCAGACCGTTCACGAGCAAGCAATGCGCAACCTGACCGCCAAATCCCAAGACATCCCGTATCATCTGGCCGGGAAGGGATCGCAACAAGTCGTGATATTTAATGTCAATGACGGACTCGACGCCGCCCGGCTTTTGCTCCCCGACCTCATCCAGCAGGCAGCCCGCAACATCCCCGGTAACCTGGTCATCGGGATCCCCAACCGCGATTTTATGGTTGTGTTTAGTGACGACGACCCCGACCGTATCACCGCAGTTTCGCTCCAAATTACGCAGGACATGCGGCAACATGCCCACGGCCTCACCACCAGTCTGTTCACCATTACCGATGGTGAAATCCGCGACTACAAAGGCATGTAACACCGTAGGAAAGAGGATTCCCCTATGGAAATCATCCTATTCCTCGCCACCGTAGTGGTATTGCTGTTGTGTGGCTTCATTGGAGTCTCCACCCGTTCGCCGGTCTTTGTCATCGTGGCGCTCACCGCGATGGTCGCAGGTATGGGCACGCCCCTTTGGCACCTCCTCTATGGCATTGCCTACGATCCATCCTTGTCGACCATCGTTGGTGACATGGTGCCCGCAATCACCCTGTATGGCGGTTGGGTCATGGTCTTCCCGACGTTGGTCATCTTTATGGGATTGCGTCGTCAGTTCGGTGACTACGGTAGTATGCAATCGTGGGCCATTATCGGCGGCATGTTCATCTACTTCTGGGTGATTGAACTCCTCGGCGTACAAACAGGACTCTGGTCGTACGACAACGAAATCGCCGCATTGGGGATCCCTTTTTCGTTGCTCCTCGCCCTCTTGCATACCTTCTGCGCTGCTGCCATGCTGCGGGTGCTGTTCGAATACTGGCGGCAGCCGTTGATAGTGACAGTACAACTCGTGCCCATCTGGATCGGTCTGCAGTTGCTGACGTATGCCCTGATTGGGGCGCCGTATTATGCGATGTCTTACCTTTCGAACAACGAATTGCTGACCAGTATCGGTCTGGTGTGTAGCCTCGGGTTGATTGGGTGGGGCTTTGTGATTATTGTGAATGGGTTCGTCAACCTCAAAAGTGCGTACGGTCAAACTGCCCGATTCGTGGTCCCCACCGACCCCGCTGATATGCAATAGAAAGCCCCACGTGCATGGCACATGGATATGTGCGCACGTGGGGAACCTCTTCAACAGGTCGTGTTAGCCGCGGCGCCGACACACTGCGATGCCATCGCGTATGGGCAGGATGACGGACTCGAGGTCGATGTGGTGCATAATTGCCCGATTGAATTCTTGGATGCCGCGGACGATGGGTGCGGCTTCGCGTTCGTCTTCGAGCACCAGGGCGTTGCAGAGCACATTGTCTGCCACCAGAATCCCGCCTCGTCTGAGCAAAGGGACGCACATCTGTAGTGCTTGCAACGCTTCTTTTTCGTTGTTCAGATGGCGCAGAATGTCGAGAAAAATCAAATCGAACGGGCCACGCATGTTGGCGAGTTCTTCGAACCAATCACCTTCGTGAATCGAAAATCGATCGCTATACCCTGCCTTGGCGACCCATTCGCGTGCCCGCGTATAGCGCAGGGGGTCTTTTTCGATGGCGGTCAGGCGCCCTTCGGGGTTCTGGACCAGTGCCCGCAGTAGCCAAATAGCTGCATAGCCGGTTGCAGTGCCGATCTCGAGGGCATGTTGGACGCCGCTTGTGCGTGCCAACATATAGAGGAACTGGCCTTCGACCGCCCCGACCAGGGGCCAGCCACTTTCGCGGCCGATACGTTCCATATCATTGAGTGGTGAGGGGCGCGGGGGCATCAGACTGGCGAGATATTCTTCGATCTCAGAATTGGTAATGTCATCACGCATCCCAGACTCCTTCCGTATGTCCGCTGGGTATTCAGCGCCGATTGTACCACATCCCTACGGCTAGGGTATAATCCATGTGTTGTGTTCCGAAAGGGTCCGTATGAATACCGATGCCTCGATGCCGCGCTACGACCGGATTGTCTCTCTCGTCCTGCTGGTGCTCCTCGGGATGGCAGTGGTCTTCCTCGTCGATATCAATCCCAATATCATCCGGGCGCAACTCGGTGGCGACTTGCCGGTCATCACCGTGTCGTGGGTCATCTTGGCGGCTATCGTGATTTTGACCAGCACGGCTGCTGACTTGTTTACACGCGATCACCCGCAAGTCCACGCACGTCCGTTGTGGCTGTTAGATATCCGATTCACCGTCGTTGAACTCGCACCTGGCTTTTGGATTCTGCCTGCATATGCGGTGATTACGTCGTTTACGTTTTTTCGCTTGTTCAGCTCCGGTCTGCAGATGTTTGCCTTTGTGTTGGCACTGATTGCCACAGGGGTATTGCTGTTGGCGGCGCTGATTGCCCAGCACTACTCGATGGATCGCCAACCTGAGGTACGCCAGATTGCATTGATGGTACTGCAGGGATTGGCTCTGCTGATGGCGTTCGGGTTGTTTAGTGCAATCTATTACGCCCGCATGCGCACACTCTACTCGGCCGTATTGGTCGGCAGTTGCGGTGCGTTACTGGCCTATTCACAACTCCAGTGGACGCAGACGCGTGCGAACCTCGGCCTACTGTCGTTTATGGTCGGGTTAGTGCTTGCCCAGGCGCTGTGGGCACTCAATTATTGGGCTGCGCCATTCTTGCTCGGCGGTGCAATGCTGCTGGTGATTTTCTATGTCGTGACCGGCATGCTCTCCAACGCCCTGACCGAGAATCACACGAACCGACCGTACTGGGAGTACGGCATCATCGGTGCGATCCTCATGTCGTCGATTATTTTCTCGGTGGTCTAGTCCACGCAACAGATGCGCCCCTGGCATATGCCAGGGGCGCGTTTATTGTTGCACTACCTAATGGTTCGGTCTAGAGGACGTACTCGCTGATGACTCGATTGAGCTTGACAATGTCGAAGCTCCCGTTGATTTCGAAGCGGATCTTGCCCACTTCGCTGATGCTCAGTTCGAGCTCACAACTCAAATCGAGGAGCGCTGCAGTAATCACAGAGAACATGTTGATTTTGCGATACGGGACACTCGTGTAGTCGATTTTCTTGCCGATCAGCCCTTGGACGTTTGTGGCAATGATCCGCTTGTTGGTGAACACAACCTGGTCACGGACCGTCTTGAATACCATCACGGCCTCTTCACCCGTTACCAGAAAGCTCGCAATGGTGGGCATTAGGTCAGCAGGCGCAATCGGACTCAGCTTGATGACCGTGTCTTTGTTGAAATCAATCACATGCATCCCCTTTTTGTAAGAACGTTCAAACAGTATAACAGGGTGCCTTGTAATTCATCATTCATCATTCATCATTCCTACCGCACCGTCCATCCGCCATCGACGGTCAGCACGGTCCCGGTCACAAAGCATGCATCGTCCGACAGCAGGTAGGCAACCGCCGCCGCGACATCCGTGGGCTGACCAAAGTCACCAGTCAACGGTTGGAGGGTAGCGAGGCGTTCGACGATGGCTGGGTTCTGCTGGGCGCGGGTACTCATCGGGGTAGCAATGAGCCCCGGAGCGACCACATTGGCCCGCACCCCGGCGCTTGCATAGTACGACGCAACCGAGCGCGTCAGGCCGATAATTCCTGCTTTGGCTGTGGCGTAGGCGTGCGTCGCGAAGTCGGCGTCACCACCCACCATGCCCAGGACCGACGCGATACTGACGAGTGCTCCCCGGGTCAACAGCAACCCGGGGAGACACGCTTTGAATGTATAAAACTGTGAATGCAGATTGAGATCCATGGTTGCCTGCCACCCTTCGAGGGTACACTCGGCCACCGGACCATCACCCAGACGGCGACCACTGCCACCTGCTGCGGTGACCACCCCATGGATCGGGCCTATCTGCGCCAGCGCTGCAAGCACCGCCGGACCATCGGTCAGATCAATGATAATCGGGGTCACTGCTGGGCCATGGCGCTCCTGCAACATCGCCAGCCCAACGCCATCACGGTCGACTGCACTGATGGTAGCGCCCTCTGCAATCAGGCGGTCTACACAGGCGGCACCGATACCGCTGGCGGCACCGGTGACCACAATATGGCGCTGATCGAATCGTTGCATGGCAGTTCCTTTGTGCTGATACAACAAACCCGGGGCATCGCAGCGCGACACCCCGGGCAGGATAGGGTCTGATTAGGCGCGGGCTGCTGCGACGGCATCGGTCAATGCACGAGCAGCATAGACCTTGACCATGGCGCGACGGTAGTCTTCGGAGGCATGGATGTCACCGAGGTACTCCATGTCTGCACCGGCGCTCGCACAGGCAGCCTTGATGGCTGCAGCGTCGCCCGATGTACCGATGAGAGCTTTTTCGACGCTCGGCTGACGCACCGCCTGCGGGCCAGCGCCCGTCACCGCGACACGGCAGGCACTCACGACACCGTTGCTGATGGTCACCGTTGCGGCGACACCGACAATGGCATAGCGCGATGCTGGGTGCTTGAGTTTGGCATATGCAGCGCCTTGGCCTTTGCTCATGACGGGCACATTGACGGCGGTGATTAGTTCACCACTGTCGAGGGCGGTCATCAACATCGACACAAACAAATCGTCAGCGACGATGCTCCGCGTCCCAGCCGCACTCTGTACTGTAACCGTGCCACCGAGTGCCAAAAAGACTGCCGTCAGATCTGCTGCCGGGTCGGCGTGTGCCAAAGCACCACCGATGGTACCGGCGTTGCGCACCTGGATATCACCGATTTGGCCGGTGCAGGCGGCAATCACGGGGCATGCACTGTTGACGGTGGCTGATGTGGCGATGGCATGATACGTTTCGCCGGCACCAATGCTCAACGTGCCGCCGTTCGTCTTGATACCCTTGAGTTCAGCTACTGCTGCGATGTCGATCAACACCGCTGGCTGGCTGAGTCGCAACTTCATGGCGGGCAAGAGTGAATGCCCGCCTGCAATGACCTTGGCTTCGTCGCCGTGTTGGTTCAGCAATGCGATAGCTTGGGCCACACTGTTCGCTTTCACATATTCAAAAGCTGCAGGAATCATATCAACGCTCCTCTGTACTTACTTCGCCTGTGCCTGCAAGACATTCCAGACGCGTTGGGCAGTCGCCGGCATCTGCATGTGGCGCACACCCATTGGCGACAACGCGTCAATGATTGCGTTCATGACACACTGTGCGCTCCCAATCGTACCTGCTTCACCCGCTCCTTTTGCTCCCATCGGGTTGACAGGGCTAGGAGTCACGGTATGCCCAATTTCGAAGTTGAGCAGCATACCCGCATTGGGGATAGCGTAGTCCATTAATGTTCCACTGAGCAACTGTCCGTTATCATCATACACTGCATGTTCGTATAATGCTTGCGCAATCCCTTGGGCAATACCACCATGCAACTGGCCATGCACAACCAACGGATTGATTATGTTGCCGACATCATCCACGGCAACGTAGCGTTTCAAATCAACCTGACCGGTTTCGGGAGTTACTTCGACGATACAGATGTGTGTCCCGAATGGGAACGTGCAGTTCGGTGGATCATAATACGTCGTCTCGTCCAAAAACGGTTCCTCGCCAGCCGGCAAGTTTGCACCCACTGATGCATACGCAGCGATTTCACCGAGACTCTTGGCGCGATCGGGCGAACCTTTGACCGAGATTTTGCCGTCTGCAAAAATCAAGTCGTTCGGATTCGCTTCGAGCAAATGCGCAGCCAAGCGCTTGGCTTTTTCCTTTATTTTCTGGACGGACTTGAACATTGCCGTCCCACCTACTGCGAGGCTTCGGCTACCGTACGTGCCATACCCAAACGGTGTACCGGCAGTATCCGAATGCTCAATGATGACGCTGTCATAGGGTACACCGAGTTCATCGGCGGCTATCTGCGCAAACGTCGTTTCGAGACCTTGGCCGTGGGGGAGTGATCCCGTCGTTACGACGACCTGCCCCGTCAGGTGCACGCGAACGTTTGAACTTTCCCACAGTCCTGCAGCCCAACCCTCTTTGCTGACCCAGGCAGTCGGAGCGACGCCACAGATTTCGACATACGAACTGATGCCAATCCCCAAATAGCGCCCTTGCTTGCGCAATGCTGCTTGTTCGGCGCGCATATTGGTGTACCCCACCGCGGCGAGTGCTTTATCGAGCGCTGGTGCGTAGTTCCCGCTGTCGTATGGCAGCAAACCAAGACCATTGGAATATGGAAATTCATTGGGCTGGATAAAGTTCACACGACGAACTTCGGCTGGGTCCATCCCGAGCTCAACCGCCCAGCGATCCATCATCCGTTCGATTAGGTATGAGGCTTCGGGACGACCCGCACCACGATACGCATCGACCATTGCCGTATTGGTATATGTCGCAATCACATCAATCTGGACGTTCGGGATTTTGTAGACACCAGTAATAATACGGCCATATAACGTCGTAGCGACACCAGGAGCGATAGTAGACAGATATGCACCCATACCGGCGTATGTTTTGACGCGGAGTCCGGTTATTTTGCCATCTCGGGTACCGCAAATTTCTACATCGGTCACGTGGTCGCGCCCATGAGTCGAAGACTTGAAGTTTTCACTGCGATCCTCGACATACTTCACGGGACGATTGAGCTTTCGTGCCGCCCACATGCAGAAAACCATGTCGGGATAGGAGAAAATCTTTTGACCAAAGCCACCACCGACATTCGGGGCAATCACGCGTAACTTCGTCTCAGGAATACCAAAGACAAATGCGGTCAGCAGCAAGCGCATCACGTGTGGCGCTTGTGAGCTCGTCCACAGCGTGAACTCCTTGGTCGACGATTCATATTTTGCAACAGAACCACGCGTCTCCATCGGGGTAGGCATCAAACGCTGATTCACAATGCGTTCTTTGACGGTAACCTGCGCACCATTGAAGGCCGCATTGGTGCCTTGACGGTCACCTGCAGCCCATTCGACACAGATATTTTTCGGAGCACTCTCGTGTAGGAGCGGGGCACCCGGCATGGTTGCCTTTTCGGGGTCCACGACGACACCGAGCGGTTCGTAGTCGACATCAATGAGGTCAAGCGCATCGCGGGCGATGTAGCGATTTTCGGCGACGACGAGGGCGACACCCTCACCCACAAAACGCACCACATCAACGGCTAAGGCACGTGGGGTGACGAGGTTATTTGGAACGCCGCCTGCAGGCCATGCGCAAGGGAGGGGATTGACGTCGGTCATATCTGCACCGACGTAGACGCCGATGACACCCTTGAGTGCCCGCGCTTGGGTTGTGTCAATCGACCGGATGCGCGCATGTGCATACGGGCTGCGAAGCACCGCGGCATGCGCCATTCCGGTCAACTTGATGTCATCGAGGAAGCTGCCTTGTCCCGTAATAAGTAATGGATCTTCGCGCCGTTTGAGTGCCTGACCTACCATACGCTCCGGTGCTGATGGTGTCATTGTCATCCTCCAACAGGTACAAATTCAATTAATAAGGGAGTCGACGATGTTTTATGCGTTTTGGGAAGAAACCGCCTCGCCGCGCATTTTGGCTGCAGCATACTGTACCGAACGGACGATGTTGTGGTAGCCCGTGCAGCGGCACAGATTACCCTCGAGGCCATGGCGGATTTCTTCGTCGGTCGGATTGGGATTCTGGGCGAGCAAATCGGTTGCTGCCATTATCATCCCCGGGGTGCAGAACCCACATTGTAGGCCATGGCATTCCCAGAAGCCTTCTTGGAGCGGATGCATCGTGCCGTCCGTCGACAAACCCTCGATGGTTGTAATCGACGCACCATCACAGCGGGCTGCCAATGTCGTGCAGGATTTGGCAGATTTGCCATCGACCAACACGACACACGCGCCACACTGACTGGTATCGCAACCAATATGCGTACCGGTCAAGTTCAACTGTTCACGCAGGAAATGCACCAACAGCGTGCGGTCTTCGACGTCACTCGTATGCGACGTTCCATTGACAGTCACAGTAACCTTTGCCACTCCATACCTCCTTCGTCACGATCATCGTGTCGTATCTGTACTTTGCGCCAACGCAAAAGAAACAGCGAAAATTTAGCGCATGCTCCCCAAGAGAAATCCAATTACCAACAACACAATTACGGCGATGATTTTGCCCTGTGTTGTCGACAGCCACTCGTTCACCATCCCGCTGACCAGCGTTTCGGGCTTGAGTTGTTCCGATTCGCTCAGCACCACGCTTTTGCGTACGGGTTCGGTCGTGGCAGTGTCGCTCGCTGTCTCTGCTTGGACTGGGCTTTCTACGACGACGCCGGTGTCAGCATCAGCAGCAGGCATGCGCTGCAAAATCTGTGCCTCGAGTGCTTTGACTGCTTGACCAATCAGTTGCCGTGCCGCACCTTCGATGAGGCGTTGCCCCACGCTGGCCAACATCCCGCCGATTTGGGCTTCACCGCCATAATTCATCTGCGTGGTCCCATCGGGCAGCGTCGAGAGGTCGACGGTCCCGACCGCATCAACCACCCCGTTTGAGCCTTTCCCGGCGGCGATGAGTTTATAGTGGTTCGGTGCATCAATATCTTCGAGACGGATTTTGCCGCTATAGCTCCCTTTGATGCCAGCGATACCGATTTTGACGACGCCCTCATAGTGGTTGTCGCCCAAATCGTTCAAAGACTCGCAGCCTGGTACTACCCGTGCGAGTACTTCCATATCGTTGAGCGCTGCCCATACAGCGGCTTGGGGGGCTTTGATGACCGCAGTCCCGGTGATCTTCATAGTTCCTCCTGATAACCTGCACACGATCAGACAAACAACGAGACAAAGAAACCGTCGTGGATTCGTGCGTTACCTATGGTTCTGGTATTTTACACTACAATAGCCTCAATTCCCCAAAAGTCAACAGTGAAATCACGCATGCACGACGCTTTTGCGCAGACCTACACCGCAGTTCCGACCCCGCAAGGGATGATCTGGGATACAGCCAGCTTGTCAGACCAGATGCCGATGGAGCTGGTGCTCACGGCGTTGGTGCGGTGCACCATTTTGACCCTCGACAGCATTCTCAGCAAACAACGCCACCGCGTCACACGCTACCGAGTACATGTGACCGGTCGCCAACGACTCCAACACCCACAAGTGTGGGAGTCTGTTGCGCTGACCATTCATTGCGCCGGCACAACCATCGACCACGCAGGACTCGAACGGGCCCTCCACATTGTGCCGCGCTACTGCCCGGTCCATGCGACCATTGCGCAGACGACCGACCTGACCCACCAGATCACGATCGATACGACAGCGGAGGACGTCACATGATCCACGTGACGATTATGACAACACATGGGTGTATCGAGGCGCTCCTCGACTCGCAGGCAGCACCAGCAACTTGCGAAAACTTCGTCCGCTATTGCGTTGCAGATGCCTACACGGACGGAGCTTTTTGGCGCACCGTGACGACACAGCCCGACAATCAGCCCGGTCAAGATGTCAAAATCGACGTCATCCAAGCGACCTGCCGCGCTGACTTCGCCAAATACGCACCCATCGCAATGGAACAAACGCACACGACGGGACTGGTGCATCGTGACGGGACGCTGTCGATGGCGCGGTTTGCACCCGATTCGGCGCAGGCAGATTTCTTTGTGTGCATCGGGGACCAACCCGAGCTCAACGCCGGTGGCGCACGTAATCCGGACGGCTGGGGATTTGCTGCGTTCGGGCAGGTCATCTGCGGGATGGACGTCGTGCGGCGCATCCAAATGGCATCTACCGTACTGCAGACGTTGACCCCAGCAATCGCCATACACGGCATTTCGGTGCGCTCGATTGCATAGTTGGCAGGCATGGATGTACTGCCGCGTGGATTTGACAATTCGGCCACCTACCCATAGAATCAGGGCGAAATATCATCACTCGATAGCATCTGCGACGTAAGCAATGGGGCCGAGCACAGCAAAGTTCGCTGTGACGCACCTGCAGAGGATTTGTGTGTGTGAGGTAACCAAATGCAGTATCAGTGTGGCCCGAATATCCTCGAATTAGTCCCTGGCGACATTTGTCATCAAAAAGTCGACGCCATTGTCAACGCTGCCAACGACCAGCTTATTGCCGGCGGCGGTGTATGCGGTGCGATCCACAAAGCGGCCGGCCCCGACTTAAGCGTTGCCTGTCAGGCCATCGGTGGCTGTCCCACCGGCGAATCACGGATTACACCGGGATTCAAATTGGCTGCCAAGTATGTCATCCATGCCGTCGGACCGATGTGGCACAGTCGCAGCGCCGATGCCGTCCAGCTCGAATCTGCCTATGTGAGTGCACTGACGTTGGCCTCCCAACACAACTGTCAGAGCATCGCCTTCCCTGCCATCAGCACCGGTATCTTTGGCTACCCGCTCGACGAAGCTGCTGGGATTGCCATCCGGACCGTTGCCCAGTTCCTCGAACACCAGACACAGATAACGTTGGTCCGTTTTGTCTTCATGAACGACGAAACCTTCGAAGCGTTCCGCTACGCAGCCCGTCGCCACCTGGCAAGCACCACTGTCATCGGCAAATAGTCCAACCGGCACGACGCAGGATCAGCACCGCTGGTTCTGCGTTTTTGTATGCCCTATGCCTCACCATTTACGCTCACGCACAGTGGTAGGATGATAGTGGGCTTTGCGACAAAAAAGGTAGGTGTGTCTATGTACCGACGAATCATTGCGTTTGTGTTTTTTCTCATGCTGATGTGTGCATGCGGCACGAATGCCAGCGCATATCCGTATCCCGATCCGGCGTCGTTCCAATACATCGGCCGTGATTATGTCTTGGTAACGCTGTATGCAGACCCCGTCCTCCCTGAGAACGCCCCGCACATCATGTTCAATGGCTCCGAACTCAACGGCAAAGCCTATTGCAACCTCTACTCTGGTCCCTATAGCGGCGATGGTGCTGCCCTCAAGCCCGGTTCGATAGCCATGACCGAAATGGCCTGCGCAGATCCCACCCTCATGCTTCTCGACTCGACCTACTTCGCTGCCCTCAATGAGGTCACCAGTATGGTCCTCGAAGGCACCACGCTGACCCTCAGTAACGCCGCAGGCACGACGGTATTGGTATACAACGAGCGCTAGGGGAAGAACGAGGGATGCGTCGCAATCGGCGTTCTGATGGTAGGTGAAAGAGCTCTATGGCAGAAATACCGCACAAATCGATAGCGGCACAAACCTATAACGCCTGTTGGGATCTGCTCGGCCGCCCGCGCACGCAATCGGAAGATCTCACACTCATTGAACGCGCATACACATCACGTTACCATTGGCTGCAGGTTGGTGGACCGCAAGAGTGGGCCATCAGCGACTGGATGGTTAGCCGTGTCTATGCGACCCTCGGCCACGGCGCTCTCGCCGTTGCACATGCCGCCGCTGCACACGCACACAACAGCAGTACGTTCCCCGCGTGGCTGATTGCCAGCCTGCACGAAGGCAGCGCTCGGGCAGCCCTCGCGGCATACGATCTGGCCAGCTGCGATGCAGCAATTGCTGCGGCACGTACTGCACTTGCAGGTGAATCAGACGCCGCAGACGCGGCATTCATTCAACAACAGCTGGATGAGGTATGCACAATGCGCTCGGAGCTCTGAAGCAACGGCACACACCTCCACAAAAAAGGAATGGTTTGTCTGGTTGTGCGCCAGACAAACCTTTTCCTTTTTCGCGATACACACGTTTCGACCGAGTCGCTCTCCGTTATTTTCGATTGAGGATGGCGTAGTCGATGTCGAGGTAGTTCCCCGCCGTCACCCAAGAAAAGAAATCGATACCCACAAAACCCGACGTAAAGCCAGTCCCTCTTCCTTGGGTCATCAGCCTGTTGTTTATGTAGAACTGGTACGTGTCCCCTACTGCCACAACCCGCAAAGTATTATATCCCCCTTGGTTGATGGCTGTTGTCGCAGTCCAATTCTTCCAATTGACACAGCGCGTACTGCCACATGCGTAGACTCTGTATGACCCGATATTAGAATATGCAAAATATACCGCGCCGTTGGTTGTATTGCGGAGGATGATTTCATTCGGACAGTTTGGGCACCCCGTGCGGCGCATTTTGACCATGTAGTCAAAATTGGCATACGATGATTTCGAAAACAACACTTTCGAATATCCGTTATTGATCCCATTACCTCGCAGAATTCCGCCTCCATAAGTCCACCGGCCTGCGATGATTCCCCAATTACTGGCGCTGTTCGTGAACTGTTCGTTGAATCCCGACGGATAATCACGCGGTGATACCATAGCGTTCGCTTGTGCACTCGCGGGGAGCAGTGCAACACTCATCACAATCAAAGCAAATACAAATACCCGACGAAGTAGATTGGTACACAGGTGCATATTTTACCTTTATAACGTAAAACTGATATAAATATAATAGCCCATCTTTCGTATTTTGTCGACAGCACATGCACAAACACGTATCCATGTTGCGCCTTGTCACGTGCTCGATTATCTTTTGTTTCCCCAGTGGCATCAGTGACACCCATGCACTCCCGATGACCGTGATTTCACCGTACGCAATGAACACACCTTGACAACTTTTCAAAATGATATTATATTGATGTCATGAAAACATCACACTTCACCAATCAATTCACCCAAGACTTACAGCGACTGGCCACCCTCGGCGGCCCCGAGCTGGAGTCTGCCGCAGAACGACTCGGAGCACTGATGATTCCCATTTTGCAGCAGCGCATGTTGGAGCAGTTTGGCATGTTGGTCACTGAGTTTAACCAATTGCGCAACCGCGAGGAGCTCGAGCTCCGTGTACACGCAGACAGCATTCAACTGGTTGGAACGGTCAACGACAGCGCACCGACGAGCGAGACAATCGGCGACCTAGATGCACGGTTTGCACTGCGCCTGCCATCGGATTTGAAGGACCGCATTGACACTCTGGCTTCGTCTGAGGGTATGTCGACCAACAGCTGGGTGGTACGGACCCTCAGCCACGCCACGAGTTCGCATCCAGCACACCGACAATCATCATTCGGTCAGACCCTGCGCGGGCGTGGCCGGAGCTAAAGGAACAGCATGAACATCTTCGACAAAATCTTCGGCAACCACGATACTCCGCCCACCAATCCCGCACTCACGTATCAGACCGATGGGCCGATAACGGCGAACCTCACGGTGATCCATGGCGATGTGCACATCCATACCCACGATGCACCGACGATTCTGGTGACGTTCTCGGAGTTGCGTGGGGGAGCAGTCCTTGCACCAGAGGGACCCGGCTGGGGATTCGACGGCGCGAGCGGGGTGTTGCGTATCGATGCAAACGCCATGCCATCGCGCGAGCTCAAAGTGTCGGGTATCGATGTGTTTGTGCCGGCAGACAGTCGTGTGACGCTCAACGCAACCGGCGGCGATTGTACGCTGGTCGGTCGCTTCGCCAGTCTGCAGATTACGACCACGGGTGGCGACGTCGACACGACAGATGCAATCGCACACCGATGTGAAATCAACAGCGCGGGCGGCGACATCGAGGCCGTGATCGCCGGTGAAGGCGACGTGCATACCGCTGGCGGCGATATCGAGTTGTCGATTACCGGGCAGTCGACCGTCCGTGCACATTCTGCAGGCGGTGATATCTCGATCGAGGTCCACGCACCATGCGTCATCACCGCCACCACGATGGCCGGCGACATCGACGTCACCGTCGATCGAGGCTACGAGACCGAGGTCGATGCGTCCACGACGGTGGGTGAAATCACCAGCGATATTGAGTTTCATACTTCGGGCGATGCCGGCGAGCCTGCCGCCGTGCGCCTCACTTTGACGACTACCGCCGGCGATATCGAGATTAAGCAGCGCTGAATTTCTTTCGAGCGGGATTTATTGTTTGGTGGGTCAAACGGGCGAGGTGTACCCCAACTGCGCGGGGCATGACGACCTCGCCCGTAGATATATGAAGAGCGGGGCATATTGCAATAAGCCCCGCTCTACCTTTTCTGCGCTCTCTATTCCTCAGCGGCTCTGCGTGATCCAGCCCCGCCAACCCATCACAGCACCACGACATCCACCCCATACTGCGCATAGTGAAGCATGCCGCGGTCGAGCGTCACGATGGGCACACCGGCGTGGCGCGCAACAGCACACAAATAGGCATCCATCCAGCGGTTGGGGGCTGGGTGCGGGTGGGCAGCCAGATCGCGCCACGTCACAAACAGCTCGGCTGGTTCGAGCAGGTTGCGCACCTTGGGTGATTGGGTGATGCGCGCCAGGTAGTCAAACGCTGCGGTGTTGGTGATTGGTTCGATTGAGCATGAGGTGTGCAGGCTCCGCAGCGTCAGTATCCGCGACACACTGATACGGACGCTCTGCGTCAGCAAGGCATACTGCCCTGCAGCGAGCGCATCAAAATGCTGCCTAGCCCGCTCATTGTGGACGTGCTGCGCAATCAACAGCGCCACCCACACGTTAGCGTCGTATAGCATTCTCATATCTTTCGTAATCGAGTTCTGTCAATGATGTATTGACGAACTCAATCCACTCCTCACCGGTCATCGTACACGGCGGCGATCCCGGAATGCTCCGGATAATGGGCAAGCCCCACGGCGCCATTTCGATCTCGGTCGCTGTCGGTGCCGGCGTCGGCGCAGCGTCATTCGGGTACAACCCGTCAGTCAAATACGCTGCTACCAGCTCGCGCACGGTGCGTTGCTCTTGGGCAGCCCGGATTTTGATTGCTTTGATGAGCGCCTCGGGCAAATCGATGGTCATTTTCATGGTGCGTCCTCCTTCACGTTGCCAGTATTATAACAAAGAAGCAAGGAAGGAAGGAAGCAAGCTTGCTTCCTGTTTATCCCATAAAAGGGCGAGGTACCCCGCTTTCGCGGCGACCTCGCCCAAGGGTTGATGTTCCGAGCGAGGTGTACCTCGCCCTTGCCATCACCATGCACGCGGGTTTTCCGGGCGAGGTGCACCTCGCCCTTGCCATCGCCATGCACGCGGGTGTTCCGGGCGAGGTGTACCTCGCCCCTACCTCCATCGCCATGCACGCAGGTTTTCCGGGCGAGGTGTACCTCGCCCTTGCCATCGCCATGCACGCAGGTGCATGGCGATTACCACTCGGCGACAGAACCATCCTTGTGACGCCAGATGGGGTTCTTCCAGTTGTGGCCTTCTTTGGCTTTGGCGCGCACGTATTCTTCGTTGATCTCGATCCCCAAGCCAGGGCCGGTGGGGATCTTGACCATGCCGTTGTCGTATTTGAAGACGGTCGGATCGACCAGATAGTCGAGCAAATCATTGCCTTTGTTGTAATGGATGCCCAAACTCTGCTCTTGGATGGTGGCGTTGTGGCAGGTGGCATCGATTTGTAGACAGGCTGCCAGCGCAATCGGCCCGAGCGGGCAGTGTGGTGCCAGGGCGACGTCGTAGGCCTCGGCCATGGAGGCGATTTTTTTGCATTCGGTGATGCCGCCGGCGTGCGACAAATCGGGCTGGATGACGTCGACCAAGCCCTCGGCCAAGATGCGCTTGAAGTCCCAGCGTGAGAACAAGCGCTCGCCCAAGGCAATCGGAATCGAAGCCGTGTTGACGATGTCGCGGATGGCTTCGTAGTTCTCGGACAAGACCGGCTCTTCGATGAACAACAACTGATGCGGCTCGAGCGCCCGGGCCAGGACCTTGGCCATCGGTCGATGGACACGACCGTGGAAGTCCATGGCGAAGCTCACATCCGGCCCCACAGCCTCACGCACAGCGGCGGCACGCTCTGCGGCCAGGTCGATTTTGCCGGGTGTGTCGAGGTACATCAGCTCTTCGGTGGCGTTCATTTTGAGGGCAGAAAACCCTTGTGCCACGGCTTTTTTGGCGGATTCGGCAATATCCTGCGGGCGGTCCCCACCGATCCACGAATAGACGCGGATGGAGTGCCGGACCGCGCCACCCATCAACTGATAAATCGGCACGCCGTAGCGCTTGCCTTTGATATCCCACAATGCCTGGTCGATGCCCGCGATGGCGCTCATCGCCAACGCGCCGCCGCGGTAGAACCCGCCACGGTAGAGCACCTGCCAGATATCCTCGATGTCGTTGGGATCACGGCCGATGAGATATTCGCTCAGCTCGTTCACGGCGGCGGCAGTGGTCGCGGCGCGGCCTTCGACGATGGGTTCACCCCAGCCGCTGATGCCTTCGTCGGTGCTGATTTTGAGGAACAACCAACGCGGCGGGACGGTGAACAGCTCGATACCGGTGATTTTCATCGGGTACTCCTTGTAGCAACGGTGCTGTGCGTATTTTACACCGCATCACACCACCAGCCCTCTACTGCCTCGTTGCGCACACGTTTGCGCAGTCATTGACGTGCCCCGTTCTTACGGCGTACAATGGCGACAGAGCACTGATTTAGACGCATGGGAGGTCGCATGACCACGCCACCACGCACCCGCCAAGAGATCCTCGATCTCACGCGTGAGACCACATTGTACGAATGGACGTCGCAGAAGGCCATCAAACCGATGGTCATCGACCGCGCCGAGGGTATTTATCTGTGGGACGCAGACGGCAAGCGCTACATGGATTTCAACTCGCAATTGATGTGCGTCAACATCGGTCACGGCGACCAGCGCGTCATCGACGCAATCACCGCCCAGCTCAAACAAATCGCCTATGTCGCGCCGACGGCGGCCACCACTGCCATCCGCGCCGAACTGGGCAACCTGCTCCGCGAGATAACTCCCGGCAATCTCACCAAAGCGTTCTTTACCAACGGCGGTGCCGAGGCTAACGAAAACGCCATCAAAATCGCCCGCACCGTCACCGGTCGCCACAAAATCATCGTACGCTACCGCTCGTACCACGGCGCAACGGCCGGCGCCATCACCATGACCGGCGACCCACGCCGGTGGGGCGCCGAGCCAGGCATCCCTGGTATCGTCCGTGCCCCTGACCCGTACCGCTATCGTTGCCGCTTCTGTGGCAGCAAAGACGGCTGCACGATGGACTGTCTCAACAGTATCGAAGACATCATCCAGTTCGAAGGGCCGCACACCGTGGCAGCCATCGTGGTCGAATCGGTGGTTGGCACCAACGGCATCATCATCCCACCCGAGGGCTACATGCAGGGCTTGCGTATGCTGTGCGACAAGTACGGCATCATGCTCATCTGCGACGAGGTGATGAGTGGCTTTGGTCGTACCGGCAAGTGGTTCGCCGTCGACCATTGGAACGTCGTGCCCGACATCATGACCATGGCCAAAGGCCTGACCTCGGCCTATGTGCCCCTCGGTGCTGCGGTCGTGACCGACACGATTGCCGAGTACTTCGAAGACAAACCCCTGCTGGCAGGCCTGACTTACAACGCCCATTCAGTCGGGTGTGCCGCTGCAGTCGCCTGTATCAACGTCTACAAATCCGATAATCTGATCGAAAACGCCGCCCGCATGGGCGACATCCTGGCCGTCGAGCTCAACAAACTCAAGGCCAAGCACCCGTCCATCGGCGACGTCCGATCGATTGGGTTGTTCAGCATCGTCGAGCTGGTCAAAAACCGCGAGACGCGCGAAG
>JACCDP010938746.1_pt1 | contig 20597 bp, 21 predicted proteins | sample 7445841 | NCBI WGS metagenome assembly JACCDP01 (sample SAMN15323441, study PRJNA562643) | freshwater metagenome | isolation source: river surface water | place: USA:Blue River Watershed | collected 2017-08-17
GATCTTTTATCATGTCCCGATAGGCATCTACGCCGAAACGGTACACGATCATTTCTCTAAGTTCTCGTTCCTGCTGCTCGATCTTTTTGCGGCGCATCAGGTTTTCGATGGCTTCTTGCTCGACAGAGGATTTTGCAAAAACCTTTTTAAATAGCGGCGGATCAGAGGCTTCCTCGTCTGCTGCTTTTACGTCAGCGATTGCGCCAAACCAAGTTCCAAGTTGGCCGCCCATGTCCTCAAGCTCGCGGCCTACCTCGATGCCTTTCTTGAGCATGTTGTAGGCCGAGGTGGCGATTGCCATAGCCGAGACAGGATCGAGCATGGTTACTCACCGTTGCCGTTGATCTTGTTCCACCCGCCGAGCATGAGCAGGCCAAGAACGAAAATGGTGCCTGCCCTGGCAATCGTCTGCCAGATTGTTTTCTTGATGCCGCGCCAGTCCGTAATCAGCGAGCGAAGGTCACGAACATCTGTCCCAGCGTCGTCGTCATGCAGCCCTATTTCTTTCAGAGCAGACTTCATTTCTTCTCGGACTATTTGACGCAAGGCTATTTCGTCGATGTTCATGGCGGCTCCTTAAGGCTTGTACATAAAAACTTGACTGACTTCCGTTGCTGTCCTGACCCCTTCTTTTTTATCTTGGAGAGTGTTGAACAATTCAAGTCGCCTAGAAAATATTGCATGAGACAGCTGCTTGAGTTTTGCTTGATCAAAAGCAACTTTGACATTTTGAGCGTCTAGCCAATAAAAATTATCAGGCAGTGTTTCTTGCGATACGGCGGCGATGACTTCTGAATAGCTTTTTGAGTCGGCTTGATATTTATGGCCGTCTAGCTCGACTTCAAAAATCATGGCAGCAGCATAGCTGATTTTGAGAGCTTCTAATTGCGCCTGCTTTGCCTGCTCAAGTGTTGCATGGTTCTCGTCCATAGTTTTGCCCTTTATGCCAAGAAGGTGATTCTAATTGAACCGCTGGTTCCTGTGTCACCACAGCCACCGCCGGCTGGGCCGCCGCCACCGCCACCGCCACTAAAATTTGTCCCAGAATAAGCAGATACTCCGTTTCCAAGATAGGATGACCCGCCGCCACCACCATCACCTGCGGCAGACCCCCAGCCACCCGCGCCGCCTTTATAGCCACCGCCGCCGCCACCGCCACCCCAATAAGCATTTGACGAACTTGCGCCTCCAGCGCCGTAACCTGATGCACCGCCGCCACCGGCTTGGGCGTTAGAAAGTGAACCTCCTCTGCCACCCAAAGTGCCTTGACCGTTTGCAAATGAACTGGATGTGTTTACCCCAACAGTTGACGTACCGCCACCACCGCCTGCGCTTTGCGTTGTCTGTCCATTCGTCCCATTTCCAACATATGGCCCGGTCTGGTTTACTGCGCCACCGCCGCTGCCTCCGTTTCCAGATGTACCGTTCCACCCACTCCCCCCGCCGCCGCCGCCTGCGGCAACAACAATAGGTGATTCTGATCCATAAATTACAACCGCTGATGCGCCACCGCCGGCACCACCGCCAGCATAGTCACACCCGCCACCGCCCCCGCCACCAACGTAATACTTGAGAACTCTTCCACCAGAAAGATTGTAAACTCCAGTAGCGACTCCACCCGTTGCGCCTGACGCACCATAATTATTCCAACCACCGCCACCACCGCCACCACCGCCACCTGCTTCTATGCGGATAGAGTTGATGGCACTCCCGACCAAGAAGGTAGCGGAACCGCTTGACAACGTAATTTGCTGATTAGGGGTGTTGTATATAGTCGTGCCAGCTGGCGGCATAGTAGCCGACACTTCAGAAGACAGAGCAATTCCAGTAATGGCGACCGTCCCCACAGCAAAATAATACGTTGCGCCAGCGGTAAGACCAGTAAGGTTGGCAGAAGACGCACTGCCAACGACATAAGATGCTGACGTAGTAACGGGTGTTGATGTTGAATAGTAAACCCTATTCGCTGTGCCGTTTGTGCCTTGCGTATAGCTTACAGTCGCGGTAGTAACCCCTGTGATAGACACACTGACATTGGTCGCTGCGGTTGCGTATTTAGCCTCTTGCCAGCTTGCCGTTGTTCCATCGGTGTACAAAAACTTATTGGCGTTTCCCGTTTGGCTTGGCAAAGCATTTGCAGGCGAGCTGCTCCACGTTGTTCCATTTGATGTAAGGACATTTCCCGCCGTCCCAGGTGCAATAAACTGCACAGCGGAAGTGCCGTTGCCGAGGATCACGTTGTTGGCGGTGAGAGTCGTTGCTCCTGTGCCGCCGTTGGCTACAGGGAGAGTTCCAGTCACGCCAGTAGACAGCGGGAGACCAGTAGCATTCGTCAGAGTACCGCTAGACGGCGTACCTAGTGCGCCACCAGAGACAACGTAGCCAGCAGAGGCATGATTACCCCAGGCATAGGCACTGTCCCAGTTGGTGTTGTTGTAACCAGATACGTTCTGCCAATATCCACCCGTTCCGTTGTATTGGAGTATCTGACCATTGGCAATAGAAGTGATTTTTACGTCATGTATCTCATCCAGCTCATAGCCATTCTGAACTTTGACGTAGATCATTCCAGAACCGGAATTCACCCTAGCAACTGCACCCAGGTAAACCATGTGGTTCGGTGCTTGAGGCTTGACATTCGTAATACTGCCAGCGGTGTCACCAAGGTATAGAGTGTCGCCAATGGAATAGGCTGATGTGTTCAACCCATCAATAATGCCATGACTGATAACGAAACCAGTCTGTCCAGCAGCGATGTTCTCAGCAGCAAAACCAAGGGTCTTTGCGCTAGTAGCATCTGAAGTGTTATAGGCGAGTTTGACTGTAGGTCTGTCGCCTTGGGCACCAAACTGATAAACCGCCTGCCCCTTGGTGATCGTTACCGATTCAGCATTGGTGACGTAGACATGAATGCTCTGACCAAGATGTGATTCGACATTCCCGCCTACCAAACCAAGCGAGTAAGTACCGTAGGAGGTATCCCATCTCAGCTTGCCGGTGGCAGCAGTTTCAGTTGCAGACAGATTTAGCTGAAGCGAATCAGCCGCGACATCTGTGAAGGTGGGAGCATCACCAGACTGATATTTGTCGGTGTTGAGGTTGGTGAAGTTTGAATCGACTTCAGTATTAGTAAGGGGCGAGCCTTTGCCCGCCCTTGTGACTATGGTAGACATGGCTGCCCCTCACCGTATTACGCCGCGTTAAGTGTGATAGTCCAAGTAATTTGGAGCGTATCATCAGCGCCCTTGTTTACGACATCAAAAACTGTGCGGCAAAGCATCGTGCCAGAAGTTGAAGCATTGAAAATGCCAGCCTCTGTGATCGCGCCAGTGCCAGTACCAGCAGAGAAAGTGGCAACATAGGCCACAGCGTTAGCAGTTACCGTAGTCGAGGTCAGAGAGACCCTAGAGCCGATCTGAGAGCCGAGAGCCGTATTACCAGCAGCAGCAGCAGTGGAGCCAGAGCCTACAGCCATATGGGACATGGCAGCATCCGTAGTGTCCTTCATGCGACTTGCGATAAACGCAAGGCCGGAATTTACTACCAGGTTTGGAATGTCTTGAGACTGCTTAACTTTGCCTTGAGCATCGAGCAAAACGACACTCAGGCGGCCTTCAACACTAAGTTTATTTTCAAACATAATTACACCTCAGAATGTACGTTTCACGCCGACATAATCATCGGCAAAGTAAAAAGGATTATCAACATAATCCTGATTTAACAGGTAGCCTGCATCAGCAGAGCTGAGTGTATCACTTTTCACCAATCCTGTTAATTTGGCAAAAGCATCAGACACCAATCCGGCGTGTGATAAGGGCTTGCTGGCAGTTTTAGCAGCACTGTCGGCAATGGAGGCTTGGTCAGAAAAAGACCTGATGTAAGCAGATGCCAATGCAATCGCGTCAGAAGCGGCAGCGGTATCGCTTAATGACTTCTGGCTAGATAATACGACCTCATCACTTGCAGATGCCGCATCAGAAAGAGAGCGGATTCGATTAAATGCAAATGCAATCTCATCTGATACGCTAGGGGCATCTGAAAACGCTTTGGACAAAGACAGAGAGTAAACATCTGAGGCGCTAGAGGCATCGTCAAAAGAGCGAATATAACTTGCTGTTAATGAGATGCTCTCGGAGGCAAATGTTGGATTGTTCAAAACCTTGAAAAACGAGATCACCTGGTCGTCGCCAGCCGCAGCGCCATTTACGTCATCAGTAGCAAATACTGAATCAGAGATGGTTTTAACGTATGTCAAAAGCAAAATAATAGAATCAGACGCAGAAGATGTTTCAGAAATACTCTTTCCGACATCTAGAGAAAGCAGATCATCTGCTCCAGACATATCATTGAATGAACGCTGATATTGTGCGAATAGACTGACTGAATCACCAACCGACCCAGAATCAGAAGTTGCATTATCGGCAGCGGCAAGTAAAGAATCAGCGGCATCTACTCCATCAGATAATGTCTTTTCGCCATAAAACGACAATTGAAAAGATTCTGATGCGCCGACAAGATCAGAAATAGATTTAGTAAAGTACAGCTCCTTGGAGTCTGAAGCTGATGGTGCATCAGAAAACGCTCTGTTTATGCCAAGCTGCAAGACAATGAAATCAGAGGCCGAGTAACTATCTGATAATGGCTTGGAGACTGATAGAGAGGCTTCGTCGCTTGCTATAGGAGCCTCTGTAAGCCCTTTGGAGAACTCTTTGCTTATGGCCTCTGACAAGGTTATGACTTCAGCTCGAACCTTGCCAAAAACGATTGTAAGAGCCTCTGATAGCGTCAGAGAATCATCTTTAAGCAAGGCAAACAGATCAGGTATTACAAAGATGCCGCGCTGGACAGACTGAAAAATCAAGCGGCTTGAGTTAACCGCTGCAACAATACGCTTAGAGTTAACCGCTGCGATAATCGCCCTGCTGATTGCAGTTAAACGATTCATCAGAAATCATCCCGCACCTGGAAGTCGATAATTTCGTAAACTGTTTCAACATTGGAATTGGCAAAAGTCACCTCAACTTCGCCCTCATACATACCAGCATCAAGATCAAGGTTCGCGGCAGAGAACACAAACACCGCCTCTCCTGCTTCCAAGTCAACCTGATCGTCAGTAATGTTGGTGAGAGTAAACAATATGGTAGTGGTTCGCTTTTTGCGGAACTTGAGCCGCGCCGTTGCCCCTGTAAGGTCTACAGGCAATCCGGTATTGTCACGGGTAATGATGCACTCAACTTGCGTCCCGTTGTCATCTTTGACCAGATAGATCACATCGCAGTCAGACATCATCACTCCTTAGCCGCAAAGATAAATGCAGGCAATTAGCTTAACTTCAGTAGGGCTGGCAAAAGTCACAGATTCACGGGCCTTTGCAACGGTCTTGGATCGGATCACATCATCTGTTTGCTTCATGCCCTTTCCAGCAATGCTGGAAGTCACAATCAGATCACCTGCCGCAATGTCGCCATTCTCACCGCAAACATTGATTAAACCTTCGCCTACGCTGTTAACCCCTATTATACGCGAATCATCCAACAATCCTGCATATTCGGCGGTCAAAATTCTTGGCCCTGGTATATAGGTTGTGTCGGTGATCTTAACTTGCGGCCCTTTTTCACTAATTGAGTTGGGCAGATAGGACGGCACTCGATCCCCAGAATACACGCCAATGGCATATTGGTTTGCAGATGAACTCATCATCATTCTGGCAAGAGCCTCGCTTACTCCAGCCTTAGCAATGATTTCAGCATCCACCAAAATATCACCGATTACCGGAGTAATCGTATTAAGTAAGACTCCATCATGCGATCCGGTGAAAGGAGTAATCGTGCCAGTGGCTGTTATATCGCCATCAACATACACATCGCCATTGGTATCTATGGCATAAGTGGCATTTGCTAAAAGCGCGTTATTCGCACTAGAGGTGTGGATGAAAAGACCGGCCTGGCTTGAGTTGGCAACATACGCCTCCGTTCTATGAGTCGTGCCTCCAGAAGTCGTGCTGTTTACAAAACCGCCGCCGTAACCTGCGCCAGCATCGTTCGTGCTTTGACCGCCAATGGCAAAACTATCAGACCCAGTAGTAATGCCGCCTATCCCGAAACTCGTGGTTTTCTGAGTACGGAAAATACCTGCGCCTTGATACCCAGACAGGGATGTTGAAGTCCCCATCTCAAAGGCAAAATTGCTGCTGTCATAGGTCTTGCTGGTGTTTGAAATTAGGCTGTTTACACTAACCGCATCTGCTGCAATCTTGCCTGAAACAATCGCATTAGCAGCAATCTCGCTTGCGGTAATAGTCAGAGCTGCAATGTTCCCCGCTGTAATAGTCCCAGCAGCGATTTTAGCGCCCGTAATAGTGCTCGCAGCAATTTCAGTAGCGGTGATCGTCCCAGCAGTAATTTTGGCTGCGGTGACTGCGCCAGCAGCAAGCTTTGGAGTAGTAATAGCATCATTGCTGATCTTTGTTTCTGTAATTGCGTTTGCAGCAATTTTGGCTTCAGTTGCAGCGGCATTGGCAAGCTTCCCAGTTTCAACAGCAAGGTCTGCAATCTTTGCGGTCTCAATTGCTGATGCGGCAACTTTTGCAGCAGTCACAGCAAGCGCGTTTATTTTTTCCGTGGTGATAGCATTGTTTGCTATTTCTGTTGAGGGGATGCCGCTGGTTGTTGTGAAGCTTGCGCGATCACTCAAAGCGCCAAGATTCCCACTAAAATCAACGTGCCTAATCCAGACGTAATAAGTCGTGCTAAGCGCAAGATTGTAGTAGATGTAACTTGTGCCACTAATCTTTGCGGCAAGGTAAGACTCACTAAAGGTGCTTGATGTACTGCCGTAAATCCAAGTTTCTTTATAGTCTTTCGCCGTTGACGCAGCCCAAGATATAACGCCCTCAATATGCGTTCCAACAATTGTAGGAGTGGCGGCCTTAGCTGGGCCTGTTGTATCGCCAAGAATTGTATAAGTCGCAGTTGCAAAAGAGCTTCTTACGCCATAAGTATTGACAGAGCGAACCCGCAAATTATAGGTATCGCCAACAATGGCGAAGTTAGCAATATAAAACATCTCTGGGGTTGTGATTGAAACCCAATCAGCGTCAGTAGTCTTTTTAAATTGAAATTCATAAAAGTCTACAAAAGCATCAGCAGGCGCAGTCCATTCAACTTTTATTTCAGGCACTAGAGTGCCGTCGAAATTTAAATAGGTAGTTTCGGTTACCGTAAAAGCCGATGGAGCCGCGATAGTAAATGGGTTTGGCAGGTCTGTGTCAGCATATGCAATTTGTTCTGAAGCAGGGTCATATGTATAAATGCTGCTGTCGTATTCAATCAACGCAACACGGCAAGTGCCTTCATAGTTAATCGTTATTTCTTCAACCTGGAATGGCTTTGAAGTCCAAGCAGGCGTTGGGTGAGTTACTGAAACAATATCACCAACAGATAAATTTAAAGCATCGCTATTTGCATCAAAAGCGCATCGAATAGCATTGCGAGAGCGAAGCAAGAAAACTCTAGCCAAGTCTCTTGCTGCGTAATAATTCGTAATGCAAGGAAGATCAAAATCACCAACAAGCTCAACGCCATTGTCTTGTGAAAGATAAGTTGTTTCTTCTGTAGAACCGGCATCAGGCCAGATTGCGGTATTTTCTTGCCAGTTATTATCTGGATCAGTAAAGGTAACAATTACTTGATTGTACTTATCGGCCTTGGACTCGCTTTGAATTGCAATGCCGCCAATAATGTTATCAATCGTAAAAGAAAAAGAGCTTGATCCAGATTTATCTGGGATAAGCTGATAGACGCCATTGGTATATGGCAAAAAGCCCCTGCAACAAAAAAGCATATCCTTGAGGTTATCAAGGATGTTCTTTTCCGTATCAATTACCGCATTAAATTCAAAAAGCTTACCAGTCGTACCGCTTGTCCAGAATGTAACGGTTGTATCGTAAAAATCAGCAGCATCTTCAAACGTGGCATCATCAATAACGCTAGAATCCAAAGCTTTTCCGTATCTTGTATTAGTTAGATAATCTCGAATACACAAAGCAGGATTGGTTGAATATGCCGTTGTTGCAGTGCGCGGGTCATAAACCTTTTTCCCTCGCACAAGAGCGGTAATATTTGGGATAGAGCTAAAGGCATTGCTATTCCATTTCAGCCTAACAGTTATGTAGCACAATCCTTTCAGAGTATGATCTGAAGTCCACCCAATCCCAGCAGAAGTAAATCTAGTATCTGCCGTTTGAGCGTCAGTGCCTTTATAAATGTTGATTGCAATAGAGTCAGTGTAGGCAAATCGAGAATCAGTGACTGGCAAATCATCAATCAATATGTCTGTGACATCATCAACTTCGCCTTCGCAAAGCACATAGACCAAATAGAGGAATTCATTAGGGTCACCGCCAACTGTATCATTTGTGGCGACGAAAACGCGGCTGCCTGCAACACGACGAGTACCATAAATAACTGGAATAAAGTTATTTGTACCCTCTGAATTGATTAAAAGACCCTGCCCCTGCTTAGATGCCTTTTTGGCCGCTTTTGAGGCTTTCTTGGCTTGGACATAAGATACGCCACCAGAAATTATAGAAGCGATTGCAGCAACAATACCCCACATTACTGACGCCCCCACTTAAGGTCTTTAACTACGGTACCGGAAAAATCCATTCCTTTGTCTCCGGCAAAGTAAAATTGCTGACTGTTTCTGTTTGTCCTGCGGCCTTTCCTAAGCTCAAAGTCACGCCAATGACTAGAAAGCTCTACTGTAATCGTGCTTTTGCTTCCAGAATCATCAATTGTAAACGAGCTAATTCTACCATCGAATACCAAAAACGGCGCTCCAACAACTGCATCAGAAGAACCAAGCACTGCCTTCCAGATTCGAGCGCGAACGTCCATATAGTTGTTTGTCAGAAAGACTGCTATTACATCTCTATCAACGCCAGAAAATACTATTTGCATTGAATTGATGCGAGGATCAGAGCTTTCCGAGCTTTGACCTATTTCGAGAATGTGAGCAGAGCTGATGAATGTATTGCTTAGGGCACTAATACTTCTACCCCAATCTGTTAGGCGAACTACAGTACCGAAATCAATTTGAATTAAATGGCAAAGATTAAATGAATCGGTTTGCAATGCAGCAATGGTGGTTGCGTTAATACCGCGAGCCATTAGATCACCTCGATCATGTCTATCTCATAACTGACTGTGCCATCAACAGAGTAAGGAAACTCTTGCACATCGTTATTAAGGCGAACGGTAAATTGGACGTTGTTATAAGTAACCGATTCCCCATTAGTGACAGCAGAGATCAATGCAGGCTCAAATGAAACGCTACCATTACCAGAGCGATCCGAAGTTATCATGTAAACCTTGCTATGTCCGCTAAACTTAAAGACATCTCCAGCTTTCAAATCGCCAGTTAACCCAGCGACAGTAAATGAGGTTGCTCCAATGCTAGCTCCGCCATTGCAGGTCAATGAGCCAGAAGCAGAGCCTGATTTCTCAGAAATAATAGGCAAGGCTATCTGAAAAGACTCCAGCATCCCTCTCTGCTTGAGCAAAAATGCGCTAATAGGCGCGTACTCTGATCTGCTCATGGCTGGGAACTGCGCGGTGAATTCCCATCTTTGGCTGCCAAGACCCCTAACCTGGGTTCTTCCAGAAAGAGAGGTGCTACTTAGGTTGTAATTTGTAGACCTGAAATTAACAGCATTAAAGCCAGGTGAAGACGGAAACGTGCCGCTCATATTGTCCTGCCTACATTATTCAGTGACGCCTGCACCATGCTAGCAATCATTCCTCGACGCTTTGCTAATAGCTCATCAAATCCTTTTGCGTCATTTGCTTGAATTGTAATGTTAACATTTACTCCGCCGCCGCCTTTTGTATGGTCAATGATGGTCTCATTAGGGTGAACAATAGCAGGCATCCCGCCCTTGCCATCAAGACCGCCTACGCGAGCGCCATAGCCTGTAAATCCACCACCCTCAAAAGATGCAACTGTTTGACCAGCAATTATACCTGCGCTTATATAACCCATCGCTCTAATAGCGTTAGACATAGGGATGTTTGCAGGAGGCGGAATGGTTGCAAGAGCCTTTGCTGATGCAAGTTCCGCATTCATTATTGCCTCCGCAACCGCAAGACCCTGAGAGACAACAAAAGCCGCTTTCTGAGCCTTGCTGCCTTCCTCAAAGGCATTTGCAATGCCAGCAGCCATCCCCTGCATAACACCGACCTGAGAAGCCATTGCTTCTTTTCTTGCCGTTGTTTCTTCTGCAAGAGCCTTTGCAACAGCTTCTGATTTTTGTTTTTGCAGCTCAGTTATCAGATTGGCATGGCTTGTCTCAAGCCACCCAAGCTCATCAAGAGCTTGCTGTGTTACTAAAATGCGCTCGTCAAAATCAGCTTTGATTTTATCAATAGGGCCAAGAAGACTAGTCTTTTCTCTGTTAATAACAGATAAAGCGTCTTGCTGTGTTTTATAAAAATCAGCAATGGCTTTTTCTTCTTGTGAGGTAATATCTTTTAATTCTTCTCTTGCTTGAATTTCTTCAGCAAGCTGTCTAATTGTTTGTTGCTGAGTAACATTCGCCCCAGCAAGGGCCGCATCATAAACGGCTATCTGAGAAGAACTCATATCAAGTATGGCAACTTGCCTTTGATATGATTCAATCATTTTTTCAATTGAATCTGTGTTCTTGTCTGTCGATACGGTTGTTTGTGCAATAAATCCATCTAGGTCTGCAAGAGCGGCATCTAGTTGTTGAATCTGCTCTGCGCCGTTGATTGATCCAACCAACAACTCGCCAAGAGACTCTGCAAATTTATTGAAGTCCTCTGTAACGCCAGGCTGCATTTGAACTTCAGAGATAGCCTGAAGGAAGTTTTGCAAATCTTGAGAACTTCCACTTAAAGCCTTTTCGCTTAAGTCCTGAAGCATCTTCATGCTTTCTTCAGTGACGCCGTAGATGCGCTTGAATTCAGCCTTAATCTGCTCAGGCGCTTCGCCTATGCTTGCTAAAGTTGCAGCAGTAAGAGGATCGGTCTGAATGGATGCGCGAGCAAGCATTGTGTTGAACGCGCCTGCTCGCTTTAGAACTTCTTCTCTTGTGGCATCCATCGCCGCAAGAAGCTCTGTTCTCTGGCGACGAAGTTCAATGGTGGCAGCAGTATTAGATGCCTGAGCCATTTTTAAAAAGGCATCACTTAATATAATCGTGCCAGATTCAAGAGCCGAGAAAGTCTTATCTACATCATCTCCAGCTTTGTTTAAGTCTTCTAATGCAGAAGTAGCATTAAACAAAGAAGGAACCATCGAACCAGCAACGGCAGCGCCAATAGCAACTACAGCACCAAATACAGCGCCGCCTGCTCCAAAAAGAGATGCTATCTGAGAGCCTTGCTGGGCAAGAACAGTGAACGGGTTTTGACCGCCCTGCAATTGAACAGTTATATCTTGAATCTGATAGCCAAATTGTTGCCATCCGGCGCGAGCTTGTCTTGCGGCTCGGTCTTGAACTGCGGCAGCGTGTCTCTGCTCATTCGTCAGATTACGCATATTTTTTGTTGCAGAATCAATTGCGGCTTTTGTTTGATCTACCGCTTGAATTGAAATTATGGTCGCCGCGTCTGCCATGCTTTTTATTTCCTTTTTCCTGCTTTAACCGAAGGAAGGTATACCAGTGATTAAATTCATCAATGGTCATTTCCAGCACAACCGATAGCGGCTGCCCAAGGGTCTGAGCTAACTCATACATCCAGTAAAGCTCAGTTGGCTTCCCTTGAGCATCAATCAGTTTTTTTCGCGCTCTGCCTCGCTCTTTCCTTCATTATTGAACACGAAATTTGACAATCGGCTAACAATTTCTGGGTCAACTTGCTTCTTCAGAGCTGTTTTATCTTCAAGTGTAAATACTTGTTCACCCTGGCTATCCATAAGGCCAAAAATTACACCATAGATAACATACTCGGCAGAGTTGCCATCTGACCGCGCATAAATCTTAGCTTTATCATCCAGAGTAAGATTTTTGGCATAAACAGTAACTCCCCACTCAGGAACCTCCATGCTCCTAATAGACTTATTACTGAAATGAGCTATCGCGGTCTCAATAAGCTTCATTAGGATACTGTCCCTTCAGTCAGTGCGCCTGTTCCCTGGAAGCTAATGCTGGCTTCAACAAGACCGTCATAGGTAGTGTTAATGCTTTTGCCAGTAACAATGGCAGAACCATAAAGACGGTGATCTCCAGAAGAATTACCTTCCATCTGAAAGGACACAGAAATGGTAGTGCCAATCACGCAAGCAGTTTGACCATTAGTGTCGGTGTCATCAAACAGCACATCAGCAGAGCCAGTCCAAGACTTCAGGCTAGGCTTGTGAGTGCGCCATGAATCACCCATTACCGTGTCTTCATTGGTATCGCCAGTCTGTTCAACAGACCATGAGCGAACCTCAGCGATCAAGGAAGACCCTACTTTGATAACGCCATCACTGCCGCTAAATGTTGCCATGCTGCTCTACCTCCTTCGGTATTTTAACCTTTGATTTAACAACCTTATCAGTTTCGACCTTCCAGCCAACGCTGATAAGGTAATCAACCTGATCTTTTGTTACGCTGATTTTATCACCAACAGGCGAAATCATGTTTACTGTTTTCACGATGATGTCCCCGGTGTCTGCTCTTTCGTATGATAAAGAATATCTACCGTAATAACGCCTGTAGCAACAGGCTGCTCACCCTCACCAGAATGGTCTGCTGAGAAGCTCTTAATTAGGGTATCTTTTGCCAAGCCGTTTCTTGTTCGATCATCAACCAAAGCCAGTTCCACTTCTTCGCTAATGTCATCAAGCAGGTTGTCATAACCAGTAATTGCTTTGACATAAATCTCAATAGAGACACTAAGCACCCTTTGGATGGTGCGATCCGGCCCCATAGTCGCGTAAGTAGAATCTTCTGACTTTGTATAAACACAAAGCCCAGGCAGCTTTGAACTATCCAGCGGATAGACTCGGCTCTGATACACCCTAGAGCCGGTAATATCCAATCCAGTCAAAGAAGTAATAATGTTATCTCTAATTGCTTTTCGAGCATGAGACATTATTGCTTCTCCAGAAATATCTCGGTCATTCCTGTTCCATCAGGCTGCATGATTCTAATAAGGTATTTGTCGCCGCAAATATCAAGAGAATCCGCATCCGCTGCACCATTCAGATCGGCAGTCCTGCAAAGAAATCTAGGGGCTACTGTGGCAAACCCAACAGTGCCCCCGACATCAACTTCAGTATAAGCATTATCAAAAATGCCTTTTACAACCTTTCGGGAGCGATTAGCCCGCTTGAGAGTAGCTTCAACTCCCCAGTCGGCAATAAAAATCGCTCTATCCATATCGGTTTCTATCGTCACTTTGGCTTGCGGCCTCTTTTGACTGTTACTGCTCTATTGGTCGGAACAACAACGTCTTGAATCTGTATTTCTTGCGTATTTTCACTAACAGGAACGGCCTTAATCTTTCCAAGAGCAACTAGCTCAATTGTTGCTTGTGATCTTGGATTAAGAAACACAGAATCCCCTGGGCTTCTAGGCTTGCCGATGACTATGCCGCGCAGTACGACATATTCAACATCGCCTTCAACTGAGTTAGGGGCTTGGCCGAAGCCAAACCCCTTACTGGTCAGCATTAAGACTGAACGTCGTCGTTGCCGTATGCGAAGCTAACTGCATGACGTACTGCAACGTCACAGCTCTGCAAAGCGACAATTCGGACTGTACCAGACTTGCTATTGGTGTACGGATCAACCGTAATATCCAGACCGCCGAAGAAGCCAACCAGCAGATCGGCCCAATTGCCGAAGTACAGATTGCCAGCAGTGGCCTGATTGGTCACAGTTGTGCGATAGCCGTTGATAGTGCCACCAGGCTCAACTACGAACTGAGCGGTGTTAGTGGCCTTCTCCTTGGTCTTAAGGCCGCCCCACATAGAAGCAGGGAGGATGTAGCCAAGGTTGCCCATCAGCGCGTTATCTTCACCAAGAGCGGTTTCCAGAGTAACCACTTCAGCAAAGGTCGGAATAGCAGCCGCAAACTTGGTGACGTAATTCACGCCAACAGTGTTGAGGATGCCGGTCGGTGAGCCAGACAAGCCATTGCCTTCAAGTGCTGCCTTGTCGATAGCCAGAGCAATCGCCGTCACCAGATCGTCGCGCATCAGAGCTTCAACATCCAGAGAGGATTGAATCAGCAACTGGCGGGTTACATCGGTGTAAGCACCAAGGGTCTTGGGAACCATAGACACGGAGCCTACAGTCATTTCTGAAGAACTGGTATCGCCGCCTTCAGTGCTGATCCAAGATGCCGCAGCAGCAGTCAGCTTCTTCGGGATTTTTACATCGCCAGAAAGACCTGTCAGCATACGAGCGCCTGACTGCATGACAGCAGAGGCATTACGCAGCACATCAATGAAGTCGCCGCCACGGAAGTCGTCTGTAAACAGAGCCGCTTCGTCGGAGCTATTCAGAGTACGCTGTGCGAGGTTCCAGTTACGCAGTACGTCTACCGGAATCATCAGACCTTGTGCTGTAGTGCCATAAGCCTCAGCAGCAGCTCGTGAGCATTCAAACTCGAAAGCAGCAGCCTTCTGAGCGCGAACGTCAGTCGGGTTAGCCAGAGCGTGAATGGCGCGAAGCAGGCTGTAACGCTTGATTTCTTTCTTTTCCATGCCTACAGACTGATCTTCCAGAGCGCGGCTGGAGCCAATCTGATCCAGAACCATGCCACGGAACTCATCAATGCCACGGCCTTCAGCAATCGCCTTCTCAGCAGCGTCCATCATGTTGTGGCGCTTACCAAGGGCAATGATCTGGGCGGCATTACGTTGTGCGTTTTGGGCAGATTCAGCACGAACTGCATCAATATCAACTTCGGACATTTTAGTGTCCTCCTTTACGAATGTTACAACAGGTTGAATTGCTGAAGTTTCGCTTGATCTCCCCACGCCGACTGTCACATCTGCTGGTATAGAAACTAAGCTGGCTTCCATTGGCATCCAAGACTTAGCCACATAAGTGTCCTTGTCTTTTCTTTCAATCTTGTTAATGGAGTACCCGACCGAAATATTCGTTCTGATCCCATCCATAACATCATCAAATGCCTCTCTAGCCAGTGCGCCTTTTCCAAAGCGCACAGTTGCGCGAAGTCGTCGCGCCGAGCTATCAAGTTCAACTGATTCTATAACGCCAATCTGTTTTTCAGGATCGTGATCCAGCAACAGAGGCGCTCTGCCGCTCGCCAAAAACGATAAATTGATCGCTTCTTTTGAATGCTCCAATACTTCCATCCCAAACGATCTAGACACAGGTTCTTCAGAGCTAATAGCAATTCTAACCCTGCGAGTATCCTCATCAATCGTCTTGGCTTCCAATTTCATTGCGCGGTGAGATACCCCAGAAGGAGAGCTTCGCTCATCATCATCTGATTCACCAGAACCTATATCATCTATCTTGGTCAGAGTGGAGAACTTATGCCCAACCAAAGTATCAGTGGATTCGCCGTCATCGTATATGCGAATAAGGGCAGCAGGGTCTTCAGGGCTAGCATTGATGGTCACATCGGTATTTGGCACTGCCAATTCCCCATCGGTGACGATTCTTTCAATCTCACCCCTAGCAATTCCGCCAGAACTATTCCAGCTAACGTAATCGCCAACTTCCAGATCACCCGGCTCTGCCCGTTCTTGAATTTGCATAGCCCCGCCCTCTAATCCGGTTTGCAGCTCTTGCGAACCGCGCTCATCAATTGAATTTAGACGCTCTACAATACGATCTGCAAATGCCTTACCAGAATCGCCGCCCCAAAGCTCCCATGCAATCCTTCCTGCACTAGGGAACCCTTCTTCCCCACTACTAAAGCCTTCGGCCTGCTTATCAACCTCATGCCGCGCAAAGTAGCTTCGCATTCTCTTAACGGTATCAAAGCTAAGATTGACCCTGTTTACAATATCTCTTGCCCTAGCAACTCCTACTTCGGTTCCGCCACGGCCATATTCTTCGCGCCACTCAAGGCCGCGTCTAGCATTAGACACCATGCTATCGTTTGGCCTAGTGTCAATTTCCACACCTTTATACTTAGCCATTTACGTCATCTGCCGCAATTTCAGGTGGAATTGGTGTCATTTTAGCACCAAAAGGCTCAAAGGCATACTTAATGCCAAATTGCTGCGCCAAGGTCTTATCGCGCTGAATCTCAGCCATGAGTTCTTCCGCGTCCTTGCCATATTGCGTAGCTACGTCCTGAAGCGACAAAACGCCGTTCTGAATTCCGGTTACCGCCGCATTCATCTCCTTAACAGGATCAACCCAGCTCCATGCACGACCACGGAATGACGAAGCCATAAAGAATTTATCAAATACCCTGACAGGCAGCGTCAAATAGCCCATCTCCATTGCAGCCGATAGCCATCGCTTGTAAACAGGCATGACAAAATGGTCAATCATAAATTGCTGCATAGACCTGTAAGAGTCCCGCTCAATCAAAGCACCCTGCCGTATAGAGCTGTATGATGTCGATTCTAGGTCATTACTCAACGAGACATAGCTAACCCCTAGCCCTGAAGCAATACCCTTCAAAACGGACTTGTGGAAGCCGTGGAACTCGTTATTCGGGTAGGTCGGGTCAAAGGCAGTGAATTCCATTCCTTTTGGAAGCTGCTGGAACAGGCCAGGCTCTACTTCCATCGTAGGAACACCCTGCTCATCTACGTCATCAGGAACGTAGCCATCGCCACCAGGAGAGGTGAAGAAGCCCATCTTGGACGCGCCAATGCGAGCGTTGATAACAGCAGCCTCACGGAACGCAGAAAGCTGCTTTAAAGCAGGAACGGCAGCCGTAATCCAAGGCTCGCCGCGAGTCTGGCCTGCTCTTTGAGGGTCATATATATGAATTACGTTCTCGGCAAGGACACGAGTATGCTTCTTGGAGATCGTCGCTGACGTAAAGTCATAGTCGCCAGGGTGGTAATTCAAAAAGTAGTACGCAACTGGCCGCTTCCACTTGTTAAGCTCTACGCCCATGCGAACTTCATTGCCGCCCGGTAGCTGCTCAGACTTCTCAGCATCAAGCTGATCGGCCTCAAGTATCTGAAGGTTTATAGAATGGGTAAAGTCGGCAGATCGGTGGATAATAACAATACATTCCCCGTCACGCGCAACGGCGGCAATTACCTGCTTTTGCACATCTAGGAACGATCTTTGACCATCAACGGTGCAATTACCCATCTGGCCCCAGGCAAACCAAGCTGTTTCAATCTCTTGATTACCAACCTGATCCAGCATCCCACGAGAATCTTGAGCCTTAACCTGCAAGCTAAAGCCCTTATCTCCAATCACATTAGTCTTGAGAAGGTCTAAATAGCACTTCACATACTCGTTATTTCGAGCCAAATCACGCGATCTTGCCCGTAACTTCTTCAATACTGGCTTGATTTCGCTATCAGCGGATCGTTCAGATTGCCCAAAATCAGCAAACAGTCGGCCAGAATTGGCGGCAGCATAAGAGCGTTTGAATCTGCGCTTTTCTGGTTCCTTTTCCTTCTTTCTGAATAAATCCAGTATATTCATTAAGTAAACCTCACCTTGATGGTGGAAGTCGCGCCAGCAATACCAGCAGCAGCTCGCTCCTGCCGCACTTCAGCTTTGTACATATCTCGCGCAGCCATCAATTCACTCAGGCTCATCCTAGTGAGGGAGCGGCCAGCAACAGAATATGAGGCAACGTCTGAATCAGCCTTCCCAGAAAGCAGTGATTCAATCTTGGACAGCATGATTTCCGCATGGCTTCTAGGGTCTGTCGCATTATCCAGCGAGTCCTTGATCTCAAATTGGCCGCGTTTAAGCACAACCCTTGCCGAGTCAGAGGTTCTAATGATTTCTTGCTGCCAAGAATAGACCCCTGGCAAATAAGCTGAGCTAGTGGCAGAGGAAATCTGAATCAAATAGCCTTCGGCTGATTCTGAGGCGACAACTGAGAACTCGTAACCGCCATTTGCGGCTGTTCTTGCAGTGTATTTCAGAGAATAGAGGGAAGTGGGATAATCTTGAGCAATGTCTTTCTGCCACCATTGGACAAAATCACCAACCACAATAACGGATGGCTCTGTCAATGGCGCGTTAGCTGAATCAAATATGTTCGCCATCGGCCAGATTACCTCCAAGAATTAAGAAAACCTCGACCGCTTTTGGGTACAAATGGCTTCTTTGGCTTACTTTGCGCCGATTTTACATCATTTTCATCACTTTCGCGCTCATTTTCTAGCCTTTGCGCCATAGTGTTAATATCCACGTTAAGAATAGCATAAGCGGCAATAGAATATACAAAACAGTCTAAAGCCTCGTTTCTTGGGCGTATTTTCACAAAAGTGCGCTTAGCAAAGCCCTTGTTGTACTTCAATACCACCTTTTCGGCGGTAAGCATCTTGAAATACTCGTCATTCAAAGTGTCGCTAAAGTGAATATAACCAGCCCCAGGCTCATTTACCCGAAGCCTAGCCATCAGCAATTCCTTCGCGTTATCAACCCCAACAGGAAAAAGAGGGCATTTAACAGAGTTATTCTTGCTAGGCTTGGTAACTAGCGGCCTTTCCCCACCAACCCCTTTAATCGCAAACACCCTGCGCCCGATATTGGTTTTACAATACTTATAGACCGTCTGAGTATGAGAGCCGCCAGAGTCCACACAGATAGCCCTAATGCCTAATTGCCTGCCATCGTGGGTCTCAAAGACCCTAAACAGCATCGAGGACAGGTTCTCCCATGTCTTAGGATCAGCAGGATCGCCATAAAGCGTCTGATACTCCACAACCCATGTTTCATCATCTATGCCCCAGCCGGTAATCTGCATCTCTAGGCGGTCTTGCTGTACGTCCACACCACAAGTCAGCAATATCACTTCTTCTGGCAGGAACTCACCGAAATCCTCTCTCCTAGTCGACAGTTGCATATCATCAATGACTTCGCCCTGATCCTCCCAAGTCTCGCCAAGATAGGTGTTTATCCATACCCGAAGCTGCTCCGGTGACTTCTTGACCGACAAAAACTCCCGAACGCCATCGGCAAGCGGAGTCCAAGGGCTGTACAGCGCACTAATCCAAAAGCCAGCAATCCCCTTAAAATGCTCCGCAGCAACCCACTTACCCCTGCGAATTGACCATCTGCGGTCATTCTCAGACCACAAAGCATGACATTGCTCGCACTCATACATCGCAGAATCAGGGTCATCATTTGTCCACTTCACATAACCCCATCTCAGGGTCTGCTCATGGCCGCAATGTTTACAAGGGACGTAATACTTTCGCTTGTCAGACTTTTCGTAGGCTTCCTCAATACGCGAGGCATCCTTGTTGGTAGGCGTGGACACCATGACAATCTTGCGATTCCAGAAAGTAGCCGTTCGCTTTCGAGCCAATTGGATGGGATCACCCTCACTACCGGCAGAAGGAGGATAACGATCAACCTCATCACACAAGACCACCCTGATTGGCCTTGATGCCAGCCCAGCAGGTGAATTAGCACCAACCAAAGTCAAAGCCCCGCCTGGGAAGACTTTGTGCAAAGTGGTATTCCCTGAATCTCTAGCGCGAGGGTCTTTGACTTTATCTTGTAAACATGGAGTGGAACGGATCAATCCAGCGGCAATACGATCCTTAGAATACGCCTGAGCCATTTCAACTGTAGGCTGAAGCATGAGAATAGGGCAGGGGTCATTATCAATGTAATACCCAATGATGTTGTTCAAGGTCTCTGACTTGCCAAGCTGAGCGCCGCACATGATGACGATCTCATTAACCCTTGGGTCATTCAATGCGTCCATCATACCGCGCTGGTATTCAGCTCTACTGGTATGCCAGCGGCCAGGTTCACTGCTCGACTGCGCGTCCAGCCTTCTTTCTAGGTCTGCCCACTGGCTTACTGTCAACTTGGGCGGCGGCTTCAACACCGTCATCCCCTTCCCCAATATCTTCGCTGCCTGAGCTAGTTCCATAGGAAGCCAATTCCTCTAATGCTTCACGCATATAATCATCAATCATTGACTGAATAACCCCAGGCTCGTCCTCATCAGCAACAACCGGAGCCAGCTTTGAAGGCATAGACAATAACTTGGCCTTCATAGAAACAAGCATTGACTCCCATTGCGCTGAGACCTGATCCACAGACACCAAGGTTCCAGCCATAACAGCCGCCTCAAACTCAGCCTTATCAGCCTGAGCCTTTGTCAGCCGAGAGCGTTCTTCCTGATAGTCAGCAGAAACACCGCTTCGACCACCAGCGCGAACCTGCAAATACCCGATGTACCCCTTGATCGAGTGGAGAACATCATAAGTACCGCGCATATCCTTCTTGATAATGCTTTCGTTGACCAGACGCTTCACCTCAGAGGCAGAAACACCAAGCAACATCTGCATATCGCGCATAGTGCCCTTCATTTGGGCAATATCGTCAACAATCGTGTAATTTCTAGGTTTATTAGCCATGATGCTTGCGATTATGAGGCAGAAACACTTTTGATGCTATCCCTAGCTAAAAGCCGCGCCGCTGAAGCTACC
>JACCDP010490473.1_pt1 | contig 20588 bp, 28 predicted proteins | sample 7445841 | NCBI WGS metagenome assembly JACCDP01 (sample SAMN15323441, study PRJNA562643) | freshwater metagenome | isolation source: river surface water | place: USA:Blue River Watershed | collected 2017-08-17
ATGCGTACATTGAAAGTGGGTTTGGTGAAGCACTTTCGTCAATTAAATTATTATTAATTCCATAGACTGAGCATGTAGATGGGAATATAATTCGTCCTTTATAATTATCGACAAGCCATTTAACGGCCAAGAAGTTTACTTCGTTAGTTAGTGAAGTATCTACTGCACATGCTCCATCACCAACAATAGCTGCTAACCATATTACAGTATCAAAACCCTTTAAAATTGAGTTTAATTTTTGTGTATCTCTAATATCTCCAAAAATAAACTTACCTTCTTTTAGATATCTTGACTCATATACTAAACTATCATAGATAGTTACATCATAATTATGTTGTACAAGTAAATCATTTAGATAACCACCAATATAACCAGCACCACCAACAATTAGAATTTTTTTCATATTTTATCTCTCTTCGTTAAAAGAATTTTATCTTTAAAAATTCAGATTCTTCCCAACCAATTTTTGTTTTTAACATTGGCATTTCTTCAATTTTTCCATATTTTTTAAAAAAATTAATCCACCAATTCTTGTTTTTTATATTATGATGGCTAGTACGAACTCCGCTTTTAGAATCTGGTCCAGAAACATGAATAGAGCACAAATGCTCTTTTGATATAAAAGATACATTATTATAAAATATTTCTATATCTTCTTCATGTATATGTTCTGTTATCTCAAAAGCAGTAGAAATATCAAAATATTTTTCAAGATTAGTGTTTCTAAAATCATATTTTGTCATATCACAAACTGCGTATCTATCCATAGGAATATCTAAAAAATTATTTTTAATTCCATAATCACTTCCGTCAATACCATAGCTATTGATATTTTCTTCAAGCAATCTTTTGCTAAGATATCCTCTTGAAGCACCAATGTCAATATGATTTTTATTTTTATAGTTTTCTTTCAAATAATCAACTACATGAATAGCATTATTGGGGTATGACATAGAAAACTTACCATTAAAATTATTATATGCAAATTCATGTAAGTTATCTTCTGTATCTATCACACTAACGATATTTCCAAATATATTTTTAAATGCATCTATTTTATGTTCTTCACTCATTCTAGCATTTCTCCTTCTTTAAAGTGATAAGATATACTATCTAACGCAGTAATGTGTTTTATTCCAATTTGTTTTAATTTATTTATCAAATTTTCATCACCATACTCTTTTATTGAATAAAAATTGTGTCCATTGTGTAAGTTGCCTTCTGGATACATTCCCACTTTCATTATCACATCTTTGTAAAAAGCACAAGGCATATATGCACCACCTTCTTTTACGGAGTTTTGAGATTTTTCTTTAACAAAATTTAAAAATTCTGTTTCTAGGAAATTATTTGGATGATTACCAAAATTTCCCACTAAACAATTTGGATATGGCGCAAATTTTGGATGATTATCTCTTTCTACTATTTCTGAACATACAAACATATTCTTATCTAGGTTTTTAATTAAATTTTCTAACCAATTTGGAGAAAGCATGTTGTCACTATTAATCAGAACCACTACCTCCCCAGTAGAACGTTTAATGGCTTCGTTCCAGCCTTTGTATACTCTATTAATATATTCTGGTGTTCCAATTCCTATATTAAAAAGTTGTTCATTTGTTAATTTTTTGTTTATATTTACATAATGTTTGTATTTTTTATCTTTTAAATGCTGTAACAAGTGGGGTTCTGGGTCGTTTGCTATAAAGAAAAATTCTGCATCACCAGATAATATTAAAGGTGTGTATTTCATTACTGATTCGTATACCGCATCACAAAATTTTGTAGAACGATATATTAAACTAACTATAGAAATTTTCATGTATTAACTCTCTTCAAATAATTTGTCCATTTATTTAATACTGAGTGCCTATCCCATCCAAGCTCAAATATATCTTTTCTTGTTGAACTACTCGGAATAAAATCTTTTTCTAATCCAGTTATATTATGCATTGGAAGATTGCACGACATAGCTTCCCATTCAATCATAAAAAATGGTTTTAATAATCCACAAACTAACATAAAATCAGCACAATTCATTAATTCGCACAGAGTTTGTTGAGGAACAAGAGTAAAATTGGAAGCACCAGCAAAATATGAAGCTTCATGTGGCTGCTTCCAAACAATAATCCAATGAATATCTGGATTATTGTTTGCAAATGGTACTAGGTTTTGAAATCCTTTCATTCTGTGCGTAGTTCCTCCCCAGAAACCAACTGTCTTATTTAAAGGAATATTGTATTTTTTTCTTAATTCAATTTTATTTTCTAGTGGTTTAAATAAATCAGTATCTACACCAAGAGGAATAACATCTATATCACCACAATCTTTATAAAACTCTTTTGTTAATTCTGTTGACGCAACTCTAAAGTGTGAATTTTTAGCATTTTCAATAGTAGTGTTAATTACGCTGTCCCATTCATTGCTTACTAATGTTTTTTTCATTTCTGGCAATAATTCCCAAAGTAAAGTTATCTTTTTAGCTTTATCATAACTTCTGTTTGAAACAGTAGAGTAGTGAAGCACCACATCTTGTTCTTTAAAATTTTGAGGTATACTAAAAGAAGAATCTTTTACTTCTCTATTAAACCAAGTCCAAAATGTATCTTCGCCTAGGCCACTTTTGACCATTGGATTTAAATAAATCATTATAATCTCTCCAATAAAATATTTATAATTTTCTCAGACGTTGTACCGTCACCAAGCCAGTTACTATAAGAAATTTCACGATTCAAAAGCCAATTAATTGCTTCATCATAATTGGAATCTAGATTTAACATAATACTGTTATTGTTTTGTACCGATTCTGGTCTTTCTGTATATTCTCTAGGAACAACAACTGGAATATTGAGTAGTGCGGGTTCTTCTTGAGCGGTTCCGCTATCACTTATTATAAACAATGAATCCTGCATAGACTTGACAAAATTCTTATAACCCATCAAATCTACAACTTCAATATTTTTTAAATCTATTTTATATTCTTTAATATATTGTAGTGTTCTGGGAAAATTTAACATTATTACTGGTTTCTTTGTTTTTTCAATACAATAATTGGCAAAACTAATTATTTTTTCCATTCTATCTTTATACTTAAAGTTTTCTGGTCTATGAATATCTAATAGAATATGACTCTTAGTTCCAACATAAGATAAGTCCGCTATCCTCCTAAGAGGTTCAACTATTGTATTTCCGACAACAAATATTTTTTCCTCTAATATTCCTTCATTTATAGCTTTTTGCTTATAATTTTCATGATAGACAAATAGAAAATTACTAACATGGTCACATACTTTTCTATTTATTTCTTCTAACATTCTTTCGTCGTAACTTCTCATACCAGCTTCAATATGACCAATCTTATATCCTTCCTTTCGCAGAGGAACAGACGCAAGAACTGAGTTGCTGTCCCCCAGAAACAATATAATATCTGGCTTAATATTGTTGTTTTTTAGAACTTCAATTATTTTTGGACCCAATTCTGCTTGTTGCATATAGTGTGGTTTATTAGCACCACCAATATTCAAATTAAAGTCTGGCTTTCTGATTTCTAAATCCTCAAAGAAAACGTCAGATAATAATCTATCAAAATGTTGACCAGTATGAATCAAAATATGATTACACCAAGGTTGATTATCTAATTTTTTAAATAACTCAGACATTCGTATGAAATCTGGTCTAATTCCAGTAATAGTCACTACTGTTTTCATTTCATCTCCAATATATGTTTGATAGCACTACAGATTGTATTATCGAATGTATGATAGTTGTTTTTATTAATCAAATTGTTAAATTGGCTAGTCAACGTATCGCCACCATACCAATGAATACCTATTACTTTATCATTATCTTTTAATGATGTAAATACGTTATTGTTATAAATTTGATTTAAATTTTGATAATCTAAAAGATAAAACAATTCATAATCAAAATAAAGTTTTTTTAAGTTAGGAAAGTTTTGTTCTAAACTTTCCTTGCTAAAAGCAATTCTACTTGCAACTACTGTACCAATTGCTTGATAGTTATCAAAATTTGTACATTTTTTAACTTCTAAACAAATTGATTTATAATAGTCATTTTTTATTGAAGAAAATAATGCTCCAATTGGTTGTTCATTGTTGTGTCTAGAATCAAAACAATTGATTATATCAACTTCTGATTTACTACTAACGCCTAAATCCATATTAACCAATGGTTTAATAAACAATATATCCATATCAAACCAAGCACCTCCCTTTTCATAAAGAAGATGCCAGCGTAAATAATCTGACCTTTGTGCCTCACCAGCATTGTTCACTATTGTTTTTGAAAAATCTACTTCAACTATTTTAATTGCTAATTCATCTAACAATCCTTTGTAGTCAAATTCTTGTTTATAATCTTGGCTATCAGAAGAGTGAAATGTTTTCCATTTTTTTTCTTTATTTACTTCTTTTGGAACATATAATACAACTGACCAATCTGGATTTAATTTTTTAAATGAGTATAAAGTCATGTATCGCAAAAATGACATTTTATCGGAACCCCAATAAAAATGAGCAATTTTTGGTATAGAACTAAAATTCCAAGGTTTATATTGATTCTCTATAAATTCCCAAGTTTTTAAATTTGCTTCATTTACACAGGCGCGATTTTTTACTGAGAGGGAGTCAATTGGGTTTTTGTGTTCTCCCAAGTTTTCATCTATAAATCCAACACGAGTTTTTGATGCCATTATAACAGACATATAATAGTCTTCGCCGGGAATAGTCAAGAAATCCCCACATTCATTCTTTAAACGCATCGTAAACATATAGTTTACACCAGAATGGCATAGTTTTCGATTTATCTCCACCCATTCGTCTACTATAAAAGATTTACCACTACACGAACCCCCAACCAATGAACTGTTGTATATAAAGCCTTTTTTATTGTCAAATGGGACAAATGTTCTAAAAACATTTTTAAAATGTTGGCTATAGAATGATGAAACAACATATTCACAATCTCTATTTTTTTTAAGAAAATTAACAAGAACTTCAATCATATTTGGTTTTTTTCTATCATCAGAAGAAACCCAAGTTGCAAATTCTCCTTTTGCTAAAGAAAATCCTCTATTTAATGCCGAACCAGTACCACCATTTGACTTGTTCACATAAGAGAAATTATTGTATTTTTCTGCATATTCTTTAAGAATTTCTTCTGTTTTATCGGTTGAACCATCATTAACAACAATTACTTCTATTTGTTGATATGTTTGATTCAACATATCATCTAAAGATTCTTTTAAATATTTTTCATCATTATAAGTTGGGATTATTATAGATACTAAATCTTTTATCATTTTTATAAATCCTTAAACGACAAATCTATTTCTAGTTTTTCTTCTTCAAAAGAATAAAAAGAGGTAAGTAAACTTACAAATTTACTATAAATTTTATCTTTATTAAATTGCGTTAAAATGTGAGAAGCTAATCTTTTTGCTTGACCTCTAAATCTATCGTGATTTTTATAAACTTCTCTCATTTGTTCTTTAGCAGATATAGCAATTGGGAAGGCCCACATAGTATCTTTTTCCAAAACTCCATTCCATACAGCTTCTGGTTGGATTGGCTGTAATGTAAAATTAACTCTAGCAAAATGAGGTTTAATTTTACCTTCCTTATTTTCGCAATACATAAAATCTGTTGGACCAGACCATTCTGTAGTTATAACTGGTAACGCATTATATGCTGCTTCAAATATTGGAAGACCAAATCCCTCTCCGTGAGATAGTGAAATAAGTGCTTTTATTTTTGGGTGTGTATATAAACCCGTCATTTCTTCTTCTGACATATCTCCGTGAAGGAGGTATATTTTACATTTTGCATCTTTATGAGAATTTACAATATTTCTCACATTCGCTAGAGCAACCTCTCTATCAATATGAGATGCACCACCGATATGTGTTTTGCAAATTAAACCAACATTTGAATCATTTTTAAATTCTTCTAAAAACCATTGAATAGTGTTACCAAGATTTTTACGAGGACCAATTTGAGCCACAGTTAAAAAATTGAAATCACTATTTAAATGTAAATCTAATTGCTTTGGATTAATTAATTTTACAGGATAATTAACAACATCGATTGGTATATTTACTTTATAATTAGGAAATTGTTCACCAGTTTGTGGAACGGTCACATTATATACACCATTTTCAAAACCTTTTTTAGCAAAGTTTGAGACAACAATTATTTTATCCATCTGATTGGAGGGTTGTATCCAAGCGGGAGAGATTTTATTAGTTTCAATACCTGCTGTATAGCCTACATTAATTAATGCCATTTTTTTCCACTCATTTGGAATTGTAATTTGTAATGACATATCGTATTGTGGTTGACCGTTTGTTGCTTGCATATATTGCGATGTTTTTAATGCAAGAGAGTCAATCCATGCGCGCTCCTCACTATCTTCATGAATCCAACCACATTGACCCCAATTTGTTGGGTGTATAAAAATATCAAATAAATCCTCTCTTGAACGTAATGCTCTAAGAGCAAAGCGTGATTGTTCACCATACCCAGAAGCGGTAAGTATTGGTCCTGTAACTAAAATTTTCTTTTTCATTTGATTTCTACAAGCTCCCATGCTTTATAGGCTTTATTAGGCCACGAACCTTTATTTTCGTAAGTATCGGTAAAGATTTTGTCCCAACGATTAATAAAGTCTGTAAAGTTGAAATTATTTATAACATGCTGTCTTCCTGCTTGTCCAAGTAATTTTCTTGTTTCTTTTGGAATATCTGTGAAAGTATTTAATGCCCCAACCATTTGTTGTTCTGCAATTCTATCCTCATAGATATAAGGTACTTCCTGTGAGCCTATAACGGCTTGTGAAGAAGGAATTATTTCAATACCAAATAGTTGGTCACCGTTTCTAACTTGGTCTTGTAAACCACCTGTCTTGGTAACAATAATTGGTGTCTCACAGGCAAGAGATTCTAGTGTAGCAAGGCCAAACCCCTCTGCATCTGAGATATTTATAGTTGCATCAGCAGCATTATAAAAATATGCGAGATTCTCTGGTGGTACTTTTTGTTCAGAAATCAAAACCTCTCGATTAACAAGTCCCAATTCAGCCATTATAGCGTGAAGGTCTTGACCATGTACATCTTTGGGGTCGGTATGCATAATGAGTGTTGCTTTCTTTCCAGTTTGTTTTAGGAATTGAGCAAACCACCAAATTAAAGAACCAGATTGCTTACGACGAGCATTTCTGTTGTTCCAGAAGAATATAAACCTATCATCATCAATCTTTAAGTTATCTCGTCTAAATTTTAAAATTGCTTCTTCTGGTAGTCTCTTAAAGATATCAGTATTGACAGCGTGTGGAATATACGTTCTCTCAACTTCTGGTGAAACATTAGCAACGATATCATCTGTTAATTTGCTGATGGTTGCAATATGGTCGTTTGACAAATAAAATTTACGGTTAAAGCTTGGATATGGGTAATTGTCCCAAACATGATAATAAATCATTGGAACATTTGGTCTAATCTCGTTTTCCATTTGCCATAACCATCCCCAAAAACGTGGGTCTGTCATAAACCAAACGATATCTGGCTTTTCTGTACGCATAATAGAGCGAACCACATCTTGTGTACCATAACCATCTACGGGGAAGATGAGCCAATCATCGCCCCATTGTTCGGTCTTTTGGGGTCTATAGTCTGGATGTTTAATCGCACCACCAAGACTCAAGACCTTATATTTTCCTGTCTTTAACATACCCTCGATGATATATTTAGATTGGGTTCCGACACCAGAGGGCGACATTGGGTGGTCGGATAGTGTTAATATCTTAATTTTTTTATCCATGTGATTCCTATTTTGGACAATGCTCTGTATTGTTAAACTCGCAGTTTGAGCAAGCAAGTTTGTTCTTTACATACGTACCATTTTTAATGTTGTGAATAGCCTTTGTCAAGAGGGTATTAGCATTTTTTGTCTTTTTTTCTCCACTAGACACCTTGAACAGTTCAACTTGACTTTTCTTGGCGGTACGCTTGAGAAGAGCAAAATGAGTTTCAATCATATCGGGGTCAATATTGTGCTTCTGTGCAAAATACTGCTTATAGAATGTAAGCTGATAAGTGGTCATTGGAGCAGTCTTCTTTTGAATGTCCCAGCCCCAACTGCAAGTCTTCCAATCGATGATATGATACTTACCATCGGAAGTTTTAATTACTGCATCGATAAAACCCTTGAATAGAAACTCAAAGTCAAGATTATTAATCTTTTCCATAAGTGTTTCTTCGGTTGACACCACCTCATATTCGCCAAAATACTTTTCCATAGCAGGATAAACGTCTGCGAGAATACCTTTGGCTTGTGTCTTCATTTCATTTACAAGCTTTTCAGATTTACTATTGTCCAAAATATTAATAGCGGACACCTCTCTATCAAAAACCTCAAGAAAATACTCGTAAGCCTTTTCCTTGTCGATTTCTTTGAGAAGTGTCCGCTCATTAGTTTCATGAATAGCGGTTCCAAATACAGTATATTCGTTAGAATTAAAAACCTTGATTTTATCAACGTATTGAAGCTTGTGCTTAAAAGAACATTCATCCCAAACCTTGAGTTCGGAGAATGAGATATGAGAACTCATATGACCTTCCAGTTAGATATATACTATATCACCATTGGTCTTCTGAGTCAACACTTAATTCTTCAAAATACTCTGGTCTTGCTAATTGAATTATAGCTTTATATGCTTTTGGTGATATTTTCTTTACCAATACCACCTCTTTCATGAAGTAGTGTTCAAAAGCGTTGGCAAAATATTCTCTTACTGATGTTGCACCATATGGAGAGCAAAATAAACCAGCAGTAAGGGTCGTTAATATTGGATACCCTATCTCTTCGTACAAATACATATCAAATTTTTCATTATATTCAATATTCTCAAAATTTTGCTTGGTTACATCGTACCCATTCATTGCTAATATTTCTTTTAGCTTTTTTCTCTTAGCTAAGAACTCATTATTGATAGAATTATCAGAATAAATATCAAAATTTGTTATTTCTTCAATCGAATGTGCTAATTCATGGATGAAATCATCTAACATATCGTCTGTACTGGTCTGTACATTGGAAATGTACATAGCTCCATCCATAAATGCCGCGTTAAATGCTTTTTTCTTTAACTTATCAAATTGACCAACGTAAATTACATCTAATCCAGAAAATAAATGCGACGGTATTCTTTTTTTAAGTTTATATAAAGCAGCATCTAAATCTATTTCTTTTGGAAGTTCATCTTTTATATAAACTGTGATTCCATTAATAAAAGTTTTTTCTTTCATATTGCTTTTTGTCTTTTCGCTACTTTCTTTTATATAATTACGTAAGTTCAACTGGCTCTTGTTCGCTGACATTTGTTGCCCCACCTTTAAGCGGTCCATAATCTACATCATAAAGGGCTTGTTGGTAGCCACGAATGAAGTTTTCCTGTGCAAGAGCTAATACAAACTCTGGAAATTCTTCTGCCATTGCCTCAACAACCATTTCTACGGTGATTTCACCATTTTCTGGTGTGTACTTGTCACCAACATAATTAACAAGCCATTCTTTCATAGGATTTACAGCCTCAACTGTTTCCTTAAGTGTATCGTTTTCCATTTTAACCTCTTATAGTATCTTTGAAGCAAGTGTAGCGACCTTAGAACGCTCACCTGTCATTAATGTTATATGCCCAGCCAAATCATATGGCTTAAATTTCTCTGCAACGTAGGTAAGACCGTTTGTAGTCTCGTCAACGTATACATTGTCAATCTGCTCTATATCACCCGTTAGAACCACTTTGGAGTTCTCTCCAACGCGAGTGATGATGGTTTTAATCTCATGCATGGATAAGTTCTGTGCCTCGTCTATAATGATATAGGCGTTCGCTATTGAGCGTCCACGAATATATGTGATTGCTTCAATTTCAATAACTCCTTTCTGCATATACATTTCAAGAGTTACTTTATCATTGCCCATCAAAAATTGCAAGTTGTCTTGTATTGGACGAAGCCAAGGAGACATTTTCTCTTCTAAAGTACCCGGAAGGAAACCAATGTCCTTACCCATAGGCTGAACAGGGCGAGAAACAATCAAACGAGAGTATTTATTGTCTACTCCGATTGTTTGTTCCAATCCAGCGGCAATGGCTAACATTGTTTTACCACAACCTGCTTTGCCTACAATAGAAACTAATGGAATATCCGTATTCATCAATAAATCAAGAGCAAAATTTTGTTCTTTGTTTCTTGGTTTAATATTGAAAACACCTTTTTTACCAAGATTTGCTAATTTTGATAATGGTTGATTTGGTCCGACATATTTTGCTAGTGCCGTTTTCTTATTATCATATGAAGAAATAAGCATTAGATATTGATTTGGAAACAATCTCTCTTTTTGTTCTGGCAATTCCATTCTTTCGTTTGAATAAAACCTGTCAATAAATTCATCATCAACCAAAACGTCTGTAAATCCATGAAACAAGCTTGAACCAGACTCTACTACTTTCTCTGGATTGCAATCTTCCGATTCCATACCAATAGAATCACAAACGTCTCGCATATTAATATCGTTAGAAACAACGATAACTTTTCTAGAATCCGTTTTTTCACTTAAAGCTACTGCTAGGATTTGATGGTCTGGTACATCTAAGTCTAATTCTGGTGGGAATTCCATATTTGGATTATATCCCTTGACTCTAAGAACTCCTTTTCCTTTACCAAGTCTAATACCTTCATACAATGAGCCTTTAGTACGAAGCGAGTCCAAGAACCGAATAACAGTTCTTGCACTCGCTCCAACTAAATCTTGGCGTTTTTTGTGCTTATCTAATTCTTCCAATACTTTGATTGGAATAAGAATATCGTTGTTACCGTAGCTATTAACACAATCTGTATCTGTAATCAATGCGCTAGTATCTAGCACGTATGTTTTCTTTGCCATTTATCTCTCGATGTACATTAAATAGTATTATCTTAATAAATGGTTGTCAATGCGTTAAAGTCTTTTTGGGAAGATTTTATTTGCTATTTTTCTTCTCTCTTCTTTTCTATCTTCTATGTTTGCTGGTTTCATAATCTCTTCGGCAAAAACTGCACTTAATTCTGGTATTTCTTCTCCATTTTCATTAAGGGCAAATAATTTATCGTTTTTCAATATCTGTATACCAATAACGTTGGTATTTGTATATATGTTTCTTCTATCATCTACTGACAAGTTTTTTCCAAGACCTTTTTTATGTAACTGAAAGGCTCCTACTGCCTTACCACCATCACCAATTGCATCTGGGTTTAAGCTGCTTTCTGCAATTGCATTAACTATTGCAGCAGCAATAATGTTTTGTGGTATTTCTAATTGCGTTAATTCCTCTTCAATAGTTTCTGATACTTCATATTGCTCTATTGTTAATCCTTTTGCAACATCGGTCACAGAAGCTTCACATTGCCCTGTATCCACTTCTATTTTTGGTTCTTGAATACAACCAAAAAGTAAAAATAATAACATGCCTGTTCCTCCTTTGGCTATGTAAGTAGTTGTTAATCGTGGAAGACGGCTGTATCATACCCGTAGCGAACTTTGGCCTTGAGTGCAAAACTACTATTAGTAATCTGCTTTACTGCTTCATACATCATAATATTAGCAGTCTGACTAGTGTTTAAACAAAACCCAGCACCGGGCATAGGAATATAAATCTTCTCACTATTAGCCAAAATTTCTGTTGGAACTCCTGTTGTTTCATTACCAACTACAATACAAATATGTCCATGACGAGTAACAGCATCAACAAAATCATAAGAATGAATGTTCTTAGCTTCATCATCAAGCTCCGCTGAAATAACTTTCATTTTTGTCTGGCGTGCGTAATCAAGGAATTGCGAAGGTGTTGAATATTGATGCATATTCACATAATGATTTAGAGTGCCAGACTTTCTACGCAATTCCTCATAATTTGGAAGAGAACCAATAACATGCAGATTCTCTGAGCCAAAACAAGCGGCGGTGCGAATTAGGTATGCTAGGTTTTCATCACATTGAAAGTTAATAGCACATAGAGAAATTGGAAAATTTGTAACAAATCCATTTGCAATCTTCTCATTATATCGCTTACGACGAGTTTCGGTACGCATTTTGCTCCTTTTAAATAAAAAAAATTCCTATTGACCATCTGACTTTCACAGATTGCACGGTTGGGAGCCGTGGGGCGCAATAGGAATCTTATTCTACTTTATTACTTTGCGCTAGTAGTAGTTGCGGCTGGTGTAGTTGTGACTACAGTTGCTGGTGTACCTGCGGTTGCTTCTGTGGTTGCGACCACGGTAGTTACAGTCTCAGTCTCTGTTGTAGGTGCTGGTGTCGCCTCGACAACAACTGGTGGTGTAGCAACTGGTGCTACTGGTTCTGCTGCCTTCTCTGGTGTGCAAGCGAGAAGAGCGGTCATAATAATTGTAAACATGTTTTTTTCCTTTTTATATTATTCAGCAGCTTGTGCAGAATCTGCAACGCTGTCAACTCCGCTAGAATCTTCCTTTCCAGCGGTACATCCAATTAGGAGTGCTAAAATCAAACTAATCATCTTCTTTCTCCATTTTATATATTTTATATATCAAACCCGTTACGAGGGCCATGTAAATAGCCATAAAAGTATAAAAATACTTTTCATTAAGCAATATTTCTATTGCAATTATAAATAATAAGTCAATAATTTTATAGAGCATAGTGGCGGAAAGGGTGAGATTTGAACTCACGGTTGGGTATTAGCCAACGACGGTTTTCAAGACCGCTACCATAAACCACTCGGTCACCTTTCCAATACTCCACTATTATATCCATTCTTAAACTAATGTCAAGAAGTTTTTTTACCCTCAATTGTTTTGGCATTAGAAATCAAATCTGATGATGATTGAATCTTCTCGCCACCACAACGCCAAATGAGAGTTACGCCCATTTCCTTACACAATTCAACTTCTGGTGTATTACCACTAATTCTATCACCACCATTTGCAAAATAAGTTGGTTTATATGTTCTTATTGCTTCACACACAGAACCATCTGAATCATCTACGGGTACTACTTTGGTAACACCTTTGATAGCACTCAAAATCTCTGCTCTTTCTTCCCATGACATAAATGGTTTACCTTTTTTACGAGTTAGCCATTCGTCTGAATTTGCAACAACAATAACATCTCCATATTGTGCTGCTTCTAGAATCATTCTTACATGGCCTTTATGAATTGGGTCAAACCCACCAGAAACCATTACTGTATCATAAGCTCCCATTCAAAACTCCAATTTGTATTCCGTTTTTTACAATCTTAATATTACCTTTGATATCCCATCTTTTACGCATTGCGGCTTCTAGTTCTTCTATTGATTGAAAATCAAGCATGTAGCCATATTCAACTCCCATGTTATCTTTTTTAACACCATTTATAATGGTCTTGCCGTCGATGAAAGTGATTATATCAATAACATATACCAATTAAAAATCCTCCTATCTATAAGTAAATAGGAGGATTTTTATTATTTGCGAAGTCTACGTGCGCGTCGTTTCTTGGAACCTAATTTACGCCTACGTCTACCGTGACTATGTGCTGCTTTGTGGCTCATTTTCTACTCTCTTAAATAATTCAGAACGTCCTAGACGTTTCTTTTTTTCTTGAAGGTGTGCTAAATCTTCCAATTGGTCATTAGCTTCTTTCTCTGCTACTCTGGTTTTAAACTCAGACTTGTCAAACTGTTTAGCCATTTGGCCTCCAAGTAAAGTGGATGGGGTGGAAGGACTCGAACCTTCGGTAAGCAGATTCAAAGTCTGCTGTCTTACCAACTTGACGACACCCCAACGATAGATAGATTATAACACCCCACAAGAAGGTGTCAAGGAATTTTTTTAAGGAATATCATATCCTTGGTCTTTCATGATAGTACGAACTAGTCTTCTACCATGAGCAGAAAGGCGAACAACACCACTATTTGCGTGGTGTGTGCCTAAATAATACATTTTGGTATCAGTTGTTGACCAATATTCATTAGTTTCTTCAGAATCTGGTACACATGCAAAGAATTTATTCTTATGTTCTGGAGGTAATCTACTTGGAGAATCATATGCTGTAGCATCAGTTCTTTGAAAATAATCAATCTCTCTTTCATTTCTTCTTTTCTTTGGTATCAATTTTTTAGCTGCTAAATATTTTACCATATTAAATTGTGGACCATATTCATTATCATCTGTTGATAAATCTTCTTTACACTTTATCATTTGTACTGGGAGATGAATAAGTTCAGATTCTGGTATTTCATCTCCCAATTCTGACTCAATATCACTAGCATATACATAATAATGTTCGCTTTGACTTGCAACCAATGCCTCTGTGGCATCTTCGATAGAAGTAGCCAAAGAAATACGTGGTGTGAAATTGTCTTCGATTACAAAGGAATCTGAGTCTTCGTAGGGTCTGCTTGTAACTCTTGGATTAAATGTAAACGTATGCTTTGACCTGTGGAGGGAAAAAGAACTTAGATGAAAGAATCTAAACAATTCTGCCAAAAATGATGTTTTAACAAACCCAGAAGATAAAGAATTTGGTACATTATCTACTACAATTGCTTCTTTAAGTTTGGTTTGTTTAGATTCTTTTATCTTTATCTTCATATCTTATCCTATTTTAACGCCCCTAACGGTCATTGGAGCGGCCAAATCCCATTTTCCAGCATCAGCCAAAGCTTTCATAGCATCAATTCTATAAACTGTCTTTTGAACTAATGGATTTGAGTTGCCAGCGAGCCAATTTCTTCTAGCATTTAAGAAAGCAAGAACCCAAGCTTTTTCATCGCCACCGTTAGCTGGTGATTTCTCTGGGAACAATTGTCTTAACGAACTAACTCTTCCGGGACCAGAGTGAATGCATGTGTCATAAATTACCAAATGACCAAGTGCAGACTTAATTCCAATATTTGTACAATGATTTACCGCTGGGAGCCAGTAGTTTTTGTCAAATACTTCATCTTGTGCTTGCTTCATTAGAGGGTCGTCACCAGCAGATTTAAGAAGATTGATTAATGAATTTAACCAAGCTGGGTAATTTGCTGTAACATTATTGAACTTAGCAGATTCATTTGTGGCAATATAATTCATATATTGCTTCAATGGCTCTGCATGTTGTCCACCCAATTCAATATAACGCTTGCAAACAAGGTCTAATGAACCTGCTTTGTCAGTACATTGATGCTTGCCATATGAAATACCTGCTCCATCATTAAGAATTGAGCAAGTGCCATATGATTTAGCTGATGGAACTTTGCCTGTTTCAAATATAGCTACGACACAATCAATCGCGTGTCTTTGTTGTTCTGTTAAACTCATTGTTTTTTATTCCTTTGGAGGTCTACCTGCTGTGCCTTTGACTTTTTTCTCCAACTTAACTAGTCTTTCTTCTAAATCTTCTGCATCAAAACCAGCAGAAAATGAAGAAGTTTTCTTTTCTACAGAAACTAGTTTACCCTCAATAGCAGCCAACTTTGCTTCTAATGCAGCGTTAGCGGCTTGGCATGGTGGTGGCTGGGCACCATTAAGACCTTGAGCCTGTGCTTGGATTTCAAGTTTTTTCATTTCTTGTTCGTGCTTTTGTTCAGCAAACTTTTGATAGAATTTCCAACCTGCTCCACCACCAACTACTGCGAGGATTGCTAATATTATAGCAACGCCACCGCCGCCGCCTGTAGATGTAAGTATCGCATTGATATCGAAAGGAGCCGCACTAGGCTCGCCTACAACTGCATGTGTCTCAACGGGTGGGGCTTGGACAGGTACGACAGCTACAGGAGCTTGTGGAGCCTCCTGTGGGGCTTGGACGGGTTGTGGTTGTTCTACTTGTTTAACAGGTTCCATAGCAATTGACACCTCCTTGGGGTTAAATGTATCTTTTTGCACCTCTGGTTTATTATCTAATACAATATCTGTTTGTTGCTCCGTAATATAAAAGCGAAGCACAACACCTTGTTCAATTATACATTCTGGGTTTTTTAACTGCGCCATATCTTCGACGCTCGTAACGTCAATAACATCGCCACTTTTATAATGACAATCCATGTATATAAATAGTTTATTTTTTAGCTTTTAGCTTAAGCAATTCTTCGCTACCATACTTTTTCAATATCTCAAGATACTGAGAATAATCTAGCCCTAAAAATAATGCTGCCTCATGATGTGACTTGCATATTGAAGCAGCATAGTTTAGCATTGCTTGTTTACAGAAAAATGGTATAGAAGCCCATAACTTCATACCAGACAATTTATAATTTATAGATTTACTTGTTAGTTCTAGCTTTAAAGCAATAATCTCCTCCAGAGTGAGGTTGTTTAACATAAACTCAAACTCTGGAGAAGATTTATTTTGCTTTCTTAAATTATCAGCATGAGAGAATCGGTAATATACGCCTTTTGTTATTGCTCTATCTCTTTTCGCCCAATGCATCAATCACTCTATGCTGGTGGAGGAGGGGCTGGTGCCTCTTCTTCTGGTCCTGTGCCAGCTAATGGTTCTGCTGTACCTTGGTCTTCTTCTGCCTTACGCTTCTTTTCTTGCTCGTATTCTGGCGTGGTTGGTTCGGCTTCTGGTACTGCATCCATTTCTTCTTCAAACTTATCAAAATAAAGTTTAAGATTTGTGATTAGATAATCATAGAATAACTCTCTATCTTTATTATCATCTAATAATGAATATGCATCAGCAATAGATTTCTCAATCTTCTTATAAGTTTGCATAGCCATATTTCTACCAGTAGTGTCTAGATTTTGACCTTCTAGACCTTGTGAGAACTGGTCTTCTGGTGATAATTGCTCTTCTTCTGGTGTTTCATCACTACCCAATACATCGATAAACTTTTCTTCATCTGAAATACCTAGTTTACCATCTTCCCCAGCACCAATTGTAACGGCTTCCTCAATCTTTGAAGCAACATACATATATTCAGTAGAAAGAGAGTTTTGCACAGCATTAAGAATGTGTGACCTAAATGACTTTCTTTGATTTTCTGATGTTGTGAGAATTTTAAAATCGGCTTGAATTACTGGTATAATCTTCTTTAATAAATCTTCTAATACATTAATGCCTGTTGAAGCGTGTTTTGGTTGGTCCTCACCAGCTTCTGTTAATAGTTTACGAATGATATGACGTAGTTTATTCTCTTCGTGAATTCTTCTACGCTCTTCGTTTAATTTTCTATTTTGATTAATTCTAATTGCTTGACGAATGTATTGTCTAAGCATTTGTTCTTCGTTATTCATTTTCTAATTCCTTGTTTACTAGGTCTATCAGTTCATTACTGTTATATTTTCTTGGTTTTTCTTTGTTACTTATCATTGGTGCGCCTTCAACTGCGCCTCCTCCACCAAGAGATATCTCTAGTAGTATATTCATAACTTCATCAATAAACAAGTCTTCATTTACGCCTTGTGGCATTAATTTATTTCTCATTATAGCATGAACTTCTTCACTATAATTTCCAAATAAATCTGTAATAAATTTAACTTGGTCTTCTTCATTTAATGAAGCAAACTGTCTTCTTAATTCTGATGCAGATGTAGCGGGTACTCCAAGAACATTAAACTGAACTGTTGGAACAGTTGTTACATAAGCATGTTTATCCATTGTTTCTATATAGTTTTCTGCATATGGTTGTAAATAACTTTGACTACCATCTTGCTTTGCTTTAAATGCAAATCTTGGGTCTTCTCTCATATCTTTTTCTGAGACACCGTAAACAACTATGGTTTTTGCAGGGTCTTTATCTGAAAAGTTAAATGCTATTTCTCTGGCATGATATGGAGTATTAACACGAACAACTTTTTGTGGGTCAATACCAGCTAATTGCATCATCTTAAGTTTTTCTTCAAATGTAAATGGAGACTTTGGTAATTCTACCTTACCACTTGTAAAAATATAAGTGTTTTCTGGTCCATATTTACTAGCTAACGCATCATAAGCTGTTTTATGACCTTTGTGGAATGGGTGAAAGCGACCGGGATATATTGCAATTAATTGTTTTCCAACTTGGTCTAATACTTCATTAACTGCTGATTTCTTAAGTGGTGGTAGATTTCCTCTACCATATCTGAATAGTCCTAGTAACTGATTTACAGGAGCAAAGTTGCCTGTGAATTTATAAACTTGGTCACCAATTTGAAACACAAATCCTTCTACCGATGTGTTTACATTTTCTATATTCTTTAATTTCTTTAATTGTTTTGCTAATATACCCCAAGCTTCTTCTTTACCTTCGCCTTCATATGCTTGAATTGCTTGAATTGCATCTGCAACTTCTGCTTTTATTCTTCCTACTTCATCTTCTTGGTTTAAAACATAGGCTGATTGTACGCCTTTAAGTAATTCAACTGCAAAATCATGTATAGCATTTTCTATTGGTTCTATTGCTTGAGATAATAATTGTTTTTCTTGAGTTAATATATTACTTATTTTATCTATAAATACTTGTTGATTTCCTACTTCTTTCTTTAATACTGTTAAATTACTAGCTGGTCTTCCAAGTAGTCTATTGGTTAATTGCTCTGCTACTTTAGGAAAGTCTCCCAATTCTTGGGCAACTGCTGGATATATGCGAGAATACATATAATCTCCAACGGTCATATCACCGCTGAATCCTGCATCTTGTATCTGTTTCAGTACATTGTCTAATATTGTTTTATCTGAAACACCTTGTAACTTCTGTAATGCTGTTTGTTGTACTCTAAAATTAACTCCAGATAGTGCTTGTTCAAATCTATCTGTTGCTTTATCTAATACTTGTGATATTCTTGATAACTCTTCTGGTGGTATTACTTCTATTTCGTCTGTTTCTGGCTTGTAACGTTTGTGTCCAGAACGGTGTATGGACAAAGCATTTCTATCATAGTTAATTACGTTTGTCAAGCCAGCCATAATCTCTGTATTTAAGAAGGTTCTACCATCTTTTCCAAATAATATTTGTTTTTCTTGCTCAGATAGAGTCTGAACTGCTTGTTCAAATGCTGCAAATGCATCATTATAAATCTTTTTAATACCTTCGCCACCTTTAAACTCACGATTCATTAAGTCGCGAGCATCCATACCATTATTTCTAAAGTCTGTTTTGTTTCTTACTGCTTTTGCTCTACCATCATTATAACCAAGATAAATATTGAAACCATCAGTCTTTTCGGTTCCAATTAAGTTTCCTTGTGATGCTTTTGTTAGAATAGACTCTAACTCATTGTATGTCAAGTCACGATTGTCATACAAATGTTGTAAGTGCCCAGCAGCACCACCTTCTTTTAGGAGCATTAGACTATATCCTTATCTTTATTTTTTTCTTCTTCCAAGACCTTGACTTGTTCTTCAAGAACCTGTACTCTTTCTTCCAACTTCATAACACTTCTTCTTACTTCAAGCAAATGACTTTTAGCTATTTCTAATCTTCTTTCATCTGTCCTTGACTTTGGCGAAATAGAGTTTATAATCTCTGTTATAGACTGAAGGTATGAGCGCGTACTTGGCTCACTACGACCTTCATTAATTATAAAACTTCTTGTAATATTATTTAATAGTTGTTTCATCTTTCTTCTTCTTTATTGTAGCTTTAGTTGGTTTCTGTATTTCTTCTATTGTGGTTTCTAGTGGTTTTACCACTTCTTCATCAATAACTTCAGAAACAACAGAAATAGTTTCTGATACTGCTTCCAATGCTGTATTAGAAACAGTACCCCATTTTTGTTTAAGTTTAAAAAATTTACTAGCTTTCATTATTTGTTCTTTTTAGCTATATTTGTAGCTGTAGCGTACATTACTTCTTTGCCACGCCCGGGGTATCTTTCTTCAAAATCTTCTTTGCTTTTTTTCATACCCTTAACAATTTTTTCTTTCTCTTTTGTCTCAGACTTAGAAAGCTTCTTTTCGTTTACTTCTGCTTCATCGTCGTCTTCATCTGCCCATTTTGGCTTTCCATCACCATCTTTATCTAATTTTGGGTCGTTTGCAAAGCGTTTTTCTGATACAATCTTAAAGCGTTTCATCAATAAGTCCCAACGCTCTTCGTTAATCCATTCATCAAGAGGCTTCTCTTGTTTCTTTGCTTCATCATCACGTTTGTAAGCAGCATGAGACTTATTTGGATGTACCTTATTGCAGTCATGTGCTTCATTTAATTGTTTGTTTTTCATACCATCCTCCCAATCTCTAAATGTCATATTCCCTAATAGATAGGCTTCTTCTTCAAGTTTACGAAGGTACGGATTCTTTTGTGCATAACCTTCTGATGCTTCTCCCATTCTTTGTGGGTCTAGCTGACCACGACAATTCTGTGCATGGTGAATCACCTCATGAGCCACAGAGCGCATGATATCCTTTGGGTGTCTTCCAGTTGTATAAACTGTAATCTCCATTGATTGTGGGTCATAATGAGCAGTTTTTGCAAATGGGCTTTGAGCATTAACGGGGTCGTCAATGAAATTAATAGTTGGTGGTCTATTAAATCCAATTTGCTTCTGCATATATGGGAGTAGATTATTGTTTACATGCTCATGGAATTCTCTTACAAGA